>Ga0181568_10002123_pt1 | contig 18057 bp, 9 predicted proteins | sample 101ome_20_FD_133758 | JGI IMG/M metagenome (GOLD analysis project Ga0181568, IMG submission 133758) | Coastal salt marsh microbial communities from the Groves Creek Marsh, Skidaway Island, Georgia - 101404AT metaG (megahit assembly) | ecosystem: Environmental > Aquatic > Marine > Intertidal zone... | reverse complement strand
TTTATTAAGATTAACAATACCTTTAGATGTAATAAGTTTATTACGTGGTAATGATAATTCTTCTAGATTATATAATTTATTAATTGAATTGTCAGTAATATTTCTATTTTTATCTAATTTTAAAACTTTTAAATTACTAAAGTAATTAAAATTAAATATTATTAAATTTTTAATAATAATTTTATTGAGCATATCATTAATAAATAGAACTTTATCATATTGAAAAATATAATCATGTAATATGGAATAACTAATAAATAAATCAAGATCATAAATATTATTAAAAATAATATTTTGAATATTATAATTAAGATTAGTTTTAGAGTTAAAATTAATAGATGATGATAAAATAAGATTATTATATTTGTGCATGATTATATAGTAAATAAAAAAATAAATTTAAATGAATTTAGAAGGATATGACTTTAATGGACCATATAATAAATATAACAGTAAGAGGGATAGCTAATCTAAGATAGAATTCATTTTTAGAAGTTACATCATTAGAAAGTAAATACTTATTAAGATATACTTTAATCATATCAACAATAACTAAAGCAAGAACAATAGCTAAAGAATATAAAAAGAACTTGAGTACATCCTTTTTCTTTTTAATATAGCTATCAATAATAGAATCATTATTACTTTTAACTTTTTTAAATTCTTCTTTTAATTCATTAATTTTTTTTTGTTTATCAATATGTTTTTGCATTTTTTCTATAACTTTATCGACTTCTTGTTTAGATTCATCATTATTGTTAATAGTTTGAGGATTATTATTAGAATTATACATATTTTCAGTAACATTATTGTATTGATTATTATCATTTTTAAGATTACCTACAGAGTTTTGTAATTGATTAGATAAATGTGGTTGATTATAATTTTCTTGAGTATTTCCATAAACAACGGATAATTCAGCCATATTTTATTTTTAATTAAATTAAAGATTTTAAATTTAATTTAATTAAAAAAATAATATTTTCTTTTATATTAATAAAAATGAAAATGAATAATAAACAAGTGCTTTTAGCAATTCTACTTTTAGTGTTAACAGCTGTAGCAGCAGTAGGAGGAAGCGTAGTACCAAAAGAGCCTTTTATGGATGATGAGGAAGTTCCAGAAGATGCGGAAGAATACAATGAACACGGTGAAGTTGAAGATTCAGATGAACCTGAGAAATATGAAGAAAATGAGAAAGATGATAAAGTTAATAAAGTTGAAAAATATCAAGAATCAGTAAAAGAAGAAGAAGAAGTAGAAGGCTTTACCGGTAATATGTATGCTGGATTCTAAAAATAAAAATTTGAATAAACAAATTATTTTTAAAATTTATTTAAAATATAAATAAATGTCTAATGTCTAATGTCTAATATTTCAGATATAAATGAGATATATATAGAAAATACTAAAATAAATCAAATATATATAGAGATTCTATGTAATTATATAAAAAAACAAAATATAAAATTATTAGAAAATATAGGAAATAAAGAGATGATCCCTATAAAAGAATTATTAGAACGTTATATAATAAGTAAAACTGATATAAAAAATATACTCACAATAAATAACAATTAATAACAATTAATAACAATTAATTTAGTAAAATGGATTATATGGAGTAATATGATTATTATTAGAAGGAATATAATCATCCTCACTAGAAGTTTCAGTATCAGAATCAGTTAAATTATTAGGAGGATTAATATTATCAAGATCTTCATCACTAGAATATACAAATTCTTTTTCTTTTTCTAAGAAATTTTGATTGAAATTTTGTGCAAGATGATCTAATTCATCTTCAGAATTATTATCTTTTTCATATTGTGTCTTTCTATAATTTATAAAGTCTGGTTTATAATTTTGATTTAATACATAATTAAATTTATCCAAATTTACTGTTGGTACATAATATTTTATATTTATTAATAATGTATGATTAACTCCTTTAAAATCATAAGGTAAATTATTAATATTTTCAAAAGTAAGATCAATATGGGTTAATTTACCAATAGGATGAAAATCTTTAGGTTTATATGTAGTAAAATCAAGTCTATTTTCATTGTATCCAATAGTACTAACTTTGAAAAGACCGATGCCAGTAGATGTAGTACCATCATCATTTTTTTGCATATGTTCTTCAATATTTTTAGACTTAAGAACAACAAATCTTTCACCAGTAAGATTAATAAGTCCAGGAGTTTGTATTCTATGAACAACTTTTCTATTTAATGTAATAGAGTTTCCACTATTAATTACACTATTACTTCTTAAAGAACTCTCAGTACTATAATCATCTAATGGATTTGAAGTATAATAAAAAGTATTAGGAGTACCTAAGAATTCATTTTTATCATTAGATGATAAATTTTGATCTAAAGCATTAAATATTACATATGAATTATCAGTACCTTGAACATTATTATATTCTACAAAACTATTAAAATCAGTAACACCTACTCTTTCAGCACTATCAAGACCATTATCAACAGTAGAAAATCTAAATAAATTATCATTATTAAATTGAGAAATATCAAGTCCTGTACCAGGACCTGTATTAATACCAGTATTAATTGCATTAATACCAAATTTAAGTACTAAATCATTATTTAAATTTAAATTAACAATTTGTATATTAATTTTATAGTTATTATCTTCTTGAATTAATTGACTATTAAAATATATACTTTTATTAATTAAATTAACAAGATTAGTACTAGTAATAACACTATTATTACCTTTAATAAAATCATTAGTTTGTTCAATTTGATCAACTATTCTAAATGTAATAAAATTATCAAGAGAATAAAATATTGTAATTGTATCTTTATTTGGACCACTACTACTTAAATTATTAATATTTGTACTAGTAATATTACACTCAATTTTATTAGAAGAGTCAGATAAATCAAATTTATATGAATTATTTAATTTAAATTCTAATGTTGGTCTATTAGTTTCATTAGGATATTGTCCAATAGAATAATATTTATTTTTTATAGTATAATAACCACCTGAACTTAAATCTGTATCATATTTAACCCATTTTACAATATATTCAATTTCTTGTTTAATACCAAAATTAGGTCTAGAAACAGAATAATTATTATTAGTATCAGTGTGTAAATCATAACTACCAATATTTCCTTTATCACGACCACTAACAAATATTTGATTTTGTATATTATTTTCAAATATTAAATATAAATTATAAATATTACTATTATTAAAATTAGAAAGTGTATTAATATTATCTAATATTACCAAAGTTCTATCTCTATGTGATAATATAGTATTATTAAAAAAATCAATACCTTCCCATTGTTTTTTTGTATATATATTTGAATCTTCAAGAGTATCATTACTACTAACTATAATATTTACAACATCTTTCCATTGTTTAATAGAGATATTATAAAGTAACATAAAAATATTTCTTTTTTCAAGATCACTAAGAGTATTTGAATAATCATTAGAGTTATCTTCAGCATTTTCATCGAAACCTATTGTTTCTTTCATATTTGAATCAAAACCTAATAAATAAAATTTAACTGAATTATTAATATTACCTGTAGAATCAGGATCATCTCCAGAATAAAATAATAATTTAGATGTATTTGCTGCTGGATCTGTTACTCCTTTTACTCTTATTTTTCTATTATTTAATAAACTAGGATAACTATTATTTGTATCTAAAGGTAAATCACTTAATTTACTATTAATTTTATCAATTAAAGAATTAATATTCATATCTTGAGGATTAATAGTGATATCACGTAACCAAAGAAGTGATCCATTAGAATTTTGTGAGGTTTCTATATTATATTCATTATTAAATATACCTGTTGTAAATTGTTCATCATAACTATTAGTATTATCATCAAAATATATTGAATTATTAAAGCCATAATTAAAAATATTATTAGTAGAATCAGAAGAGTCTATATAATTTTGTTCACTTCTTACATCTTCAATAAAATCAATATCAGTATCAGTATTATTATAAAAATCATATTTGCTTCTAATAAAAATATCATAATTGGCATCACCTATAATGATTTTAAAATTATTGTTATACTTATCAATTTGATACATGGTACGAGGGATAGAAGCTTCAATAACTTCAAGACCATAAACTAATTTGAAAGGATTAGAGAAAGTAATATTGTATTTATTTGGATTGGGAAATATACTTTTATCTCTTTTGGAACTATCAACAAAAATAATAGCATTATCTTTGATAGAATTTTTATATAGATAATTAATATCTTCAATACTCATATTATTATTTTAATTAAAATATAATTATTTAATTTTATAGATTAAATATTTAAATAAATAATTAATTTTATAGATTAAATATTTAAATAAATAATTAATTAATATATATATTGATTAAATAGAATAATGACAAGAACATTTAATATAGAAGTAGAAGAATTAGAAGAAGAAAGTGGTAAATTAGAACAACCAAGTAATATAAAAATAAAATTAAAACCACATCAATTAACATTATTAAATAGATGTATAGAATATGAGAATAATAGAATAAAATTGAATAATTTTAAGAAAATAAGAGAAAGATATCCAGATCTTCAAGATAATGATTATATAAAAACCCATATAGGTATTTTAGGTGATAAAGTAGGTTCTGGTAAATCTTATGTAATATTATCTTTAATATTAATGAATAAAAGTATAAATTATTGTCATATAGAATCATATGGTTCAAATAAAATATTTCTAAATATTTCAACACAAATAGAATGTTATAAAACGAATTTACTAGTTATACCTCACAATCTATTTTTTCAATGGTCCGATTATATTCAAAATATTTCTGACTCTATTTCATACAAGCTTATTAAGCAAAAAAAAAATCTACAAGAATTCATTAGTGATGCAAAAAAAATTAACAATTATGATATAATTCTAATAACTGATTCACATTTTAGACAACTTTCAAATATAATAATTTTAAATAACATAAAAATAAATAGATTAATATTTGACGAAATTGATAGTTTAAAATTACCAAATAATAAATATATATCATGTAAATTTTATTGGTTTTTAACAGCATCATATGGAAATTTATTATATCCATTTGGTTATGAATACTATGATGAGAGAATAGATAAAATAGTAAAGAAAGCGAATGGTTTGAAGAATAAAGGATATATAAAAGATTTGTTTGGGAATATAACGAATAAAAGATATAGAAAATTTGCACATATATTGGTAATAAAGAATAAAGATGAATATGTGGATAAATCATTTGATATACCAGAGCCGAATCAGTATATAATAGAATGTAAAGATCCAGTAGAGACAAAATTATTGAATGGGATAGTGGATAGAAATGTGATAAATTGTTTAAATGCGGATAATAATCAAGGTGCAATAGCTTTATTTGATTCAAGACAAAAGAAGACAGAGGATAATATAATAAAGATAGTGATAAATAAGTATGTATCAGATATATCAAATATAGAAATACAAATAGATGCAACAAGTAAAATGAAATTTAGGAATAATGAGGAAGATAATAAGATAGAGATAAAGAATAAAATAAATAAGCTAAATGAGAAGAAAGAGATATTAAATAATAAAATAGAAGATATAAAGAAAAGAATAGAAAATAACAAAGTATGTTGTATATGTTATGATGATGAAATGACAGATAAAACAGTAGTACAATGTTGTTCAAATATGTTTTGTTTTAAATGTATAAATATTTGGTTATCTAGTAATAATAGTTGTCCATTATGTAAAAAGAGATTAAAGAATGATGATTTATTTTTAATACAAGATAAAGAGATAGAAGAGGAGAATATAATATTAGATGAGAATAAAACAAATAAGAGTTTTGATAAATTAAAGAATTTGGAGATATTGTTGAGAAATATGGATAAAGATTCAAAAATATTAATATTTTCATCAACAGATATGTCATTTGATAGAATAATAAGGATAATGAGAGAATTGAATATAAAATATGCGGATTTGAAAGGAAATAAATATATAATACAGAAAACATTAAATAATTTTAAAGAGGGAAATATAAATGTGTTGTTAGTAAATATATATAATTATGGAAGTGGATTAAATTTAGAATGTTCAACAGATATAATAATGTTTCATAAATTTGATAAATTAATAGAGTCACAAGTGATAGGAAGAGCACAAAGAAAAGGGAGAAAAGAGAAATTAAATATACATTATTTATTAAATGAGAATGAGATATCAATAATTTAAACTATTTAAATTAGAAAAAAAAAATAAAATGTTATAAAAATGCGAAATATATATTAATATAAAAACATTCTTTTAAATAAATTAAAGAATAATAATTATTAATGAATTCTGATCTACTTGATATATGGAATCTTAATTCTCTTTGGAAATATCTCGCATCCATCAAATCTGGTGACAAGCTCTCTATCAGAGGTAATCTTATTGATATACAAAAAGCTACTCCTCTATTATTTTTAAAACGGAAATATTATGGTGATTCACGCAATGATATTTTTTCATTCATTCAAACTATTTTTAAATATACCGATTATCATCTTAAAAATGAAAACCATATCATCAAAGATGTACAATCATTTAAACAAAATATTATTAATGGTATATATGGTCTCATTAATCTTATTGAAACTTATAATGATGATAATCACTTTATATCCATTTTTAATTCCAATCTTGAAAAAATCTCTATCATTAAAAAATATTTTAATGATAAAGAAGATGAATATGAATCTCTTATTGATTTAGAATCTAAAATTTTTCATAGACATAACAACAATAAAACTTTAATCGAAATTTTAAATAACAATTAAATTTTTTTATTTTATCTTATTAAATTAAAATATTATGGCTCTCGCACTTCTCTCATTATCCCTCGTTATCGTTTTAGCTATTGTTACTTTCTTATTCATTAAAAATACTAAAAAAAATATTACTGATATCAAATATGATATTAACAATAAAAATGTTATGATTAAAAATAATCTTGATAAAATGGCTAAAGATTACCACTATAATGATGATGTACTTAATACAAAATATTCAACTATGTTTGATCTTGATTCTGATACACAAACAATTGATATAAAAAAAAATACTAAAATTATAGGCACTCTTCAAGTTTGTGACTCTACTGGGGATTGCAAAAATGTTTTAACCAATTAATAAACTTTTAATCACTATCCGAATCTGATGATTCATCTATCTCTATGTTTTTACAATATCTATCTATCACATATTTTTTAAATTCTTCTGAAAAATCATTCATATCCAATATAAATTTAATATTATTTTTTAATATTATATTATATCTATCATAATTATCATTTATTATCTGAAATAATATATATTTATTTGAATTATTATTAAAACATCTTACACCATTTGGTAATTTATTTTTATTATCATTACCTAATAAAATTATATTTACTGATAATAATTTAGATAATAATTTAATTTCATAATGAGAATATTTATATTCTGGATTAGAAAAGATCTCTTTAATTTCATTATATGTTGATATTTCATTTATTCCTTCTTTTTCTGAAATAATTGTTTTATATTCATTCATAAAATAACTATTAATTTTTTGTTCATTTATAAAAAACATTTTATCATCTTCAAAATCCTTTTTTCTTTGCATATCTATATACTTTTCTAATTGCTTTAATGTATATTTCTTTGAAGATGTATTAGATATAGCTTTAAAAATTGATAAGAAATATTTTTTTGTATCTTGTTCTCTTGTGTTTGTATCAACTATAGCTTCATTTATTTTATATGTATTCAATAATTTTTGCCATTTATCTGGTTTTATTTTTAAAAATATATCTGTAATAAAATTATATTTTACTAACTTCTTATTTATCTGTATTGGTGTATAATATACATAATCTTCTATTGAATTCTCTATATATTTATATGGGTTCTCCATTATTACATACAGTTTCTCTAATTTATTCTCTAATATATCTTCTTGATTCATCATTATCTCATCTTTCCCTAATTTTAATATCTTATTATTCTTTCTTACTATATAATCCAAATTCTTATTCAATATATCATTACTTATTTTATTTATATCATTATCACTCACTATTAAATTTTCTATTATCTTCTTCTTACTCACTATCTCTCTTACTTTATTTAATTTTATATTTAAAGGAAATGGATTATATATATTCTTTAAATTTTCTAATCTTTTTAATAAAACTAGATCTTTCTTTAAATTATTTACTATTACTTTTAACTTATTATTATATTCTTTATCTTTAACATAATAATTATCAACATAAGATTTTGCATCATCTGGTGTACTTTCCCCTAAAAATATAAATTCATCATTTATTATATCATTTACTATATCTTTATAATCATTTGTTATATTTAATGGTATTATATCTCCACTCTCTAATACTAATGCAACATTTTTGTTACTTAAACTTTTATTATTTTCAATTATATTGGAATTATCTGTTTCATAATAAATAGTATTTAAACTATCATTTAAAATTTTAAATAAATTTTGAATTTTGTTAAGTTTTAAATTACATTTTATATTAATTATATCCTGTAAATATATATAACTATCTATATCTATTTCCGCTTTCTTCAAAATATTTGTTGAAAATATTTCAGAATCTAATGGAATATATAAATTACTATTCAATACATATCCTCTTATCTTAAAACTCATATTTATCACTACATGTTTTATTTCCTCTCCATTTACTATCAATTCATTATATAATTTTATTGGATCTATATATTTACTCAAATTTATATTATTACAATTATTTTTTTGATAATCTACTATCTTCTTTATCTCATTATCCTCATAATAATTAAAATTATTTTTTTCTATTATAGCACTATTTTTAAATCTAACATTTACTATTGGTTCATAGAAGTCTCCTGTTTTCAATACTAATACAAAATTCTTCAATGTATTTACACTATTCTTATAATCAGTAAATTTTGAACATAATATATCTATTTCTTCCAAATCTTTATTATTTTCCACATTTAATATTATTATATTATAATTATTTATATTTAACCATTCATAATTATTACTAAATAATTGTAATACTTCTTCATGATTTTTTACCAAATTGCTTTCCAAATAATACATATAATTATTAAATGAATTATATATCATAAATTCTCTTAGTATTGATTTACTTATATTATCATCTCTATACGTAAATTCTTCTATTTCATTTAATTCTTTTATTAGATTTTGTAAATTCATTTTTTTAACATATTCTGAATTTTTATCAAGACTTAACCATTTTTTAAACTTTGTGAAATTATTTTTATCATAAATACTTATATCGGAATTTAAATACAATTTAAGTGTATTACCATTATTAAGTTCTATGTAATCCATTAATGACATATTATTTTTTACTAAATCTATAAAATCATCTATATCTTTTAAATAATCATTATTCATTAAACTAATCATACATGATATGAAATGTTGTTTATTATTATCTATTCCTACACCTTTCTTTACAAATAAATTTGTCTTATCTGTTATTAATCCATAATTTATATCTGCATTTCCTAAAATATATGATAATTTATCTGGTAATTTTGCATATTTACCTGGTTCAACTGGATTATTACCAATTTTTCTTATATATTTTTTATTTGTTTGATTTATGTAGTTTTTCTTTTTAATTTCTTTTTCTTCAACATTAGTTAAATCATTATTATTAAGTGATTTATTTCTTGAAGAGTCAGTATTAGTATTACTTTTATTTTTAAATACCTCTGTAATTAATGATTTTTCTTCATCTTCAAGTTTAGATTTTTTACCACAACAAGGCATTTGAAAACCATTCGGATGTAACTCTTTCTTTAAAAAATATGGATATCTTTTTGCATTTTTCCAAGATTCATGATCTAATATTATTGGATCTTCACCTATTGGTTCTGGACATTTCCCATTATTTTTCTTCAAATCTTTATCAGTTAATGATATATTACTATATGGACACCAAATTTTTGGACAAATATAATAATTTTTATTTGCTTTTTCTTTTGTTGAACCAGTTTTTGCATAATAAGTATAAGATCCTCTATAATTTTTATTAATAAATTCTAATTCGTCTTTAGTTAATACAACCGGTTGTTTTTTTTGTGCTGCTTGACAAAGTGTAACATATGACTTATATCTATTATTTTTATCTATATGATAACCTGTTAAATCTTTATCTAATTTTTGTAATTTATATAAAATCTTTTTTACATATTCTTTTTGATCTTTAATCTCTTCTTTCGCTTTATTTTTTATTTCATCTATTGTTTCTTTTTTACTTTCCTTTTCCGATATATTTTCTATCTTTCTATCATCCTTTTCCGCTTCACTCTCTTTATCATCACTATTATCACTATTATCATCTCCAAATTTATCATATATATCCATTTCTTCTTCTTCATTATCCTCAAAATTCTCTATCTCATCATTATCCCCAAAATTCTCTATCTCATCATTATCCCCAAAATTCTCTATCTCATCATCATCCCCAAAATTCTCTATCTCATCATTATCCCCAAAATCCTCTATATTATCATTATCCCCAAAATCCTCTATATTATTATTTTTTTTATCATTATTAATATTACTAAATACTTCAATATTATTTGAATTTGTATTAACATTTGATTCAATATTTTTCATTTCTTCTATTTTATCTTTCATTAATTTATTCATAAAATTATCTTGTTTTTTCTTATCTTTATCTATATCTTTTGTAATTATATTATTATTTAATGTTAAAATTACAATAATATTTAATATAAAATTAATATAATTATAATTTTGTATACCTTTTGATAAAATTTTACATTCATACATATTTTTTTTAGACATTTTAACTAAAATACCATCATTTAATTTAGATTTTACAAATCTCTTATTTTTAATTATATTTTTTTCAATAATTGATTTTTTTATATTATATATATTATCAATATTACCTTCATTTAATAATTCAGGGAAATTTTTTATTAATTCTTCTTTGACTTCTGATTCATCTTCTCTTTTTAGATTTTTCTTTATATATTTATCAATATTATCCATATTAAAATAATTTTCTATCTTTTTATATCTAAATTCTATAAATTTTTTATCATCTTTTATTATATCAAAATAAGGATAAAAATTATTAATATTTTTTGAAATATCTTTAATTTCTTGAATTTTCTTATTAAATGAAATATTATTTGAAATTATAAAATTTTTTATTTCAATAAATGATACATTTTTCCCATATAAAATTTCTTTATCAATATTTATTAAATTTATATTTAATTCTTTATTAAATATATTTATTAATTTATTAACTAAAATAAAACTATTCTCAATATCTTTAATATTAATAGTATATTTTTCATTAATATTATAAATAATATCAATTTGAGAATTTTGATATATTATAAGAGTAAAATATAAAGAATAATCAGGACTATTATTAGATAAAATAACTTTAAATTCACAATTTTCTAAATCTTTATTAATTTTAATTGAGGTCCAATTATTGATATCATCTTGAGATATTTTATAATCTTTTGAATTATTTTTCTTTCCTAATGATTTTTTATTTATCTTAAATAAATTATTATTTTTTTGCTTATAATTAATAAATGGTATATCATCATTAGTTGTAAAAATATTAAATAATGTTTCTAAATTAATATATAAAGTTTTTTCTTTATTTTCAATATTTGGATATATTTTTATATTTAATTTATTTATTTCTGTATCTATCCTTAAAATATTATTTTTTTCCTGTTTATCTATTACTTTATTTATTAAATTATCTTGTGATTTAATTAATTCTAATTGTTTTTCATTAATATTTTTATGTATATTTTTAATATCTTTATTCTCTAAATATGGAAAATATTGTTTAATTAATCCATTAAATAAAAAATCATTTCTATTAATATTTTTATCTTTTTCAGAAATTTTATCAAGAATTTTTATAACTTCTTCTGAACTATCATATGAATCTAATAAATTACTTACATTAGTAAAATTAATCTCATTTTTTAATAATTTATTTTCTAATAAAGAAATATCATTACTTATATACTTTAATTTTGGATTATATCCTCCCTTTTCATCCACAAAGTTTTCATTCAATTCTAATTTTTTTGTATATGGTAAACTATTTATTAATTCTAAATTATCAAAGTTATCATAATAACTTAATTCTAATGGTAAATAAATTGTATTAAGTTTATTAATTTGAATAAAATTTAATATATCATTTAAAGTAAATTGTTTTTTATTTGAATTAATTTCTTTCTTGAATAAATTATTTATCAATTTATTAAATTCTTTATTATTTAATGTAGTTTTTTTATTTAATATATTAATTAATATATCAATTATTTCATAATGATCTACTTTTTTTTTATACCATAGATAAATATAATCAAAATTAATCTTACTTTTGTATAAATATAAAGATATTTTTTGTTTTAGTGTAACAATTGTATCATTATTATATATATTTTCATATATTAAAGTTAAATTATCATCTTTGTTCTTTCTAATTGTACTTTCTAATATATCATAATTAGTGAAAGAATTTTTTAAAATATCTTCTTCTTCGGAAGTAATAGTACTACTATTTAATAATTTATCAATAATTTCTTTATGAGTTTTATTAGTACCTACAAATAAATAAATTTTTTTGTCTTTAAAATTAGTCCATTCAACTAATTTAAAAATATTAAATTTAATAGTATTCATACTTATTAATAATAATTAATATTTAATATTAAATAAATTTATAGTAAATAAATTTGTTATAAAAATTAATTATCTAAAATATTACTACTTATTACAAGACCACAATATGGTTGTGGGTTTACTGAATAATCCACATATTTATATATTCCATTTTGTCTTGCAATATTTAATAACCATTTGAAATTTTTCCAAAATACATCTACATGTCCTATTTCTTTTGTAGCTAAATGACCTAATTCATGTATTGCTACATATGTTAATGTATTCACATCTGCTAATTTATTCTCTTTATCTCTTAATCTTAAACAAAATACTATCTTTTCACCTTTATTTATAGAATATGATGTATATTTTTTATCTTCTGAACCTTCACTTATCGCTTTCGGATTATAATTCTTTACTACTCTCTTTGTTCTCTCATCTTCTGGATATTTTTTCTTTAATACTTCTATTAATTCTAATAATTTACTATTTATTATAGATAATATTCTTGCCGCCTCTTTCTTATCACTCTCATTTCTTACCAAATATTTCTTATTATCATAACTACTCTTCACATATTCTATCTCCACAAACTGCTCTTTTACATAAAATGATAAGAAAAATAATATTATTATAAATACTAAATAATTTACTATCATTTATTCTTTATAATATTTAAATTTATATAAATTTTTTTAATAATTTTTAAATTATTGTTAATATTGATAAAAAATATTTAAAAAAAATTGAATATAAAATGAGTTAAGAGTATATTAATTATACATATATAGTGAATAAATGTCATCATTAATATTTCAAATTTTGGATTGGTATGTATCAGACATTGATGTTGATTCTGATGATTCAGAAGATGAAAAAAATAAAACAATCAAAAGATACCTTATAAAAATTTTTGGAAGAACTAATGAAGGAGAATCAATTTCTATAAATGTTTTAGATTATACACCTTATTTCTATATTAAAATACCAGAAAATACTAATCCTTCTTCTCAAATAACTATTTTAAGAGAAATTAGAGATCTTATTGAAGATAGATTAATTGATAGTGAAGATCTTATTAAATGTAGATATATTACAAAAAAAGATTTATGGGGATTTACTAATAACAAGGGATTTATATTTATTCTACTCATTTTTAGAAATCAAAGAGCTTCAAAAATTGCTTCAAAAATATTTTTAAAAAATGTTAAAAAACATGGTAGTATAATTAACAATATGAAGTTTAAGTTATACGAAAATAATATTGAACCCTACTTAAGATTTATACATAAGCAAGATATTAATACTTCTGGATGGGTTAAAATTAATAAATTTAGAAAAAGTAATCTTTATAACATCAAATATGGATCTAATTATGATGTTAATTGGAAAGATGTTCATCCTTTACAATCTGAATCTATTGCACCATTTAATATTTTAAGTTTTGATATTGAATGTGATTCTTTTGATGGTTCTTTTCCTAATCCTTCTCCTACTTACAATAAAGTCGCATTCAAAATTATTGACTATTTTAGAGAACTTAATTACACTAAAACTAATAATAAAGTTGTTATTTATACTTATCAAGAAAAAACTGAATTAGTTCATAATTTCATTATTAGTCTATTTGAAAATAATAAACTTAATATTAAAATTAAATATGATCTAAATAAAGTTAAATCTATTATTACTCAACATATTGATGATATTATGACAATTTTAAGTGGTAGACATCAAACTAAAAATGATATTGAAAGTAAAAAAGTAAATAGTTTATTAAATTATAATTTTAAATCTTCTATTAGTGAAAATTATAATAATGTTGAATCTGTTAATACTACTGAAATACTTAATAAATTAACTAATAAATTAGATAGATTACAAAGTTATGGAAAATTACCAAAAATTGAAGGTGATAAAATAATACAAATAGGAAATACAATGCATACATATGGTAAAAAAGATTGTCATAAAAAAATAATTGTCACTCTTGGCAGTTGTTCTGATATTGATGGTATTAAAATTATTAGATGTAAAACTGAACAAGAACTTATTTCTAAATGGATTATGATTATCAATAAACTTGATCCTGATATTATTACTGGTTACAATATTTTTGGTTTTGATTATGATTATATTTATAAAAGAGCAATAGAATTAGGTTGTAGTAATGATTTATGTTATATGGGGAAACTTCAAGAACCAATAAAAGAATGTGATTTGGATGAGAAGGATTGTTGTAAAACACATTGGATAAATAAATCATTATCTTCATCTGCATTAGGTGATAATTTCCTTAAATTTATTAATATGGAAGGTAGAGTATCTATTGATCTTATGAAAGAAATACAAAAAAACCATAATCTCGATACTTATAAGCTTGATTTCGTTTCACAACATTTTATTAATGGTAAAATTAATACTATCAATAAAATTAATGATAAAACAGAATTAATTATTGATAATCCAACTGGAATACAAAATGATTCATTTATAAGAATAGGTGAAAAGAAAATATTAGTTGAAAGTATTGATTATAATCAAAATAAATTAATTACACATGATAATATTGATAATGATTCAAAAAAATGGGGTTTAGCAAAAGATGATGTAACACCGAAAGATATATTTGAGTGCATGAGAGGTACGGATGATGATAGAGCGAAAGTTGCAAAATACTGTATTCAAGATTGTGCATTATGTAATTATTTGATCATTAAACTAGAGATAATAGCAAATAACATTGGTATGAGTAATGTTTGTTCAGTACCATTTTCTTACATATTCCTAAGAGGTCAAGGAGTAAAAATCTTCAGTCTTGTAGCGAAACAATGTAAAGAAGATAATTTTTTGATACCATATCAGGATAAAAAATGGAAATGTGAAAAATGTAATTTTAATAATAGTTCTTTTGATGATTTATGTCAAAGAAAAACCAGAAAAAATAATGAATACATTTTAAGTTGTTTATCTTCAAAACCTGAAAATGAAGGTTATGAAGGAGCTATTGTACTTATTCCTAAACCTGGAATTTATGTTGATGCTCCTATATCTGTTCTAGATTATTCTTCTCTTTATCCTTCTTCTATGATTAGTGAAAATATATCTCATGATAGTATTATTATTGATCCTAAATATGACAATTTACCCAATTACGAATATGTTGATATTACTTTTGACTTATTTAAAGGAAAAGGAGATGATAAAAAGAAAATAGGTGAACAAACTTGTAGATATGCACAATTTCCTAATCAACAAAAAGGTATGCTTCCTAGAATTTTACAAAAACTTCTTAAAGCTCGTAAATCTACTAGAAAAAAAATTACTTGGAAAACTATTACTCTTACTAATGGTGATATAATTAAAGGTAATATTATTGATAAAGATGATAATATAACTAAAATAAAAGTGGAAGATAAAGAGAATAAAGAAATAGAAAATTCTTTAATAGAGAGTTGTATTGATACACATAATGAATTCCAAAAAGCAGTGCTAGATGGTTTACAATTAGCTTATAAAATTACAGCTAATTCATTATATGGTCAGGTTGGAGCACCAACTAGTCCAATATTTATGAAAGAACTAGCAGCAAGTACAACAGCAACTGGTAGAAATCTTATTATGTCCGCTAAAAAATTTGCTGAAGAAAAATATAATTGTGAAGTTATATATGGAGATAGTGTACCATTTGATGAACCAGTTATTATTAAAAATGATAAAGGATTTATAGACATAAAAACACTTAGTCAAATATTTAATGAAAATGAACCAAAACAATATGAATCTTTTAAAGATCCCGACTTCTTCTTTAAATTAAGAAATACAATGGTTAAAGTATTAATTGACGGTTATGATACTGAAGAAGAATTTGTCAATAATACTTTAAATATACAAAAATATTATCGTTCATTAATAACAAAAAATCGTAAATTAGCAAAAGTTAATCATAAATGGATATGGTATAATGAAGATGATACAAAAGAAGATAAATTAAAATTAATAAATGATATATGTAATTTATTCAAAAAAGATACTATTAATAGATCCAATAAACAACAAGTTAAATGTAATTATGAAATATGGACTGATAATGGTTGGCAAAAAATATTAAGAGTTATTAGACATAAAACTAATAAAAAAATATATAGGGTTTCATCTGGTTTAGGTATTGTTGATGTTACTGAAGACCATAGTTTATGTAATAGTGATAAAATACCTATTAAACCAAAAGAACTTGAAATTAATTCTACAAAATTATTACATTATCAATTTAATGATTTTGAAAAATTATGCGAACCAGTAATAATTCCTGAATATCCTTCTCTATTTTATGGAATTAATATTAAACAAAAATTTACTAAATATGATAATACTAAAAAATATAATTGTCAAGTTTGTTTTGAATCATATGATGGCGATATGTTTTATTGGAATAAAAATAAAAAAACAGATGAATTTGTTCATGGTTATAGATGTAAATTATGTGTTAAAAAGAAACATTGTGAATTAAAAAATATTGAATTTAATGGAAAATTAAATAGAAAAATTCAAGATATTAAAATGAAAGAATATGAATTAAGTGAAAATGAAGCATGGGTTTGGGGGTTCTTCTTAGGAGATGGTAGTTGTGGTGAATATAGATGTCCTTCTGGATTAAAATATAGTTGGGCGTTAAATAATCAATCATTATATAGATTAAATAGAGCAAAAGATATTTTAAATAATATTGAAGATATGGAATTTAAAATATTAGATACTATGGATTCAAGTAATGTATATAAATTAGTTCCAAAAGGTTCTTTAAGATATATGGTTCATAAATATCGTAAATTTATGTATGATGAAATCAAAAATAAAAAAGTTCCTATGATAATTTTAAATGCTTCATATTCAATTAGAAAAGCATTCTTTGATGGATACTATGAAGCAGATGGAACAAAAGGAAATGAGGGTAAATTTATAGAGAACGAAAAAGAAGAAAAAGAAAAAGGAAATTGGGATTTAAAATATAAGAAAATTGATTTTACAACAAAAGGTAAAATAACTGCACAAGGGTTATATATATTAGCAACATCATTAGGATTTAATTTATCTGTAAGAAGATGGAATAAAAAAGATAGAATATATAGTTTAAATTCTTATAATGAAAAGTCTACATATTCTAAAGATAGAAATATAGTTAAATATGTAGAAGAAACAATTAATCATGAAATGGATGATGGATTTGTTTATGATATTGAGACTACAACTGGAAGGTTTGCGGTAGG
>Ga0181568_10002122_pt1 | contig 18057 bp, 11 predicted proteins | sample 101ome_20_FD_133758 | JGI IMG/M metagenome (GOLD analysis project Ga0181568, IMG submission 133758) | Coastal salt marsh microbial communities from the Groves Creek Marsh, Skidaway Island, Georgia - 101404AT metaG (megahit assembly) | ecosystem: Environmental > Aquatic > Marine > Intertidal... | reverse complement strand
CGAATCCAAGTTCTTCCTCTAATTCTTCCATGATTCGGTCTCGGACAACCTTTGCGACAATCGATGCTCCACCAACGATTCTATGATTTGCATCGGCTTTGTGTTCAGAGTGCATCACTGAATGCTCAACTGGCCAATTGTCTATTCGCTCAGAAATCCGATTCGTGAATCGTTCTTCATTAACATCGCATGCATCTAACATGATCTTCCAAGGTGCATTCGTATTCGCATGGTGTCGATTAAGAATCGCTGCAAACAAATCAACCTCAAGAAGGTTCAAACCTTGTCCATACACTGCGTTGTCTATTTTGCTTGGAGGACAGACAATGGTATCAACATACCAATCACGTTCCTCGGATTGTTGAATAATCCATTCGTATTGTTCAGTGCGTTTTTTTCGAGAATGATGTTTTGAATCTGAGACCTGCTGTTCAATCAACATCGATTCATCTGAGAGTGGAATGGATAAGATTCCAACGACAAGGGGGCCGAGAACAGGACCTCTCCCTGCTTCATCAACTCCTACAATCCGCATCAAATCCCTCACAAATCGAATTCATCTTCCTCATCATTTTGCGATGGAAGAGGTACATTTTGGTCATGTTCAGATTGCTGAACGAGTTTGGGATTGTCATGACGGATGGTTCGATCTGTGACTGGCGAAGTGGGCTCGAGATGTTCATTATCAATATGCGGTGTTGATACGCCTTGGGTGACAATATCGTCTGCGATTTTGTCCATTGTAGCACGCTGTGATGAGATGTCATGGTGGTCCAAAACAGTTGTTGCAGCTGATCGAAGAGGTTCTGGAAGTGGATCTAATGCTGGGGCAGAAGGCGCAGATTGTGATTTGAAGGCTCTTGTGAAGGTATCAGAATCCATTTTTGGGCTCTCAATTATTTCTGGCTGGTTTGATGGCTTGTTGAATTTCTCCATCCAATCCTCTTGGGTTTCTTCTGGTTCATTCTTGAGTTGGCGCATCAGTTCTTCTTGCTCATTTCGTTGCATTCGATCTCGGACTGCCTTGTTGAGAATCACGGCTGAAACTGCTACGCTGAGTACAACAAGCCACCAACCTTTGGCGATGAGCATAAAATCATCTACGAATTCAGAAAATGAATATCCCTCTGACTCCTGGTCACTCTTCCACTGCTTACCAAGAAATTCTTCCTCAATGGTATACACAAATTCTGTTTCTGGATCAAAAATAGATCGAACGACAATATCCAATACAAGGGTGCCATTTGCTGCTTGGTCTGTTGGTAATTCAGCTGTACCTCGCAACGTGAAGTTCGCTCCACGAGGTAGATTACCCAACTCAAACGTCCTCGGCTGACTCGAATCTCCATCGATGATTGCTCCCTCAGGAGGAGCAAATCCCATGTCGGTGGAGTGCGAAGATTGCAATTGTACGATCAAACCATCTTCCAAATTTCCATCGTTACGAAGTTGCACAGCAAAACTGACAACATCTCTGGAATCAATTTCACTTGTGCCATCGAGGAAGGTCCAAGCGACATTGGGCCCGACAACGACATCAATTGAATACCGAGCCAGTGTTGATCCTCCAACAAGATTTAGATCGAATTCCACAGAACCTTGTTGGTATGCGGTTGCATTTTCACTTATCTTGAACTCTATGGCTTGAACATTATCCTGGCCATAGCGAGGTAATTGGAATGCGGAGTCACTCATGGAGATGTCTTCAACAAAGAACGGTGATGATACGAGTTCAACAGCCACCGCATCAGCAAAGTTCCCAAGATTCTGTATATCCAAAAATCCACTACATGTCGTGTTTGGCTGAAGGTAAGTACAATCAACAGGATTGAGGCTATGGTCAAAATTTCTCATCCAAGAAATGTTCACGAGGGAAGTCTCTTGAACGGTTCTGAAAGGAAAATTGGTAGGATGGATAATGAGATCGACAGAAATTGATCCAGCCGTCTGTGCCGGTGCTTGAACACCAATCTCAACGGTACGAGACTCGTTTGGCATCAAATAAACATCCTCGAGAGCATTAAACAAAGCGACGGTCCAACCTTCAGATGTAATTCGATCTGCATTAGCCTCCATTGAAGGATTCCCATCAACAATGAAGTTACCGAGTATCATCGACAATGTATCTGGTGTATTGCCTGTGTTACGAACAACGACGTCAACGCGAGCATTTCCTTCCGGATCAACAACAACACCAGATTGAACAGAATCAATCGTGGCATTTCGGAATGAACTTACCTCGAGTGTGAAATCCCACGCAACACTAGCTCCATCGAGGCCAGACGTTCCAATCAATCGAAACGTTGGTCCTTGGTTTGCAAGAGGTGCTCCATCGATTACTTGTGGAACATCAACCCAAACTCGAACAAAATCCATAGTGTCGGGGCTAAGTTCCAACGTTGAGGATGAACCATCCACCTCTGCCATTGTCCATCCCCAATTCCAGTTGGATTCAGTTTGAATATTGAACATTACATTATCAGCAATGGTCGCATTGCTTGTAATGTTTGTAGCAACATTTGTACGAATACCAGGGTCAACAACAAAGGTAGAGGATTGAGTGTTCCCAAAGTAAATGTTGGAAGGGGCAGTGATTTTCAAATCTACTTCGATACTTTTGCTTGATTGGTCTGAAAGGTCGATGACGGTTACATTGATGCTATCCAATCCGTAAGGTGTAGCTTGTGGTAACGTTAATGTCCATAGGAATCGGTTTGTTTCACCATTGTCGAATACCAACTCTTGGCCGTTGCCAGAAATACTGCTTTGATATTGCGTTCCAAGGTCAAGTTTGAGTGTGGTTCCAGAATCTCCAGAGTACGTCACATCAATGTGGTGCTGGACCGTTTGTCCTGGATAGGCTACATAACGCTCTGCTGGTGCCAATTCGATCGTTGATGATTCAGCTGAGACTGCGACCGGTAAAAGTAGAAGAAAAACGAGCAAAATCGTAGCTCGTCTCTTGACCATAGAGATGCCACCTTGTCTTTGGTTTTGAAGCAAACGGCATTTTGATTCGGCTGCTTCAAAACAAATATGAAGGCGAGTTGGAAGGCAACATTATGCCACCTTTCTGGCCATTCAAACGGGCGAAGAAAAATGAGGAAGCAATCGATGAGACGCCACCTGCTCCAATCGTTTATCGTAAAGGCCAAGATGTGCATACAACAAAGCATTCGACAACCCAAGAGCGTGATGAATCTGCGTACAAAGACGCATTAGCATTGTTCGGTAATGGGGAAACAGCGGTTGTAGCATCGAGTAATATTGCTGATGAATACGATGGCGTAAGCAATGAACCAACACCTGATGCTCCACAAGAGGATGAACCAACGTTTGAATGGATTCACCATTCAGACGGATACCATTACAAAAAATTGAGTGATGGTCAATTTGAACCAACCCCCTATGTGAAGAATGCAGATGGTACATACTCCGAATACGCTTAATCGAACAGGGTCCGAATACGCCGAATGAGGTGCGATCCTTTTGCCGTTGTTTTGTTCACTTCACGACTAACTGGGTGTACGTCTATCGTTGGTGGCAAGGATGGTCCAATCGATCGCTGCATCCACAAGATTGCTTCTTCAGAATTGATAATGACCGGCATCCGGTTGTGAATGTGATCGATGTCTGAGGTGGCATCCTGAGTTAAAACGGTAAATGTGTTCAGCACCTCCTCATCATTTGACCATTGCTCGTAAATCCCTGCCATTAAGACAATCTCGCTTTTGTTTGATGTGTGATAAAATGGAACTTTTCCACGTGGTGTTGTTTTCCATTCGTACCATCCACTTGCAGGGATAATGCATCGGCGTTGATGATAGGCCTCTCGAAACATTGGTTTTGACTCAACCGTTTCAATTCGAGCGTTTATTGGCTCCATGGTACTTTTTTGGCTCCAGGAAGGACGTAGGCCCCACTGCATTGATGTAATTGTGACTGATTGTGAATTAAGATGAATTACTGGAGTTTCATCTTGAGGGGAGATGTTGAAATTTGGTTCAAGACTCGGTTTTTCGACATCTAAAGCAAATTCAGGCCAATGGTCTCCTTGAAATGCGAAACGGCCACACATGCCACTCATCATACAGGATCTGTTATTGCATTTTTGAGTGCTTCAACATCAAATTCAGCACCATTGAGGGGTACAAGGAGCTCAAATGTTTGAGATATTTGAGGGTCAATTTCACCGAAGCAACCAACCCATTCTCCATCGAGCAAAATCTTGGCTGCTCGACCTGCAAGCCACGGGCCTTCATTGTCTGGAAGCGCCTCGATGGTTACGTTCTCTGCACCAATGTCACGAAGAAATGCCTGGATTCTTCCACGAATAGCCGCAAAACCTCCACTGCGTTCAGCAGTCAGGAATGCCAATCGGTCCATGTTTTTGTGGTCACGAACAACTGTGCCAAGTTCATAGACGGATTGTGGCAAGTCATGATGGCGATTTGATGCGAGCAGGCGAAGTAGACCTGGTAGCAGGAAGTGGCGCATCATGGTGTGCTCCAGTGTAATTGGGTTGGTAATTCGAGTTATCTGATTGAATGGTTTCCAACGCATTCGTTCGAATTGGTCTTCATCATTTGACAATGTGAGCGACTGAATTTGCATGAATCCCATGCCTTGCATCGATGTTCGAATCCTTCTGCGAAGATGGTCGTCTGATCGTGGTATAGCATTCATTGGTGCTTTAGGGACATCGCTTCCAAGATCCTCATAGCCGTGACCAATTGCTAAATCTTCAACAATGTCCACTGGATGAAGTAAGTCGAATCGCCATCGAGGCATATCGAATCCAAGCATGTCTTCGTCTTGCCCTGCATATTGCATTGTACGATCACTACTGATTTCGTCTTCTGTAGCGGGTGATCGACCGGTATAACGGCCGCCCATCCGAATCATGGCAGCGGTCAGTTCGTCATCATTGAGGTCACGGCCGAGTATTGTTGAAACAAGTCGAGCAGGTACTCGATGGTGAACCGGACTCCAATTCGGAAGCGTTTCTTCTTGCCCCATGCAATCGGTAATGTGTACCGTTTCGATGGTACCTCCGCGTTCTTTTGCTTGAAGCGCGACGAGCATCAAGCACGATTCACAGGCCCTGCGGTCCCAACCTGTAACGTCAATGAACAAATCTCGTGTTGAGGATTGAACAGTCGTGTGTTCGCCGTTGATGATTGGTGGGAAGGACAGTACGGCCCCTTGTGAATCTTCTATTATTGGGACACGTTCCATGCCTTCTAACAAGTGAGCATACTCTACTCCTTTGGGATGCGACGTTAGAATCTCTTCGATGGTCATTGGTTGGTCCATTGCTAAGGGTGTAAACGAATGATTCCGATCCACTGCTTTGACAGTGAAAGGAGGATGAAGTGTTGAGAGGTCATGAACGCCAATGCTCGCACGCCGTCGGCCACGTCCAAGCGCGAAGTGGAGTTTCTCTTGATGGTCCATTAATTGCTTGATGAAGGCGTCCATCTCATCGCTGTCGTTCATATCGAGTCCACGAACCACAGCCCCCAAAATGACGGGCCGAATCGTTGCAAGTTCAGATTCAACGTTCAACAAGATTCCGCTCTCGCCAAGAGATTCTTCCGACAGTGTGGCCTGATTATGGAGGAATCCACGCATTGCAAGAGTGAGCGTTTCTGCACTAAGCAAATCCGGACGATTTGGAAAAATTTCGATGTCCAATGTGTCCTCATCACAGCGATCAATGTCGGTTCCTAGAAGCGGAAGGCGATGATCAATATCGGCGATGTCGTGTTGACAACCATGTTTGGAGAGGAGTGTGGAAAGGAGTTTCTGCTCGACGGAAATTGTTGGCATTTCTTCACCTCAGCGTGCAAACCAATGGGGTAATGGGCGTTCGTATCCAACCATGCGCAGTCCGCTAATTGCAGCTGTATCGTAATCCAGTGCTCGTAGATGCGCTCGTTGAACTTGATCGATGGACTCCAGTCCAAGCTGGCGGAGGATTCTCTTCATGTCAATGGAAAGACCTTGAAGCCAGAATTCCATGTCATCCTTTTCAAGGACTGGTGGTTGAGTTATGACGAATTGTGCACCGGCGCAACGAGCGACAATGATGTCATGTGCATCGCAAGTGAATCCGAATTCAAGTGCGGCAGTTGTCTCAGAAGATTCGAGATTGGTTTTCACTGAGCGACCAATGATAGGTAGCGTTGCTGCCTCAGGAACGCCGGTCCCATCCTCGATTCGTGAAACTGCAACCTGGATGTTGTGATAGACTGAACGCTTGTGGTGAGACTGAATTCTCGAAATTCCTTGGCATGATAGAATTGGTGATTCGGAATTGAGTAATGTACGAAGAATGACAAGCAAACCATCCAATTCCTCATCGTTTAGGGCAGGTAAGCTGTCAAAGTCCAAACAAGCCCCTGCCACGATATCTGAATACTGATTCAGCGTCGTTAGACTTCTCAAATTCAGATGAAGAACGTCGATTGGCCGTGGATGCTCTTCAACAAGGAACGGTTGGGTTTGAATGTGAGACAAACGTCCAGTTGAATTTGATTCAACGCCGAGAACACTTCCGTCGGGAACGTACGGTAAAATTGGAATCGGCAAGAGAATAGGTAGTGCTTCCTCATCAGCACCGTGGATGAGAGCAGCCGTATCAACATCATGATTTTCGATGAGAGGTGCTTCTTCCATGGGCGTGATGGCTATACTGGAAAGGTCTCCAGATGAAACAGTTGAACCATCGATGTGAAATTCAATTGCATCATTCGATTCGAGACAAAATGCATCGCCGCCTAATTTGATGTTGTGTGAGTCGATCATCGAATTTATTTCTTTGATTTCCTTTGTCGTTAACGGCCGTAGTTGGATGCCTTGTGGTGGAGTAGGACATCGCCCTTCGATGACGATCATTCCTCCCTTCATCCCGCAACCTGCATCATTGCCAACATCGCCTTGAACAACAATGATGCCTCCGGTCATTCCGTTGCCTGTGCGTTGACCAACATCGCCTCGGACTGTGATCAATCCATCGCTCATAAACATCCCCAGGTCGTCTCCGGAACCATCTCCTCCGGTGATGACGCCACCTTGCATCATGAAGCCAGCGCAGCGTCCAATGTAGCCCGATGCTGAAAGTTTGCTTCCTTGGTTGTATGCGCCAAAAAACGCTCCGCTTTCGCCCTCGAGGTCAAATGAACCACCCAATCCAAAGGAACTCGTCCACGAACCAAGTTTGCCTAAGGCGCGAATTCGAGCACCATCTGGCATTGCAGGACAGAGTCCGATTTCACCGTTCTTCGGGACTTCCTCTCCCGAACCTGTCCAACCAATTCGGAGCAATGCATTTTGTTCGACTGCTGCTTGTAGGCGAGGAAGAAACTTTGCATTGATGCTCATAGAGCGTTCAAAAACATCTCCAGGTCCCGCCATGACTCAACGGTGTCCGATGTCGGTCAAATACCCTCTTGTTGATGAAATCACAAATCCTGAATTCTCACATCATTCTTGGCTCACGAACTGTTTATGGATATTCAGCCTTGCCACATGGATGAGCAGTATGGTCGTGAAGGTCGCAATCAACGGATACGGGACTATTGGGAAGCGAGTTGCGGATGCAATCGATGCGCAGGATGATATGGAAATCATCGGCGTAACAAAAACTCGCCCGTCTTTCGGTTGCGATCTCGCAGTTCGAAAAGGATATCCACTGTACTGCACTTACGATTCAGAAGAAAAAATTGCTGCCTTCGGACCTGCCGGTTATGATTGCAAAGGCGGCTTGTCGGATTTGCTCTCTGTGGCTGATATCGTTGTCGATTGCTCGCCAGGGAAAGTAGGGGCCCAAAACAAGGAAATCTATCAGAACGCCGGCGTTAAGTGGATTTTTCAAGGTGGCGAAAAACATGCCATGACAGGAATGTCCTATACCTCGAGCGGTAACCATGCTGAGAACATGAACGTAGAAGGCACACGTGTCGTTTCTTGCAACACAACTGGGCTCTCAAGAACACTCGTTCCATTGCTTCATGCCTGCGGTTCGCTTTCAGTGGAGTGCACAATGATTCGCAGAGCGGCAGATCCTGGAGATTCAAGCAAAGGCCCGATCAATGCCATCAAACCTGTTCTCAAGGTTCCAAGTCATCATGGTCCTGATGTTATGACCATCCGTCCTGAAATCGAAATTAATTCGATGGCTGTTGCGGTTCCAACGACAATAATGCATGTTCATGCGATCGTAGCCACATTACCGGATGGTCACGGGATGAGCACCGAATCTGTTCTCGAGTTGTGGGCTCAGCAACCACGGGTCCTGATTATGAACGGTGCTGAAACTGGCATCACCACAACTGCAGAAGTTATGGAGTTCTCGAGAGATATAGGAAGAAAGTGGGGTGATCTGCACGAGATTTTCGTCTGGGAAGATGGTGTCAAACTCGATGGAAATACGCTCTATTACTTCCAAGCGATTCATCAAGAATCCGATGTTATACCTGAAAACGTCGATGCAGTTCGTGCCTTATTGGGTATCGAAACCGATTGGAAAGCATCGGTCAAAAAGACCGATGAAGCCATCGCAGCCTACAATGGATTGTAGTCAAAAAAGGCGCATCCTCAAAAACCCAATTGGGGTCGGGTAACTATGCATCTACGTCGCAGGTGTTATCTCCTGCTGTCAATCTTCCTTTTCTCGTTGGCATTGCCGATGGTCTCATCGACACCGCAAACATTTGAAGAATCGAATGTTATCGAGTCTACCGACTCCCATTGGAAGGCGATGGAACCTGATTCAACTCGGTCCATTTCCGTAAAAGAACTTCAACCAACCATTCATCTCGCCGGACTTTCTTTTGACCCACACGCAGCAGACCTTGGTCACTACAATTCTGCTTGGGATACTTCGAAATCAACCTCATTGTATCTCGTTCAACTTTTCATCAACGATGCAGCAATCATGGTTGAACTCGAATCCGATTATGGAATTGAAATTCTTCATCGCCAAAGTCAAGGCGTGTATCTTGTCCGCGTTCATGATGTTGGTCAGATCGGTTTGATTTCATCAAGTGAAGATGTCCGTTGGATTGGCGCTTACGAACCATTCATGAGGACCACGAACGATGTTTTGGGAGCGAACCTCGTCCACGTGACTCTAACATCCGACATCGCTTCTTCACAAGTCGCAGAAATAACAGCATATCTTGTACAATATGGGGCATCTTCTTCATGGTGTTCGATTGACATGTGCGAGGCTATCTTTGATCACGGTCTTAACCCCCATCAATTGCGCCTGATCGCCTCACACGAGGATGTTTTCTTCGTCGAACGATCTTATGAACTCGTACTGCACAACAATATCGCTGCAACCGAAGTTGGTGCTGTCGCTGTCCGAGCACCGACCTCCCTCGGCCTTGATGGCTCGGGTGAAACCATTGCAGTGATGGATACTGGGCTCGATAACGACCACCCAGATTTAATCGGGCGGGTCGCTGCCATCAACACTCAATACGGTCTTGACCCATCTCCAATCGATAGCAACAGCGGGCACGGTACGCACGTTGTCATGACCGTTCTTGGTGATGGGAGCGGTGACGCATCAACCACTGGCGTTGCTCCCAACGCCAACCTCGTTATGTATGCTCTTGAACACGATCCAACGGGTTATTTTGGTCGTCAAGGCTCCATCTATGATTTGCTATCTGATGCTGAACTGAAAACAGCACGTGTCGCCGTCAATGCTTGGGGATCGAATGGTAATTTTGGATACTACACGGCTGATTCACGGTCAGCAGATCAATACGTTTCAAACAATCAATACTTGCTTCCCGTCTTCTCTGTGGGGGATAACGGAGCATCTGGTGCATCGCAAGTTACTGCACCCGGTACTGCAAAGAACGTTCTGTCTGTTGGCTCAAGCAACAACGGAAGCGTGAGTGCATCCTCTTCTCAGGGTCCAACCCTTGATGGGCGAATTAAACCAGATTTGGTTGCTCCTGGTGAAGGAATTTGTTCAGCACGGGCTGAAGAAGCTAAGAGCGTTGTTGGCTCAGTATGTGCGACAGGAACTCACAGCAATACACGTTCGATGTACATGGAGCTTAGCGGTACTTCACAAGCAACTGCCGTTGCAAGTGGCTCTGCAGCCCTTGCACGTGAATACCTTCGAGAGGTTGCAGGCATCAACAAGCCGTCTGCAAGCCTCATCAAAGCAACCCTTGTCAATGGTGCTGAAGATCTCGGAACTCCTGATATCCCCAACAGCAACGAAGGATGGGGCCAAATTGACCTTGAGAACAGTCTTGAACCAAGTCATGCTGGTGCCGCTTTGGATATTTTCCATGACGATGCACGAGAGTTGCAGGCAGGTTTCTCCTTGCTCTATTCCTTCGATATGGATGCTTCGAAGGGAATTGATCTCACGCTTGCTTGGAGTGATGTCGAAGGAAGCGCAAATGCACCACAATCAGAGTCGCGATTGATGAACGATCTTGATCTTGTTCTTTTAGCGCCTGATGGTACAACGTACCTCGGAAATAATTTCGCAAACGGTATCTCCATCTCTGGCGGTTCCGCTGACGATCTTAACAACATCGAGCGAGTTCGTCTTCCTGCAGGAACGAGTACTCAATCAGGCGAATGGATGGTCATGGTTGAGCATCGAGGCGGTAGCAACCAACGATTTAGCGTTGTGATGGCCGCAGATGCTACTTTAATTCCTAAAGCCGATTTGACAACCTTCGGAAACAGCATCCTGCCCTCCTCATTCACGCCTCTTGTTGGTGATCTCGTCTCCGTTTCTTTAGCGTGGCACAATCAGGGTACTCTTGCCTCTGGCGCATATAGAATCCAATTGGAAGACGTGACAGAAGGTTCAGTCCTCTACGACTCAAATCGCTCCTCACTTGGAGGTGGAGAACTGGACTCTGTTTCCTTCTTCACTCAGTTCAGTACAACAGGAATTCATACACTACGACTTTCGCTTGATACAAACAATCAGGTTGTGGAATTGAACGACGGTGTTACTGGAATCAACAACAACATATTTGAATTGGACATCGAGGTGACAGCACAAGGACTGAGAGTAATCTTCCTGGGAGATGATGGTTCAATCCCTCAATCATCCACTGAACGAGACGCAGCCGCAACTGTCGAGATGGATGTCCGAAATGAAACAAGCCTCTCACTCCCATTCGTGGTAGTTCACGAGGGGACAGGGGAGCGCCCAGTCAGTTTGACAGTATCGGGTGTTCAAGAGCCAGACCCTATCTATCCAGCCATTCTCAACAGTCCTGAAGACCAGTGGTCTCGCGTCGTTAATGCCTCTGGACCGTTCACGCTCAGCGGCCAAGGTACTGAAAACGATACAGTCTACCTCCAGTTAGAACTGGAAGATTTGTCTGCTACGTTGGATGGTTCAACTGAGAGATTCGCTCGTGCAGGAACCTTTGTTGTCGATGTTACTGCTCGCTATCAGAACCAACCAACGGTTTCTCACACCCAACGGCTCACTTTCACAATCGAACAGGTCGATTCTGTTGATGTGGTTCCCTCTGGGACCGTCGGCGTACAAGCACAACCAGGCGATGACACTGGATTCTCAATCGGTGTTCGAAACACCGGTAATTCAGCGGCTCAATACACCATGTCGTGCACGTCTGCGTCTCAATGGCAGATTATGCTCGGCAATTCGAATTCCTCAACGCTTGAATTTGAGCCCCTCAATATTCTGCAAGATCTTTCCATGGACGTCAATGTATTCGTTCCAAGTGTTGCAGATGGTCAACCTTCTGCAGGGTACATTGACCAAGTGACCTGTGTCGTTACGTCACCCACCGACCCCACGCTCAACCATGTTGAAGTCGTAAATGTTGCAGTTGCTGAATTGCGGTCATTCCAATCTGACCTCTATGGGCCATCCGGTGCAATCGGTCCAGGTGCTTTAGCAACACCAGTATTCGCAGACACAGGGGATGTCGTTTACTACAACCATACCATCTCGAACAACGGAAACACGGACATGGATTTCCTCGTGTCACTTGAACGTGGTAATCCTGCTTGGGCTGCACAAATGACCTATCTCGAAGAATCGAGTTCAGCAAATTTGAATCTTAATCTCGCTGCCGGCCAATCTGCAGACGTCCAGTTAATGCTCCTCGTTCCTGAAACTGCACGTGAAGGGAATTCAAACACCTACACCATACGAGTTGAACACAGCTCCCAATACTTCACGCTCAACACCACCTCGCTTGTCGTATCAGACAATCTCGCTGTCGAATTGGAGCAGGTAGATGATGGAACCGTCTCCGCCGTTATTGGTGAGGATTTTACCTTCGTCAATCTCATTGTGAGCAATATTGGGAATGCTGATCTTGATTTGGTTTGGAGTTACGGTCTAGCACCTGATGGTTGGACTGTTAACTATGCAAATCCTCCTGCAAGTGTTGAGGTGCTCAAACAAGCGAACGTTGCTTTGGCGATTCTCCCGCCAAACCAAACACAAGAGGCTACTGGATTTGATTTACAGCTTTTCGTGAACGCAAGCAATAACGGTCGCTACGTTACAGAAGAATTGACAATTCGAGTAGAGGTTCCTGCTAGCGAGTTTGCAGGACTATCCACCGATACGTCTGAGGCACCTCTTCTCTTCATCCCACGCGGAGGCTCGGCCCAACAGACGTTTGTTCTCGTTAACGAAGGGAATCAGCCTTTGAGTGGGACATTGAGTGCAGAGGTACGTGATTCCGAGGGGAACACGTTGACGGACCGTAAAGCAACAGTCTCTCCCTCAACAATCAGCGATTTGGCCGTTGGTCAGACCATCGAAATCGTTGGTGATGTCAAACCTGACTCGGATGCAACTGACGGACGCTTCCAAATGGTCATCATCTTCACCTCTGAAGACGGTGTTGTTGTCGAATTTTCAGCTGATACGAGCGTGAGTGCACAACAATCTTCCGGTGGTTTGCTCAACATGTCACCGTTCATTGCTTATCCTTTGCTTGCTGTCTTCGCTCTTGCCATGGTCCTTGGGGCTCGTCGACTGAAATCTTCAGCCAAGGTGAATGATTCAGGGACCGATCTTGTATCTCCAGATGCTCACACCAATCCAGATCACTTGGGCATGCGTCGCGATGAAGCACTCGACATCAGTCACTCAGTGAATGACATGGCATCGGGTGAAGTTTCACAAGATGAGATTGCTGCTGCACTTGCACAATCAATGGACATGCCTCTGCCACAAGCAATGCCGCCTGCAGGCTTACCTCCTGCAGGACTTCCTCCGGTAGGGTTGCCACCTGCAGGGCTTCCGCCTGCAGGATTGCCGCCAACTCCAGTGAAGGAAGTTCCGGCCTTGCCAACCGGGCCTCCATTACCTCCTGGCGGCCTTCCTAACGGATGGACAATGGAGCAATGGCAGCACTACGGTGAGCAGTATCTTCAACGCATGGGATTGAAGTGATACGTTCAAATGGATGATACAGAACGTTGGCCCATGCTCAACATTGTTTTGTTTGGACCTCCAGGTGCTGGAAAAGGAACACAAGCCCAACGCATGATGGATGCAACAGGTCTTCCACAAGTTTCAACGGGAGATATGCTACGTGCCGCTGTTAAAGCCCAAACGAATGTTGGTTTGGAAGCTAAGAAGTACATGGATGCTGGCGCCCTCGTGCCAGATCAAGTCATCATCGATTTAATCAAAGATCGGATGAAGGAGGACGATGCTCAACAGGGAGTAATGTTCGATGGTTTTCCAAGGACGGTCCCTCAAGCAGAAGCGCTTGCTGAAATTGTTGATGTTTCCATCGTGTTGGCTATCGATGTACCAGATGAACGAATTGTGGAGAGAATTTGCGGACGATACAGTTGTGGCAATTGTGGGGCTGTGTATCATGATACCTTCAACGCAATTTCCGATTCAGGTTGCGTATGTGGAGACTTTTCTGAGAAACGCCGAGCAGATGATACCGAAGAAACGGTGGTGGCTCGCCTGCAAGCCTATCATCAACAAACAGCTCCTCTGGCGGCATTCTATCAGGAAGCAGGGCTCTTCACGATGGTTGATGGTGACCGAGACATTGACCTCATCACAACAGACCTTTTGAACGCACTCGAATGAGGTGTATCTATGAGTCGTCGAAGACAACGGCAGAGGGACAAGCGAAGGCAACATGCTCTTGCTTCTCGTGATCGTCTTCAGATGTTGCTCTACGATGTGGAGGGCCAACCATTGCAACATCGCCAACTCTTTGCCCGCCATTTGTACAAAATTTCTCGTCGCCATCGGATTCGTTTGTCTAGCGAATCAAAGGATTTGATTTGCCGGAAATGTTCATCTCTTCAGGTTCAAGGTTCGACGACCCGTATACGGTTGCGGAACGGCCTGAAAATCAGTCAGTGCCTCAAGTGCGGATATACGCGCAGAGTGCCCTACAAACTAACAAAGGAGGTCTCTCCTTGAGTGTACCTGATTCCATCCTTCGGCAAGCAAAGGACGCCTCGCTACCGGTCACGATAAGAATCGGCAAATCAGGGCTAACCGATGCAGTTGTAGTCGAACTCAATGGCCAACTATCGTCGAGGTCGCTTGTCAAGGCCAAGGTCAATCGCGGCCTGTTTACCCGCGATGACTTGAAACAGGTTTGGGCTCATCTTGCAGAGCAGACATCCAGTCGCGTTGTTTTCGTACGAGGGAACGTAGCGGTTTTTTGGAAGAATTGAATAAAGCACCAACCCAACGCTCAATAAGGGCATGTTATTCCACCAGACATGGGCGGTAGTCTTCTTTTCTCACGGCGACATCCAGCACAATTGATTGCACTACTCTCTTTGATTGTTGTCGGTACGATGTACTTTGTTCAAAGTGGATTTGCTGCAGGCGGTGGAGACGGAATCAATCTAACCATCACTGTCAAAGAAGGGATGGACAAGCAAGCCGTTTATGTCGGACTGGGTATTCTTCTTTTCGTCTATGCCTTGATCATTACCGAAGTTGTTCACCGAACTCTTGCCGCTGCCCTTGGAGGTCTACTCGCAGTGGTTGCTCTGAATTTCTATTCTGTTGAAGACACGCTCAGCCTCAAAGCGGTAACGACAATGATCGACTGGGAAACCATTGGTCTCTTACTCGGTATGATGGTCATGGTAGGGGTTATCTCACACACAGGTGTGTTTGAATGGTTTGCGGTTCAAGCCTACAAGAAAAGTGGAGGAGAAATCTGGACACTTGTTGTCATTCTTTGCGCAGTTACTGCTGTCTTGTCTGCTTTCCTTGACAATGTTACCACCATGCTCTTGCTCACTCCAGTTACGATTCAAATTGCAAAGGTGTTGGACATCAAACCAATTCCTATCCTGATTTCAGAGGTCTTGTTCTCAAACATCGGGGGTGCAGCGACCATGATTGGAGACCCCCCGAACATCATGATCGGCTCAGCAATGTCTCCATCTGCAATTGAAGGAAACTCCGATCCTGATATCGCTGCGCTTGCCGCAGAAGGAGTGACATTCAACGATTTCATCATCGAAATGGCTCCTGGCATACTGCTGACAATCGTTCCTTCATTCATGCTCATTCGCTGGCTCTACAAAGATGAGTTTAGTGGTCGCCGAGACCGTGACATCACAGAACTAGAGCGTCAATACGCTATCAAAGACATGAAGGGTCTCAAGGTAAGTGGTACCATTCTCTGCTTGGTCATCATTGGATTCTTCTTGCACCCAGTTGTTCACATTGCCGTATCATGGGTTGCCTTGGCAGGGGCCGTGATCATGCTTCTCGCTACGAATCCTCACGAACTTGAAGAGCCTCTGGAGCATGTTGAATGGACAACTCTTCTCTTCTTTGCAGGATTGTTTGTTCTCGTTCATTCGCTTCAATACATGGGCGTCATCGATTACATCGGTAGTTTTGTCCAGAAAGGTATCGAAGCATTCAGTCAAGAATATCGCCTTGCAGCTGCAGTTGTTATCATTCTCTGGGTGTCTGCTATTGCCTCTGCTTTCATTGACAACATCCCCTACACGGCTACAATGATTCCAATTGTACTCTCGCTTTCAGTAGAGCTTAGCCTCGATCTGGGACCTTTGATTTGGGCGCTTGCCTTTGGTGCATGCCTCGGTGGTAACGGGACACTCATTGGGGCTTCAGCGAATGTGGTTACTGCTGGACTTTCAGAGGAAGCAGGATATCCGATTTCCTTCAATGAATTCTTCAGAGCAGGATTCCCTGTTATGCTTCTTTCAACTCTCATTGTCACATTTTACATGCTCCTTGTCTATGTCGTTGGTGGAGAAGACGGTGGGACCACATGGAAACTTGCTCTCGTTGGTATCGCACTCGTCGGCATCATTGCTCAATATTCTCGTGGCCGTGCGAAAGGAAAATCTCCTGCAGAAGCTCTTGTTGATGATGACTCCGAAGAAATCATCTCTGCTATCAAGTCGGTGATTATTTCCTCTGGTAAGGCAGACACGGCCCTTGATGCTGAAGAGTAGGTCCACAAAGGCGTTGGATTGAAGAACTTGAAGCCTGAGGGACAGCGGGGTCACCATGAACGAATGTGGAGTCTGCGGAATTCTTTATCTCGCAGGCGGGTCATGTCCTGCGTGTGGTTCACAAATTCAGAAACGATCTGAAAACTTTCAAGATGCAGAGATGGTCCTCCCTTCAGAAGTCCCTGGACTTGATGATGCTGCGGAGGCTTGGTACGAACTCGAAGGAATTGAACCTCCCGAAGAGGATGTTGAAGACGAATCCTCATCCTCACTCCCGTTTGGTTTTGGAGGTGAGTCCCTCACCAATGTCTCACGTCTTCCGTTCGGGATTGGTAGCCATCGAGATGGAATCCCATTTGATGTTGAGCCATCGGTTTCTATTCAGCAAGAACCAGCTTCCAGCATAGTCGAGCCAATCGAGCCGATTGCTGAAGTGAGTATTGCGGTTGAGGAAACCATCAACGAAGAAGAGGAACTTATTGTACCTGCATCGATGCCTGATTTGCCTGAAGTACGTCCTGATGTAGTCGAATCAACAACCGATGACAAACCTGAACCAATGAGAATTAAGGCGATTCCAATTGTTGAGGCTACTGCAATTGTGAACAAGCCTCCAGAAATCCCACTTGATTCTACAAATGAACAAGACCTCTATGCAACTGAAGATGATGTTGTTGAAGTCGTTTTTTCCGACCTAGAGGACACTGTTGTCCTTGTTGATCACGGGGCGGTGGATTCGTTTGCACAACCAGAAGTCGTGGAATATGCTGAGAAAACCTTCTCACCGTTCGATCTCCACCCCGCAAGGGCCATGACGGTCCAGGCTTCCAATGATGAGCAACTCAAATCCCTCGTTGAGAGTGGATTCATGTCGATTGGTCGAGGGGATTGGCGGGGTGCTGCACGTTCGTTTCAACGGGTGTTAGCAAGCGTTCCGCAAGATGTTGGCGCCATGAACAATTATGGAATTTCTCTCCTCCAAGTTGCCACTACGATGCAAGAATCCACAGATCCTGTCGACGTATCCAATGCTGCAACGCAATTTGAGGCTGCAATCCTTTCACTTCGGGAAGCCGTACGTGCTCAACCTGATGGGTCCGAACCACTCTACAATTTGGCTCAGGCACTTCTCTTGAGCGGTCGAGAGGAGAAAGCGCTCGGATTAATGACAATGATGTCAGAAGAGGACAAAACGAAGCCACATTTTGTCAACCTCCATGCTGCAATTTACGCTCAGCTAGGTCAGTATGGGGAAGCCAAAAGCATGCTCACATCAATACAAGGAGAACCCCTTGTATCTCAGAACCTCCTCAAACTACCTTCATTATGACCGCAATCGACGTCCTATTCTACGATTCGAAGGCAAGTTGACATCCGATTTCTTCATATACGTGAGGTAGGTCGGAAGGTTGCTTAGCACCTCGGCAACTGCTGTCGGGGGAAGGGCTGAGGAGAATCATCCCTCGGGGAGATGGTTTTCTGTGGAAGCCGAATTGGCATGTTTAGATACCGAAGGGTTACTCGCATGGTGTGGAATACATACATGTGATGCTACAACCCAACTGGGGGATCGCT
>Ga0181568_10002120_pt1 | contig 18068 bp, 18 predicted proteins | sample 101ome_20_FD_133758 | JGI IMG/M metagenome (GOLD analysis project Ga0181568, IMG submission 133758) | Coastal salt marsh microbial communities from the Groves Creek Marsh, Skidaway Island, Georgia - 101404AT metaG (megahit assembly) | ecosystem: Environmental > Aquatic > Marine > Intertidal... | reverse complement strand
CTGTTACTCTCTCACCATCTTTGACTCGCTTTAATATGTCAGACCAATTCTCTTCGCTTACTTTTACACCTTTCATTGCAATCCTCCTTAGACTTACTTGTTTAATATATCAAGAGGGGATCAACAACGAGCTGAAAATCAGAAAAGATGTCAACCCATAAATTTTGAAGATCAGAGAAAACCAGTCAGTCCTAAAAATTTAATAGATTTATTTTTGTCTTTAGGGATTGCAAGAAGCTATTAATGAAGTAAGAGAATGTCTAACTGATATGCAAGAACATGCTTTTGAAATAGAAAATGCACTATTAGAAACTTACGGTTTAAATAGATCTGAAATCGAGAGTAGGGTCGAAGAGTTAATCAGGGATCCACACTATGACGTAGTAGATAATAGATTGTTGGCATTAATCTTTATAAGAAGCCGGGAGCATTTAAAATCCATACAAGCTAAATCATAAATTTAAACAAATCCCCATTTTTGCGTTACTCCCGTGCTTCAAACTCATCATTTACAAGCAGTTAACTAAAGCCTTTTCGTCACTCGAAAGCCTTGTTCTTGAAATTTGTTAACAGCAGCTAGAAACACCAAAAGATTTGTACTTGATAAAATTATAGTTAATGAGGTTAACTCCTGTTTATTCTTTATTGGTGATTTTATTTTTTGTTGAACTTTGTTTGAGGTTGTTTAATAATTTTGGTTTAGTTCTTCCTTACAAAGACTATTTTTACAATAAAAAACAAAGGGTTTCGATTTTTAAAGGTAAACCATGGAGTAAATTTGAGTTTGAGAATATTCTTTATCGTAATGAGAGTATGCAGCATGTGCAGGAATTTCCAGATTATCAAGCTTCTGTACAAAAAAGAATTTTTTTACTTGGTGATAGTATTGTTGAAAGTTCTTCTATGTCGGTAGATAAAAGTTTTTATGCACTAGCTGATAAAGCAAGCTCTAATTATTCAGTAACAGCTCATCATAGTGCTGGTGCTTCTTTTATTTCTTTAATAAATTTCTTGCCACAATACCCTGACTTTTTTACACAAAAGCAAAAACTTTTTAAGCCTGATCTTGCTGTAATTCAAATTAGACCATTCTCTTACCAAACTGGTTTTAAACGCAGTCACGCACAAAAGCCTATTATCCGCTTAAAAACAAAAATCTTGCGTTTGTTTCGGTTGAATTTAAAATCATCAAAAAGATTTTTAGATATCAGCTTCAGAAAATTGGTTTTGGGCAATTGTCGTGTTTTATCATTGCTTTCTTGGAAAATGTTAATGTGGTCTCGCAATATTATTGCCCATCCACCGGATCATGAGGAGTTTTTTGTGTACCCTCATGAGCATGAAAATCAATATTGGCAAGCTTTTGAAAAAAATATTACCCACTTAAAAAAAATATCTAAAGAACTCGACCTTGCAGTTGCAGTAATTTTGGTTCCTCAAACATCATGGTTAAAAGAGTATCTTTATACTCATCAATATAATGATTTACAAAAACGATATCAAGCTTTATTTTCTCAATATCAAATTCCTTTTGAAAATAGTCTTGAAGAGTTTGTTGAGTATTTTCAAATGACAAATAAAAAAACTTTTCGTGATGATGATCATCCAAATGAGCATGGCTCTATTGCTTTAGCAAAAGCCTTTGATAAATTAATAAAAAAGGCAGGCTTATAAATTATGCTTTTTCAAAGTATTGAGTTTTTAGTTGCTTTTCCACTGTTACTGTTACTGCGGTTTTTATTGCCAAAATCATTTGAAAAAGTTTTATTACTAGTAGCTAGTTATGTTTTTTATTCATGGTGGTCATTAAAGTTTGTATTTTTGTTGTTGTTATCAACTGTTGTTGATTATTATTGTGCCAAATTAATTGTGCGCCAAAAAACAAATGCAAATGCAAAAAAGTTTTTTTTATTTTTGAGTTTGTTGATTAACTTAGGAGTACTCTTTGTTTTTAAATACTATGTTTGGCTTTCTGGGTTATTTGCTAATGATTTAGCCTATAGCATAATATTGCCTTTGGGTATTTCTTTTTATACTTTTCAGTCTATGAGTTATACCATTGATATTTATCGAGGCAATATTGAAGAAGAAAAATCATTTATGAACTTTGCTACATTTGTATCGTTTTTTCCACAATTAGTTGCTGGTCCAATTGAAAGAGCTTCAAATTTATTGGGGCAAATTGATCGAGGACCTAAATATAAAAAAGATTTTATTCGTTCAGGTTTGTCTTTGTTTGTCTGGGGTTTAATCAAAAAAGTCGTATTTGCTGATAATATTGCAAGTTTAGTAAATTTTTCATATGGTATTCATGAGTACCAAAGTAGTTTAGAACTACTGTTAAGTACTTATGGTTTTGCTTTGCAAATTTATGGAGATTTTTCTGGATATACCGATATGGCACGTGGTGTCGCTCGATTAATGGGTTATGAGTTAATGTTGAATTTTAATTTGCCTTATTTCGCATCTAATATTCGTGAATTTTGGCATAAGTGGCATATCAGTCTCTCAACATGGTTTCGCGATTATGTTTATATTCCTATGGGTGGTAATCGATGTTCTAAGTGGAATAATTATTTCAATATTTTTATAACCATGCTTATAGCTGGGGTTTGGCATGGTGCTAATATGACTTTTGTAATCTGGGGAGCTTTGCATGGCTTATATATAATTGTTTTTGATTATTTGCAAAAACTAAATTTAAAAATCCCTAAATTTATTTCTTGTTTATTGACCTTTCATTTTGTTTTGTTGGCTTGGATATTTTTTAGGGCAGAAAATTTATCGCAGGCGCTAGCAATTATCACCAAGATTTTTCATGCGGATTTTTCTATTTTGCAATTCAGTAATATTTATATCTATATGATTATTTTTTATCTGTTGATGGCAATTAGAAGATATACAAACATAGAAGAGTTTTTTGTAAATAAGAGTTTTATAAATTGGTCAATGATTTGGCTTGGCTTTATTGCTGTTGTAGTTTTTGGTTCACTAGAGAGTGCTGACTTTATTTATTTTGATTTTTAAGATCTAATCCCCTCTTGATATATTAGACAAAAAATTTAAAAAAGGCTTGAAGAAGAATACGATGCATATGCAACCTGCATAGAAAGTATTGAAAATTTAGAAATGAGCTTTGATGAAGTGTTGGATATGCCTCAAGAGAAGCTAGATCAAAAAAATAAATTGATCAAATGTAAACTATGCAATTGCTTATCTTTTTAATTAGGGGTTGTAAAAACCCATAAAAAGTGGTATTATCTTTAGTTATGTTTCGCCGTATAGTAGACAATATAGCAAAAAACAGATTTGTACAGACTTTGATTCCTGCACAAGCTCGCCGCCAAGTAGCAAAAATGCAAAAATTGGTAAATGATCACAAGACCAAATTGGCTGATACTGATAAAAGAGAACAGATTGTCACATTGTTCAAAGAGTTTTGTCAAGCACATATCAATACTCAGAATGGTTCGAGCATAAGGCGAAGGCAAGACTTTAAAGCTCTTGTTCGTCAATTAGACAATTTGGATATAATTGACTCGATCTTGCTAACAGCAATTCCTTTTGATCCAGAACTTGGTCGTGGTAACAGAGCTATGTCAAAGTCATTGGCAAAAGATGCTAGAGCAATGCTAAGTAAAGATATAGATTTTTTTATTCAACAAGAAATTTCAAAAAGGCTTGAAGAAGAAAAAAATGCATATAAAAAATGCATAAAAGATATTGAAAATTTAGAAATGAGCTTTGATGAAGTGTTGGATATGCCTCAAGAGAAGCTAGGTCAAAAACAAATTGATCAAATGCAAACATGGAAGAATGATTCAGATGCTGATGTTTGGCTGAAATCACATGCATTATGGGCTATGCTTCCATCTGAAGATTCTAAGCTTTTTGAATCTAAATTTCATTCACCACAATTACCAATGCTTGTTTTTGATGCCGCTCAAAAAAATATATCAATAATGGTTCTTCACCTTAAAGAGAAAATTGCTAATGAATTGCAGCCAAAAGCTAAAAGTTTTAATGACTTTAAGTCTCAATATGCAAAAGCAACTAAGGTGTTAGATAAATTGCAAACTTATTTAATTGAAGATTTATGGGAAGCCATTAATGCTTACCAATTGATCGACGAAAATGATAGAAAGCAAGCATATATAAATATTTTAGATGCTTTTGAAAATCTTATGACAAATCTTCATATAGAGAATCCAGACTTACATAATGAACTAGCTTTGTTTTTTGATCAAACAATGATAGGACTTAGTCAGAGGCTTTCCCATCGACTAGGTTTTATTGGTCCAGTAAATGTTGCTGCTGCAATCAATAAAAGTCCTGCTTTTAAAGCTGAAGCTATACCTGTTGAAGGCACAATTAAAGAGCTAGAAGATGGCAACTCATCAATGCATTTGAATCTCCACATAGAGTATCAGGGGCTTGTCAATGATGAGTTGCAACAAGTTTTAGATTCAGGCATGATTGAAGATTTGAAAGATTTGGTTAGAAAAGCTTAGTGTTCAAACTTAGCTACTCTTAGAGTGTTACCCCCTTATTTTTTTAAACAGTATTTTCTAAGCTTATAGTTTCAATTTTGTCATAGAAGTATTTGAATTTTGTAAAGAAGTTAAAAGTATTTTTGAAAATGGTGACGTGGATGATAAGAAAATGGTTTTAAAAGCTTTAGGTTCGCGCTTCTATTTAAAAGATCAAAAGCTAAGTGTAGAGCTAGCAAAACCATTCAAGCTGATTCAAGAGGGGATGACAAATGATTTGGTGGTCCATCCAAGGTTCGCCACCCTTGAAATCCGCATTAATACAGGTCATTCAGCCGAAGAAGTGTCATTAATTAAAAATGGTGGAGGCGGAGTTACAATGGTTTCCCACCTTGTCGCTTAGATTGCTCGGCAGCATCTTGAATTGTTTGAGTTAATTCATCAGATATTTGACCCTTAGCAGGACTAATTTTCACCCTACCATCATTTGGTATCCATTCAGCACTATTGAGTTTGTCTCCTGCTATCACTTTATATACAGGTATCCTTTCGTCTGAACAAGGCTTTTGAATCTCTGAGAGTCCAAGGTGTTCGTCATTACCACTATCACCAAGACAAATAATCGCATCCAAGTCAGACCAAAAATCTTCTGGAACTAGTTTAAGGATTGCTGGAATTAAAGATGATTTGCTAATGTGACTCTCTTCATTCACAGGCACAAAAGGAGCAAAAATACAAAATGGTAATTGTTCTACAATGTAACCCCTAACATCATCTAGAGAACTTGTAACTTTTTCAATAACTTTCTTTAAAATAGTTTTTGCACTAGCAATTTCTTCCTCTGAATTATTATTCAATGCGGCTAAAACATTAGTTTCGGAACAAAGTGTGAATGGAATAGGAGTATTCTTATGTTCCCAGACTTCATGATTCTTATAAGCATAAGGTCTACCATTAGATTCCTCTCCAACCTCTTTAGTTTGCCTAAAACCTAATTCTGTCAATGCTGATCTAAAAGCTGAAAGCAACTTACTTCCAGGAAATTTCAAAAAACCTTCTATGTAATTTTTCCAATCTATATTTTCATCCTGGGTAGGTTGAAGCTCTTCTAGAAATTTAGTTGGGTTTTTACCTGTTTCATTTGTGAAAATTTGCATACCGTTATTAGTAGAAAAAATATCAACATGATGAAAAGGTTTGACTTGGTCTAGATTGTGTCCCTGTACTGATTCGATTGCTTGTCCAGTTGCATCAACAATAAAAGCATCTCTCGAAATTGCATTGAAAGCAGCAGCGTTAGCTCGCCTCTGCTTTGGATCACATTTGCCCCTAAAACCTTTAACATTTCCCCATTTAGTTGATTCGAGGTCACTAACTATCAAAAACTTAGGTTTGCGACCAGAATTAGTGAATCTAGAAAAGTTTAGTCTCCTCGTTGGGTTGAAATTTTCCTGTACTTTTGCAGTTGAACTTTTAAGAATGGTTGAATTTACCATGAGGTAATAATAGCAATTATTTAGATAGCAAACGGTGTTTCAGACAATCTTTACTTATTTTTTGGATTAACCTATATCACTATCACTGTCTTCGATCGTGCACTTGACCTAGTGTAATACTAGGTATGGCTCAAAAATTATTTACCGTCAAGGAATTTGCTAAAAAATCCGGAACAACAGAAGAGTACATAAGGCAAGCTTGTAGAGGATATATCGATACTAAAGGTACAAAAACCAAATTACCTCATGGCTACAAAGCGAGAAAAATTGCAAATCAATGGTTTGTAGAACCCGAGAGATGGTTCTTGGATTATATGCCATTTCCTCTAGAAGGTTTACCATTGCCTGATTTTCATAATGATTTTCTCGACCTAAAAATACTCAACCATAAAACTCTTAAGCAACCAGTCTATCTTATGAACCTATTTGACTACTATGGCTCGTCCAACGGACCAGGTGTCTATTTTGATATAAGCGGAGATTATTTACTTTATCTAGTGTATAAGTTTCTTGAAAAAGATTTTATCCCCAAGATGAAAGATTTTAAAGATGGATATTTAATTACTAATATGCAAGCAGTAAACTCTATCTTTATACAAAACCTAGACCTATTAGCAGCTTGGTTACTTGAAGCCGGGAAGCCACTCTATTTTAATCGCAATCTACACGAAGCGAAACCAGAGCATTGCTTATTTGTGTGGTCAAAAATTAAAGAATACGAGCAAGAAAAATATATATTGTGACGACTATCATTACAATGACTTCTACAAAGAGGGTACTAGTGTTTTTATTCAATTGACAAAGATACCGTCACTGTTCAGGTTTAATCATGAACATCTATTGAGTGGGAAAATCAAAGGCGATGAGAAATATTCAGAGATTAAAAGTCTTTCCACACAATTTATATCAGTTGCATATAGGATGGCTCAAATTATTAAAAGTCCTCAAAAGTCGAAACCAACAAGAGGGTGGTTTGATAATGCAAATGCTTCATGATGGAGTTATAGAAAAAATTCTTACTTATGATAGAACTTATTTCCCAAACGAGAATACTATGCTTATGACTTTTGAGCTTGGTATGGCAACAGAGTACAGTCGTGCTTTAGCTGAGAATACTAAACGTGGACAGAAGTTTAAAACTAAAAAACCTAGCAATATTGCTAGGTTTCAAAAGTATTATATGGTGGAGGCGTAGCATGTGAGGTACGCCATAATGAATCACTATCTGAGATTGATTTCAAGTGCTGGAAAACTATGCTGAATTTGAAATTAACAGCTTAAGCCCAAAGCTTTTCCTGGCGCTTTCAACTGTATCATCCCATCTATTGTGTGTAAGATTGGAGCAGCGTTATATAGCGTAGTTGATAACTCTTCATCGAAACTACCCCTGTCCTCTGCTTCTTTAACAACGCCACTATCAGCTATAGTTTGATTAACCATTTTTGCAATTTCACTATCTAAATCTGATAATCCGTCTTGCTTTTGGTGATGTTGCTGATGCCAAACGCTTTTAACGCCAGCTTCTATACCATTCAATCCAGCTGTGATAGCTTCATTAACCATTGAAGGTAAAGTTTGTAAGTGGTACAGAACATGCTTGTCCATAAAGTTGAAGAGTATGTCACCATCTTCTTTGGCTACACCAACATTGCCACCAGCTTGTTTTCTTCTATCAATTTCTTGTTTATAGCCAGCCCACTTCTTACTATGCATACTAGGAAAAGTGGCATAGACAACTCCTTGTTGATCAGTAATGTCACCAAGCATACCTAAAGTTGCTGTACGTTTATCTTTGGTCTCTACAAATGGAAGTGATTCAAAACTAATTGATAAATCAAAGGGACTATTAGAGTTGACAGATTTTAGTGTAGTGCCGACTGATGTTGGATCATCTTGAGTGTTAGCATGCACTAGGGTAATTGATAAACAATCATTTTCAAAAGTACTTGCTGGATAAGTTGACTCATTTGTTGCACCATTATCTGGCAATTCTTTATGAATTGTCTCTTGATAGTTTCTAGTAGCGCCTTTATAGTCAACATCATTTGTTAAATCTTGACGTAAGCTTTGTAGAGCTTTAGTTGAAGGTTCATAGGCAACCACTCTTAGTGTTTTGCCTTGCACCGCTAAATCATTTGCAATGGATTCCCAGAGAGCTATAATCTTTCCATTACCACAGCCAAAATCTAGAACAGAAACAACGTTTTTTGTTTCAGCTGCTTTTTCTACTGCTGCTCTTATTTCTTGTTCTTCAAGAGGATTCCACAGTTCTCTTTCATGCATTGTTGAAAGGTAGGTAGAGTCTCCCCGATTAGTTTTACCACCAGTGTCAAAAGCTAGATTAAAAGCTTCTTGTACTTCATTTTTAGTTGGTGGAGTAGTGTTTAGATTATCATACTGTTTAATTAATAAACCTGTGCAATCAACACCATGAATTATTTGACTAGGTAAATCAGTCATGTAATACGTAATACTCTGTTAGCCTAAGTAAATACAATGAGTGAAGATACCTAAAATTTATGTTTTTGCACTTTGTAAGCTATAGCTCCATCTATGATCGCAGTATCTGCACCATAATTAGAGTTGATATCTAATCCTTTAAGCTCTAAGCAATTAGAAAAGCCTTGTCTAAGATTTTTATTAATAAGCTGATTGTTGAAATGAGTTAGAACAGTAGCTTCTTTCGTTTGCCTGTTAGATCTTTTTGACGGGTCATTAATATATAGTTGTTGCTGATCGTATCCCACTAAAGTGACATAGTGACCTCCAGTTCGAATAAACTTTGTGTGATCACTTCTTCTATACCATCCAACTTGCAGAACAATATCAAAACCTGAACAAAGCTTTTTTTTGATCCATTCGGTGTTAGTTAAGTTATTTGGATTTTCTATCTCTCCAGCAAACCACCCTCTATGATTGAGTTCTAATAAATTTAAATTTTCTTCTGCGCTAAATTGTATAATACCGTTGATCAAATCCATAGCTTTTGTACCAGGTTCTTGACTATTCTTTCCTTGAGTTTTCATAATCTCAGAAAGTCTGGTCACGAGTTTGTTAATAGCAGTTTCATTTGGTCCATGTCTAAAAAAGTTTTTTATATCTTGATATTTAGCTAAGAGAGTATTGATAACTGCTACGGGACCACAATAAGTGTCTGGGTTCGATAACAGAATTTCTATCTTAGGATCTGCTTGTGAAATATTAAAAATACTTGAGTTGAATTTTTCTATTAATACCGCCATATAGATATATAAAGGCTACTTAGGTATTATTTTGATGTTTTTTCTCTGTGAAATGCTCAAATTTTCTATAGAGTTAGGTATTAGTATCACATATTTGTTGTAATTTCCTTATAAATGAGTTTAATTCAGGATAGCTTAGGAACTTTGCCAATAGTTGGAAAACTTATAGATCCTAATCGTGCAGAAAGATTACTTACAAAGTGGACTGGCAATAAACCTTTAACACCTGATGAAGCGAGAAAAGCTCTTGGTAATTTTCATGGAGATGATATTCCAAGCGCAACAATTTCAAACAAATATTTAACTATTGGAGAGTCTTTTGCGACAGAAATAAAATTACCTGCAGGAGTTTAGGTTTATTGTTTAAGCCTCTTGAAAAAGTGATGAATATTGTTAGAAATTTTGGTGCAGTTGTTGCAAACACTGTCGCTATGTATCACCCAGATGATCAAAAGAAGTTATCAGGTTCTCTTTTTAATATTTATGCTGTTTTGGATTCTGTGCAAAAGTTTTTACCAAAGCCATTTTCAGAGAATTACCAACAATGTGAATATTGCTATTTATTACTATGGGGATTTGTCTCGTAAGAGATCAAAAAATACTTTTAATCATTATTAAAGGTGGAAAACGTCGAAAGGTGGTCAAAGTTTTAAAACTAAAAAACCTAGCAATATTGCTAGGTTTCAAAAGTATTATATGGTGGAGGCGGCGAGGTACTGCCCCCCGCGTCCAACAGTTTTCAACAACGACGCACTACGAGTGTAGTCTATGGATCTGCAATTTTACCGTTCGCATGAGCATAGACACTCAACGGGTTCTAGGCTTATGGTCTTTGTATCATAAACTAAACCTATCAAAGTTTACTCAACGCACTAACCTGTTGGTGCCTTTCTATTTTAAGCGGTTAGCCCTTAAGTAGAAAGGAGTGTCCACACTTTGTCGGGACTTACTACGCAGCTAGTGCGTAGTCTGCAGTTGTATTAACAGCAGTTACTTCAAATTCATTATTTGCACTTATATTTTACTTTGGTTTTACTAGGACCTAAGCTACCTAGACTCGCCATCCATCATATCCGACCATTGTCAAATCTGAAACGCCCCCAAATTTTTTAAGAATACCGCTTCAAAACTTTTTTTTCAGCGAATCCTTAAAAGTTGAAGACTTTTGCAACAACCTTTTTTGTTTTTACCACCAATTTTCAGTTTACTGACCTTGAACTTCAAGGATACACTATTATAACATTCCCAGTTAGACTAGCTTCTTAGGCACTAAAGAAGTTCATCTAAAAATGCTGCAAAATCTTTTAAGCTTGCATCTTCTAAAAGCTTGACTGTTTTTGAGCCAATTATTGCCATATCGGCTCCTAATTCTAAAGCATGTTCAACTTTTGCTTTTGAATCTATACCAAAACCCAAGCCAATTTTTTTCTTGCTTTTTGCTTTGATAGTTTGAATTATTTCTTTTAGTCGCTCGTCATAATTTGTTGTTTTTTGCTCGAGCTTTTTGATATCTTCTTGTGAGCCCGTGACTCCAGTTCGTGAAACCAAATAAATCCAAGGTTCTGAGAGTTCACTAATTTTTTCAATTCTTGCATTTGAACTTGTGACAGCAACTAACAAAATCAAATCAAGTCCTGCAGCTTTAAATTTTTTACTGAGTTCCTGAGCTTCTTCAATTGGTAAATCGGCAATTAAAACTCCTCGTATTTTTGTCTCTAAACATTTTTCTATTAAGCGATCAAAACCATAATTAAATAAAGGATTGAAGTAAGAAAATAAAATGATATTGTTCAATCCTTTTTTTTCATTTGCATTGCAACCCTCGTTTTGTAATTCTGCGACTAAATTAAAAATCGTATTTAAATTGACGCCATTTTGCAAAGCTTGAAAACTTGCTTTTTGGATCACAGGTCCATCTGCAAGTGGATCCGAAAAAGGAACACCAAGTTCGATAAGGTCAACACCTTTGTCGTCTAAAATTCTTAATGCTTTTTTTGTTGTGCTTAAATTTGGATAGCCGCATGTTAAATAAATACCAAGCATGATTTGTCATTATATCTTGATTCATAGTTGTTTTTTGTTTTTCAAGTGCTTGGCGCCAAAAAATTCTAAATGCTAAAATTATCAATATGTCTGGTACTACAAAGCAAAAATATAATATCGTTATTGGTCTTGAGGTTCACGCTCAACTTAAAACCGCATCAAAGCTTTTTTGTTCATGTTCTACAGAGTTTGGTAAAGAAGCAAATGCTAACACTTGTCCTGTTTGTATGGGGTATCCGGGTGTTTTGCCAGTACTCAACGCCAAAGCAGTTGAATATGCTATTAAGGCTGGCTTAGCTTTAGATTGTCAGATTGATTTAAATTCAAAATTTGATAGAAAACAATATTTCTATCCTGATTTACCAAAAGGTTATCAAATAAGTCAATTTGATAAGCCACTTTGCAATCATGGCAAATTAGATATTGGCAACAAAGAAGTTAGAATTTTAAGAATTCATATGGAAGAAGATGCTGGTAAATTAGTGCATGCTGGTGCTGATCGCTTACATGGTTCCGAGTATTCTTTAGTGGATCTTAATCGTGCTTCAACTCCATTGATAGAGATCGTTTCTGAACCTGATATTGCGAATGCTCAAGAAGCTGTTGCTTATGTAAAAGAACTTAGAAAAATTCTTTTATATATTGGTGTCTGTGATGGCAATATGCAAGAAGGTTCTTTAAGATGTGATATAAATATTTCTTTGAATAAAGAAGGTGAGCCATATGGAACTCGTGCCGAAATCAAAAATGTAAATAGTTTTAGATCTATTTCAAGAGCGATTGAATATGAGTATAAAAGACAATCACAGCTTTTAGATAAAGGTGAAAAAGTTGTCCAAGAAACAAGATTATTTGAAGAAAATTCTGGTAAAACCCATTCTATGCGCGGAAAAGAAGATGCTCATGATTACAGGTACTTCCCTGAGCCAGATCTTTTGCCTTTGCAGTTAGAGCAAACTACCGTAGATGCTTTACGTGCTTCTTTGCCTGAATTACCATTGCAAAGAAAAACTCGTTACGTTGCAGAGTTTAATATTAATGAAGATACTGCACATAATTTAACAGAAGATATAAACGTTGCAAATTTCTTTGAAGAGACCGTTGCTCAAGGTGCAAATGCTACTAAGACTGCAAACTGGCTTACTGGCGTTATTGCCGCATATCTCAATGACAACAAAGTTGAATTAAGCCAAACAAAATTAAGTTCAAAATTACTCGCTCAAATGATTGCTTTGATTGATAAAGGTATTATTTCTGACAACATCGCAAAAAATGACATCATCATAGAGCTTTTAGAAAATGGAACTGATGTAGAAAAATTAATTGCTGATAAAGGGTTAGCTCAAATTACTGATAGTTCTGAAATTGAAAATATCATTCAAACAATTTTAGATGCTAATCCAAAACAAGTTGCTGACTATAAAGCAGGAAATCAAAAAATCAAAGGTTTTTTTGTTGGTCAAGTAATGAAACAAACTCAAGGTAAAGCTTCACCACAAATCATTAATGAGAGTTTAGAAAAACTATTAGCTTAAAATTCCAACAAATTTTTAAGCAGCCATACCTGTTGGCATGCCAGGTATACCGCCCGCGCTTTGCTCATTTAGAGGCTGTGCTGTTGTTAAAGAATCAACTCCGCCTCGTAGATCTTTGGCGATACTACCAGCAAGTTTGTTAATTACCGGAATTTTACTAACGATAGGTAAGCGGTCTTCAGATAGCATATTGAATGCACCCAGTAATGCTGAAGCACCCACTCCTCCTAAAATTGTTTTAAGGGGTACAGAGTTCTCTCCATCAATATTTTGTGCGAGTGGGCTTTTTTCTCCATTGCCAAATAATGGAGAACCCAAAGCAAAAGTGAGTCCACCTTGAATAATTGTTTGTAATGCAGAAATTGCCCAAGAGCCACTTCTAGGGTTTTGCCAATTTTTAAAAGTATTAATTAAACTTCTCATAGAGAGTAAACCCATAACACCAGTACCTCCAACAGCAACTGCTGTTGTTACTGTTGGATTGGTGGTGCTTTTTTGCAATCCTGTTTGTGTTAATTCAGTAACACTCCCTGATAAATCACTCACGGTTTGTCCTGCAACTTGTAAACCTTGTTGTATTCTTCCTAGTCCCGCTCTAATTGGATCAATCCAAGGACTTTCTTTAACTAATGTATTATAGTTTTTGTCAAATGGAGATTTTTCGAAATTTGGTTCTGTTGGTAAACTCAATCTGCGATTGTGTTCTCTGGTGTTTGCTGGAGTTGGTTTTTTTTGTGTAGGAGTTTCTGGCCCATTAATTAGTGCTGGTAAATATTTGTTACCAGGATCAGTGTTTGTTGCATTAGGTACTCTTGTTGTCATAACACCTTTAATCTATATAGATATATTATCACAATCCGTAAATACACGCAAGGTTTTTATTTTAAATGCCTGATTATACCTATTTTTTATAATATGAAAATATTTTAAGTGTTTGAGATTTGAAAATAATGAGTATATATTGTAATATCCTAACGCATATAAGAATATGGCAAGCAAGAAAACTACAGAAAAAGACTTTAAATATCTAGTAATTGTTGAGTCACCAGCAAAATCGAAAACTTTGACCAAAATTTTGGGTAAAGATTATCTTGTAAAATCTAGCGTTGGACATATTAGGGATTTACCCGCAAAAGGTTTAGGTATTGATGTTAAATCTAATTTTGAGCCTAGTTACGAGGTGATGTCGGGTAATAAAAAGGTTGTTGATGAGCTCAATAGTTTTGCCAAAAAGGCTCAAAAAGTTTACCTGGCTTCCGATCCGGATCGTGAAGGCGAGGCTATTGCATGGCATTTAAGTGAGATTCTAAATACAAAAAAATCTGCACTTTCAAGAATTACTTTTAACCAAATTACACCAAATGCTGTGCTTGCGGCAATCGATAACCCACGTGATATTGATAAAGGCTTAGTTGATGCTCAGCAAGCAAGAAGAATTTTAGATAGGCTTGTTGGTTATAAAATTAGTCCTCTTTTATGGCGCAAAATTGGTGGTCGTAGTGCTGGTAGAGTGCAATCGATCGCAGTTCGTTTGATTTGTGAGCGTGAAGAAGAAATTCAAGCTTTTACTCCAGAAGAATATTGGTCTTTGCTTGTTGATGTTGAGGCAGATGACAAAAACAAAAAACCAGATTTTTCAGTGCGACTTGCTCAAGTTGATTCTAAGCGTATAGTTGCTCCAACAAAAGATATCGATCCTAATAAAAATATGGTTATTGGTTCGCAACAAGAGCTTGAGGAAATCGTGAAGCGTATTGAGCAAGCGGATTTGCAAGTTAAATCTATTGCAACAAAACCTTCAAGCAAAAAAGCTCAAGCACCTTTTAAAACTTCTACTTTACAAAGAGCGGCTTCAAGTGCGCTGGGCTTTACTGTCAAAAGAACAATGCAAGTTGCTCAAGGTCTTTATGAAGGAGTCAAGATTGGTAGTTCAGGTGATCTAGTTGGTTTGATTACTTATATGAGAACTGATAGTCTGAGAATCGCTCCAGAAGCGCAAGAGGCTGCAAAAGATTTTATTTTAAAAACTTATGGTGCTGATTTTTATCCTGCAACTGCAAATCAATATGGCAAGGTGAAAAAAGCAAATGAACAAGATGCTCACGAAGCAATTAGACCTACTTATATTGAAAAAACTCCGGAATCAATTCGCAAATATTTAACAGATGAGCAATATAAACTTTATAAATTAATTTGGCAAAGATTTGTTGCGTCTCAAATGACCCCTGCAAAATTGGAAATCAAAACTTTGGAAATAAGTTCTGCAAAAGATGATTTGTTGCTTAGAGCAAGTCAAAGTAAAAAAGTTTTTCAGGGCTATTCGATTGTTTATGAAGGAGCTCAAGAAGTAAACGAAGATGAAGAAAGTTCTGAAGCCGATACTGCTTTTCCGGATAGCTTAGAAAAAGGTGATTTGATTAATTACCTAAAAGCAAATCCTAGTCAGCATTTTACCGAGGGACCACCTCGATATAATGAAGCGAGTTTGGTAAAAGCATTAGAAGAACTTGGTATCGGTAGACCTTCAACTTATGCACCTACTATTAACACTGTTCAAGATAGAAAGTACGTAGAAAAAGTTGAAAACAGTAATGCTCTAAAACCTACTAAGCTTGGTATTAGTGTAAATAAACTACTTGTCGATCATTTTGGTCGTTATATAAATGTAGATTTTACATCTAGCATGGAAAATTCCTTGGATGAAGTTGCTGAGTGTAAACAAAATTGGGTTGAGATGCTCAAGCTTTTTTATTTTGGTAAAGATTGGTCAAAAAGAGAAAAAATCAAACCTGCAAGAGGCAAAAAGAAAGCTGAAGTTGAAGCAAAATTAGCAAAGTTAGACAAAGGTTTTATTGACATTGTCAAACAAGCGGGTGAAGAAATCGAAAACGTTGAAATTGCAACTGAGTACAATTGCCCTAAATGTGAATCGGTAATGAACTTGAAATCAAGTCGTTTTGGTCCTTTTTTAGGTTGTTCAAATTATCCAGATTGCAAGCAAATAGTTAACCTGACCAAAGAAGGAACTCCAGCACCTGATGATAGACCTTATAACGAAGAAGATTGCCCAGATTGCAAGAACTCGTCGTTAGTTATTCGCTATGGGCGCTATGGTGATTACATCGCATGTACAACTGATGATTGCAAATATAGTTCACCTTTACAAAAAAAGACAGGCATTAAATGTCCACAAGACAATTGTCAAGGTGATATTGTTGAAAAAAAATCTCGCTTTGGAAAAATATTTTATGGTTGTAACAGTTGGGCAAAAACTGGCTGTGAGCAGGTTTTCTGGTATCCACCGGTTGATGCAGACTGTCCAGATTGTGGCAAAAAGATGATGTATAAAAACTTGAAACGTGGAGACAAACTGGCTTGTAGCGATACCAAAGGTTGTGGCTATGATAGATTGGCTTCTGCGACCGATATAGAAAAATTTAGACCAAAAGATCTTGAAAAAAGTTCTGAGCAGGCTAAATCAGTATTTAGTATATAAGTGAAAATTTTAGTTGAACTCAGTCATTTAGACTAGTTCATTTGTTTTAATTATAAAAATTAGGCACTATCCCTCTTGTCTAAATCTATGATTTATATATAAAATGTTGTTAATAAGCTTATTTAATACTAAAAAACATTCAAGTATTTACTGAGTTTATCCGAATAATACTAGAGTCAAGAGGTTGTGAGTTACTCAACAGGAGAGCCAAATAAAATGGAAAACATCGTAGATGAATTCAAAAAATATGCAAAGGAACTCGGAACCTTGTATAGAACAAAAAAAGAGCTTGATAATTTGATTTTTCGTTATGAAAATAAATTAAAAGCTTTGGGTGAAACTCTTGAGTTTGCTGATAAGGTCGAAAATTCTTATCGAGCAGCAGAAGAGCCTTCAACATTCCATTAGTTGTTTTGAATTTTAATTACTTAACATAATCTAACTAATCAAAGTTAGTTAATTGAACTTGTATACAAATCTTGTGGCTAAAGTTTTATTTAGTTGACGGATTTAGATCTCTTTTTATACTTTCTTTGTTGATATTTTGCAGAGTTTCATAAAAGCTAAAGCTCCAGTGTCCTCGAGTTTTTTTGGCAAGAACTCTCAATTTATCGCGATATTTTAACAAAAAAGCATCGGTCCAGCCAGTTATCTTACCCTTAGACTTGCTTATTTTTTTAAAATCTTCTAGGGCCTTTTTTACAAGTTTTTCTTCTTTTGTTTCAGATCCTTTCGGCATACTTAGTATTTTAACATTTTTGAAAAAACCTTGTTTTTAAGCCATAAAACAAAGCCTGAGTAGCTTTTAAGCCTTTAAAACTAAAAAAAATTAATGAAAATAAAGGAAATATAAAACACAATTAATAAAAAAATAATGAAATCTTAAGCAATTTGTGCCATAATAATCACATAGCTTAAGTTCAAAGTCTACTAGGCGGGATTTTTGAAAGAAAGGTAACCGCGAATGCACAGTTGAGTTGGTTTGGATTTGAGTATAAAAATTAAATAGAAATACCTTGGTTTTGGTCGGATCAAGGTATTTTTTTTTGTATTAGTTGATGAGACACTGCGGACCGTGTTATTTTTGTCTCATTTATTATCTTATTGACATCTTTTAAAACTATATAGTAAGTCACTATGCTTTTAATTATTAACTCTCGTTGAGATAATAAATGAGACAAAAATAACACGGTCCGCAGTGCATTAGGGATGTTAATATCTTATTTTGTGGCTGAGCCCTATCATAATTTAAAAATAGAAAATTTTACTCCTGTTATGCAACAGTATCTAAAGGCAAGAGAAACTTTGTCTGGAAAAGCGGTCCTTTTTTTTAGAATGGGTGATTTTTATGAGGCTTTTTTTCAAGATGCCGAGGATATTGCTCGTGAATTAGATATTACCCTCACGGGGAGACCAGAGTCGAATTATCCGGGTGGCAGAATTCCTATGGCAGGAGTTCCGCAAAAAGCTGTGAAAACATACATTGCGCGTCTTTTGGAAAGAGACTACAAGGTTTATATTGCCGAGCAAATGGCTGATCCAAAAACTTGCAAGGGTTTGGTGCCACGAGAAATTGTCAAAGTTTTTACAGCTGGTACTATCAATGATTTGGATTTGCTCGATAGCTATCGTAATAATTTTATAGCAGTTATTTGTCCAGAAAAATTTAAAGGAGAGTCTGAATTTTTTGGACTAGCTTTTGCAGATGTTTCAACTGGAGAGTTTTTTGCAACTGAATTAAATGCAAAGTTTTTAGATGAAGAAAT
>Ga0181568_10002119_pt1 | contig 18070 bp, 18 predicted proteins | sample 101ome_20_FD_133758 | JGI IMG/M metagenome (GOLD analysis project Ga0181568, IMG submission 133758) | Coastal salt marsh microbial communities from the Groves Creek Marsh, Skidaway Island, Georgia - 101404AT metaG (megahit assembly) | ecosystem: Environmental > Aquatic > Marine > Intertidal... | reverse complement strand
TGGAGCAGGTCCCAAGGGTTCGGCTGTTCGCCGATTAAAGTGGTACGTGAGCTGGGTTTAGAACGTCGTGAGACAGTTCGGTCCCTATCTGCCGTGGGTGTAGAAGAATTGAGAGGAGCTGCCCCTAGTACGAGAGGACCGGGGTGGACGCACCTCTGGTGTACCGGTTGTCGCGCCAGCGGCATGGCCGGGTAGCTATGTGCGGAAGGGATAACCGCTGAAAGCATCTAAGCGGGAAGCCCCCCTCGAAACCAGTTCTTCCTTGAGAGCCGTGGAAGACCACCACGTTGATAGGCCAGGTGTGGAAGTGCAGTAATGCATGCAGCTAACTGGTACTAATAGCTCGATCGGCTTGAAAGCCGTCTGTATTGAACAGGTGCCAGCACCAAGTGCTGGAACTGATCGACAGACAGAACTCAATCAGACACCTCATTAGTTTTCTCTTTTCATCCAGAGCCCAGGCTCTGGGTAGCAAGTGATCTTCGCTGGCCTGGTGGTTATAGCGAGGATGGCCCCACCCGATCCCATTCCGAACTCGGACGTGAAACCCCTCAGCGCCAATGGTACTGCATCTTAAGGTGTGGGAGAGTCGGTCGCCGCCAGTCCTGCGAAGCTCACTTGTTACAGAATAAAATGAGACTTTCTCTTTATCGCAATGCTACAGTGTCACAGGCCAGAAGCGGCCGTAACGGTGCCCTCAGGTCCTACTGAGGGCATTGTCGTTTCTCGACAAGAATATGTGGGGTGGAGCAGCCTCGCCCAGCGAAAGCCGTAAGGCTGAAGCGGCAAATATAACTGCTACCGGGCTTCCGGGGTTATGACCCGGCTGGAAACAGCGGCCCGAGACCATATTGACGCGGGGTGGAGCAGCCCGGTAGCTCGTCAGGCTCATAACCTGAAGGTCGTAGGTTCAAATCCTACCCCCGCAACCAATTTATACTTTAATTTCAATGATTTATTGGATTTTTGATTCTAGCGATAATCAGACCATTCGGCTCGTGGAAGCACTGTGGAAGCAAGCGGGAAGGAAATTGCGTGTAATCAGTCGTCATTTTTTCCTGCCTTAAGCAGCTTGTATTTTTCGAGCGCCCGGTTTCTCGCAATCGAGTGATCGACGATGGGCGCTGGATAATCTCTACCGAGCTCAATCCCTGCGTCCGCTAGCTCAATCGGTTTGGCCGTCCAAGGCGCGTGGATCAATCGGTCCGGCAACCTGGATACTTCCGGCAGCCACCTCCTGACATAACTGCCATCGGGATCGAACTTCGTCCCTTGAATGGTGGGATTGAAAACACGGAAATAGGGTGTCGCATCAGCGCCGCAGCCCGCGACCCATTGCCAGCTTGCTGCATTGCTCGCGAGATCGGCATCAACAAGCGTATCCCAAAACCACTTCTCACCGGTTTGCCAATCAATCAGTAAATCCTTGATCAGAAACGAGGCAACGATCATGCGGACGCGGTTGTGCATCCATCCGGTGGTCCACAATTCACGCATGCCGGCATCGACGATTGGATAGCCGGTCGCCCCGCGCTGCCAGGCGGACAGAGCGTCAGGATCATTTGCCCACGGAAAATTGGAAAATTCCGTGCGGAGCGGCTTCAGAGGTAGCTCCGGGAAATGAAAAAGAAGGTGGTAAGAGAACTCTCTCCAAGCAATTTCAGAGAGATAAGTCTCGGCTCCACGAGGCATTGGACTGCCTGTCTGAGCAAGCGCACTGGCGATGACCGTATGCCATATCTGGCGTGGCCCGATTTCACCAAAATGCAAATGAGGAGAGAGACGCGAGGTGCCGGAAACCCCAGGCAGGTTTCGTTTGTCCTGGTAGTCGAAAACTGCAGCGTCGATGAAGTCATGCAAACGCGATTGCGCCGCGTCCTCTCCCGGTGTCCATGCATCCCGCAAGCCACTTGCCCAGTCTGGTTTTGTCGGGAGCAGCCCCCACGAGTTCAGATCGTCACTCTTGGAAAAATCGTTCGGCGCCGGGATCCGCTGGGGTGCAGGCTTTAGCTGGTCGGGCTCTCCGCTCGCGCGCAATGCTTTCCAGAAAGGTGTAAAGACCTTGTATGGCTCACCTTTTTGCGTGGTAATCGCCCAGGGTTCTCTGAGCAGGCCCGCGTTGAAACTGCGCGCCTCCATGCCTTTGCCTTTCAGCGCTGTTTTTATTTTTTCATCTCGCCGCGTTGCCCATGGCTCATAACGCCGATTCCAATAAACGCTCGTAGCGCCCGTTTCAGATATAAGCTCGTTGATGACGGCTTCTGCAGGGCCGGTCTTCAGAATGAGCCTGTTACCGCGTGCTTCGATCTCAGAGGAGAGAGCGGACAAAGAGCCGTGGAGCCACCAGCGTGAGGCGCCACCCGGCGACCATTCGCCAGCGTCAGCGTCATCACAAATGTAAACTGGTATGACCGGTCGCCCGATCGCGACGGCCGCATCGAGGGCCGGGTTATCAGCGAGGCGGAGGTCACGGCGGAACCAGAGAAGAGTTGTCATTTGCTAAACCACCTCATTCCTCGTGGGTTCCACCTTATGATGATAGCTTGTTGGTGAGGGTTTCAAGAAAGATCCCCGCTTCATTTAAGTAACTAACCTTTTTCTCCGAAGACCATTTCGCAAGTGTGCGATAAGGCATCGCCATACGGGGATTTTTATCAAGATGATATTGGTTTTGAATCAAGAACGCCCAATACAGGTAATTGAAAGGACATGCCTTCGACCCAGTCTTCTTCTTTACGTCGTAGGCACAGCCTTTGCAGAAATCTGACATGCGATTGATGTAAGCGCCTGACGAAGCGTAAGGTTTGGATGCCATCTTGCCACCGTCGGCGAATACGGCCATGCCAAGCGTATTCGGCATCTCGACCCACTCGACAGCGTCGGCGTAAACAGCGAGATACCAGCGTTCGATCTCCCTCGGAGCTATGCCCGCAAGCAACGCGAAGTTTCCCGTTATCATCAGCCGCTGAATATGGTGAGAGTATGCGGTCTCGCGGGTGCTTTTGATTGCTTCGCTTAGGCATCGCATATCAGTTTCGCCGGTCCAGTAGAATCCCGGCAGGGGCCGGCTTGCGCCTAACGCATTGGCATTGGCATAATTTGGCATCATCGTCCAATAGACCCCGCGGACATATTCCCGCCAGCCCAATACCTGACGAATGAAACCCTCTGCGGCGTTGATCGGTACCCGGCCTGCGTACCAGGCATCTTCGACCGCGGAGCAAACTTCACGCGGTGACAGCAGACCGAGATTTAGGGATGGCGCAAGTAGAGAATGGTAGAGAAAGGTCTCGCCCGCCTTCATAGCGTCTTGGTAATCGCCGAACCACGGCAGGGCATTGGCTATGAAATCCTGCAATGCCTCCAGTGCCTGGGCACGGGTAACCGGCCAACTGAATGTATCGAGTGTGCCAAAATGCTTGCCGAAGCGCTGTGCGACGAGCGCCATGACCTCACGTGTCGTGGAGTCCGGCGCAAAGCGGAGTCGTTCTGGAAGGGACGCGTCGGCTGGCAAGCTTTTGCGATTTTCCGAATCAAAATTCCATGTCCCGCCCTCTGGCTGATCGCCATCCATCAGAATGTGATGTTCTCGACGCATTTCGCGGTAGAAATGCTCCATTCGCCAGCTGCGTCGGCCATTGGCCCAGGCAGCGAACCTCGTACGGCTCGCGAAAAAGCGACGATCGGAACGGATTTTGACGGGCACGTCGGTGAGAGCTTCCCAGCTTTTGGCCATCGCCTGGACGCGCCATTCCGAAGGTTCGGTCACCACAATGTGGCTCGGGCGATGCCGCGCCACCGCGCGTTGGATCTCGGTTGTGAAGCTGCCGGTATTGTCAGGCTCTTCTAGGCTTACATAGTCGACAGTCAGACCGCGCTCGCGAAGCGTCTCGGCGAAATGGCGCATCGCCGCCAGCACCAGTACTATTTTCTGTTTGTGATGCCCGACGTAGGTGTTTTCTTCCATCACCTCCATCATCAGGACAACGTCACTGCGTGGATCGAGGTCGTCCAGCGCGGACAGGTCCAGAGACAGCTGGTCGCCGAGAATAATTCTCAGAACATTCATGACGAGGCGAGTTTACGTTCGGACACAGGGCGGGGTGTTGCAGCGCGGCAGCGCGCCGAGCAGTATTTCACGTTCACCCAGTCGCGCGCCCATTTCTTGCGCCAGACGAAGGGCCGACCGCAAACCACACAGAGCTTAGTAGGTAGATCAGTCTTGCGACGCATCCCAGCCATGGGATCACCAAGGCACTGGCTGGCCGCGCCAGTCGAAAAACCCGCCGTTGGCATCCGCCGTGAGTTGATCGATAACGGCGAGCAGATGTCTAGCCGCCGCAGCTGGAGAATGAACCTCCAACCCAGTCGTCGCGAACGGAGCGGATAGCGCCGTGGCAACCGTCCCGGGATGCAGGGCGGTACAAAGTGCGTCCGGAGATCGACGTGTCAATTCAACAGCCGCAGTCCGAACAAGTTGGTTGAGAGCGGCTTTCGAAGCCCGGTAGGAATACCATCCACCTAGACGATTGTCCTCGATGCTTCCGACCCTGGCGGAAAGCGTTGCAAAGACGGCTTTGTCCGACCGCGGCAACCGCGGCAGTACATGCTTCATGATGAGCGCGGGCCCGATCGCATTCAGCGCAAAGGCACGCGCGAGATTGGTCGCATCGAGTTGCCGCCAGCTCTTCTCGGGTTCTTGGCGCTCATCATGCAGAAATCCCGTCGCATCGATCACCAGACGAAGCTCACCCTGATCGGCGGCGAACGCCACGGCACGTGCGAGACTGTCTTCGTCCAGAAGGTCTATCGTTGGTGAAGTGCTGCGGCTGAACGATACTACATGCTTGAACTGTTCCGCGGCCTTGATGGCTTCGACCAATGCCCTTCCAATACCGCCGCTCGCACCGAAAACGACCGCCACGCCGGCCTGGGGAAACGACCCAAGGTCAACCCCGGCGGCCGTTATGCCTTCGGATTCGAATTGCCCCGTCACAGGCGCTTGGCTCCGCCATTGACGGTATGAAGTCGCAGAACTCGCCCAAAGAAACGGGAGATGAACGGTCGAACTGGGAGAAAAAGCCTGTAGCCCCACTCCAGGGCAATGAGGGCTCCCGGCAGGGACGCGGCGCGCGCTGCCCAGCGCCATCTGGGCAAACGAGTCCAAACCTCTACGAATGCTGCCGCGCCGGAAAGAACGCGCCCATCACTTGCGCGAACATGGAAGCGCTTCATTGCACGCTCTTGAGTAATTCCCTCCGGAGGTACGGCGCTGGTTTCAGAAACGTCGACAAAACAAAGAGCGTGGTCTTGATCCTTGCGCCGATAGTATCCGATCTCTGCCCGACACAGGGAACAGGAGCCATCAAAATACACCGTCGATTTCGCAAGCTCTGACTCCACGCTGATCTCCTAAAAACAAATCGTCAGTTAATCAGAACTGGAGCTTTACGGATGTACGTCTGGTCTCCAATCTGTCGAACGAGGAACTCGGCGACATCCGCGCGCGAGATGATTCCGTTGTGCCACTGAGATGCCTCGGAAAGAATCTGGTAGTGACCGGTCCGCGGTCCACTGGTCAAAACTCCAGGCCTCGCGATCGTCCAATCAAGTTCACTTTCCTTGATCAGTTGCTCTTGCAAACTCTTATCGTCATAAGCGCGGCCAAAGACGATCTGGAAAGGCAGACGCTGCAGGCAGCTGATGCTCGCGCGGCTATCGCCAGCTCCAAAACCGGTTACACAGATCAGATGTTTGACACCCTGGATTTTCATTGCCTGGATCAGCTTTCGAGTCGCGTCCGAGAACAGGTGAACAGGCCGGAGCAACTCTCCTAATCCAACGCCGAGCGTCTGTATCACAACGTCCACCCCGACAAGAGCCGCCTCTACATCCTCGGTTTTCAACGCGTTGCCCTGCATCTTCTCGAGGCTAGGATTTGAGATCGCAATCGCAGTAGCGGATCGAGCCAAAGCGCGCACATCATGTCCAGCATCGAGGGCTTGACGAGTCGTCTCCAACCCGATGCCCTTGCTAGCGCCGATAATCAATACACGCATGATGAACCTGCTATATCAGAAACATTGGTACAGCCCGACGCCAGCCTGGGTGGCGATGCAGGTGCCGAACATGGCGTCGTTTTGGCTGGCCCGTCCCAGCCACTTCCTGTCGACGGATAGGTGCGCGCCAAATGCTGAGCTCGAAACCCACTTCTGCCCTCGTTTGGAAGCTAACCCGATCCCGATCACCCGAACCAAGTTCTCTGCGAGGCGACCGCTCAGATGACCGACCCCTCGCGCTGGATGGCAACCCCGGCGGGTCGGTGAAAGGGCGATCATTGATTGTTGAGCGGACTTTTGAGACTTTAAGTTTCCTTCTGGATAGAAGCTCGGACAAATAAGCCAGGTTTCGTAGTAGCGGCCGTCCAGGTCGTCACCGTGATAGCCGCGGCTCCTATCAGAACGGTGTGTCCGATCACGCTGACGGCCAAGAACGTGTAACTTCCAGCCGCTACCGCAAAAGCTACCGCCCACATCAGACCTAGGGCCTGCAAAACATAATGCCGCATGGCTACATCAGGAATATGCCTAAGTGGGCTCACCTCATGGTTGAACACAAAATTCCAGCAGTATACGACAAGCCTGCGAGTGGAGTAGAACATGATGGGCTCCTGGCGTTAGTGATTGCTCCGTGTACGTGCCGATCGGTCGTTTGGATCAGTTCATGGGATTGGTCAGCAGCACGACTGCATCATCGACCGTGGTGGATCGCCCATATCTTGCGGCTGTCTTAAGCCCAGAGCGGCAATGCCTGCCGCTGGCGCGGCTTGCCAAAAGGATCGGCAGGCTCGCAGTTTTTTCTGGTTTGAGCGGTGCGCCGTCGAAACGCCTTCCAGCGCTTGATCTGACGCCTATCTTCCTCGAGCCACCGCCCAATGAAGTATCGTCAATATGAGGCTGACCACCACGATCACCTTGCGCAATTTTGAGGTCTTGGCGCAGAGTGTCGCTATGCTGATCGACGACTTTACCGATGACCGCCTTGTCTCCAAGCTGGGCACCCGGTGGCGTGGAGTGAGCGACCAAGTCATGGGCGGGATCTCAGAGGCCACCATATCTCACGGCGTGATAGATGGCCGCCCCAGTTTGCGCATGACCGGCGATGTTCGACTGGAGAATGATGGCGGCTTCATCCAAGCGGCGCTCGATCTGGCCCCTTCGGGAGATACCCTTGACGCATCTGGCTTCTCCGGGGTGCGGATCGTCGTCCGCGGCAATGGCGAGAAATACTCGGTTCATCTCAGGACACCAGATAATGTCCGGCCGTGGCAGTCCTATCGGGCTCATTTCACCGCAGGGTCGGACTGGAAGACTATCGATCTTCCCTTCGAGGCCTTTGTGCCATATCGGCTGGAAGCCCCTTTGGACAAGACGCGGCTCCGCCGCATCGGTCTGGTCGCTATTGGACGTGCGTTCTACGCGGACCTCGCGGTTTCTGAGCTTGTCTTCTATCGCTAAGTTGCGTTCAGCAGCCAGAGTGAGGCATTAAGAACGGTCGCGTAGGTGACCCAGGCGGCGTAGGGCACGAACATCAGGCCGGCTAGGCGTTCGATGCGCCAGAACATGATCGTGTTGGCGATGATCGCAACCAGCAGAATGATGATCTCGAGTAACGCCAAATCGATCCGCTGTAACCCGAAAAACAGAAACGACCAGGTGAGGTTGAGGCAGAGCTGCACGCCGAAGACCGCAAAAGCCGTCCGCGTCGCCTCGAATGACCGAAGTCTCCATACTCGCCAAGCCGCGATGCCCATCAGGATATAAAGTGCGGTCCAAACGGGCGCGAATAACCAATCTGGCGGATTAAAAGGCGGCTTCTCGAGCGCTTGATACCAGGTATCGACGCTGGTTGCCGTGATGGCTCCGCCACCACCGGATACAGCAAGGCACAGAATTATGAACGCGAAGAGACCGAGCAGATCACGGCTACTCTTGGGACGATCCCCCGCTGGTTCTGCCATTTCTACCTCAATCGGCCTCTATCGAGCTTAAGGCGGCTAATTCTGCGCACTAGGCGAATTTAGACCACTAGAAAACCTGCACAAGTCCATGAGCGCTAAAAAGTCTACAAAGCTGGTTGCGTGCCCCCGCAACCAACAAAAGGCCCCCGGCTTTCGCCGGGGGTTTTTTGTTTGTAGGTGGGGTAATATAAAGGGACTTGCTGTTTGACCGCAGCGTGGCGCGACAGCGGCATGCGAAGGTAACGCCGAAGGCGGTAAATCCTACCCCCGCAACCAACAAGCGTTAGATCCACTCAAAACAAGCTTGGGATACCCCAAGCCTGTTTTGTTTTAGCGGACCTATGCTTGTTCCCACGGAGGGAGGTTGCAATAGTTTCCGACCTATAGGAAACCGGCTTTCGCCTTTTATTGTGTTCCGTGAATGGCCTACATAACTGCTACGCGCTAGCGATAGTTCCACATAGCACGCTTGATCAACCACTCACCTGTGGCATCACGATGGATCAGCCAACCTTTGTTGGCTGTCATCCGACGCGCCTGCCCGTCAGAATGGTTGACGAGTTTTATATCGGTTTCGGCAATGCCGTAAATCCAGTCTTCGTCTATGGGCATAGCCTGTATCGGGCGAACCTCGATGGTCCATTGAGCTTCGTCATAATCGCGCTGCTCTGCCTCGCCGATGGCCCGCGACCCATACTCGGGCTTGCCACCCGGAGCAAGCCTGATTGCATCTGCGGCAAACAAGCTTGCATAAGCGGCGGAATTGTTAGCGCTCACCGCCGCTTGATACCGTGAAGCGATCTCGGATACGATTTCTAATGCTGTCGTCATGATTGGCTCTCCTTGATTGTTCGAGGGGGCAATCAAACCACGCACCGAGTGCCTGATATAGAATACTCGTGGTCCAGTCGAAGTAGGCAAAGTGTCCCTTTTATTACAATTAGTTGGGGGATATGCCATCGTCGAGCGAGCCGGGATAGTGAGAAACTGGACCTGCGGTGAAGTAATTGGAGACATTAAGAATGTCGAAGGGACAAGATACCCGAGAGAAAATCATGGATGTCGCTGAAGTGGCCATCCTCTCGAAAGGGTTTGAAGGCACCTAGATTGACGAGATTGTTACAGCCACCGGTATCTCCAAAAACGGCTTTTTCTACCATTGCGGCGATAAGAATGCTTTAGCGATTGTACTGCTCGAACGATATGTCGAAAGAGAAGACGCGATCTTCGACCGACTCTTCGGACGCGCGGCAGAACTGCATGAAGATCCGCTTCATACATTCCTGATTGGCCTGAAAATGTTCTCCGAACTTATGGGTGACCTACCGGGTGGTCATCCCGGATGTTTGATCGCCGTCTATTGCTACAATGAACGCCTCTATGTGGGAGAACTCAGGGCGCTCAGCCAGAAATCGGCACTCGCATGGCGCGCTCGCTTTCTCGCCATCCTTGAGGAAATTGCTGCTCAATATCCTACTCGTGACAATGTCGATCTCATCGCGCTGGCTGATATGGTGACCAGTACATTCGAGGGCGGGATTGCGCTGTCAAAGATTATGGGACGGTCGGAAACGCTTCCCGAGCAGGTCTTGTTGCTCCGCTCCTTCATCAAATTGCTTTTCTTGGGCTAGGGAAGCGAATTCCTGCCTGCCGCATGCTGCCCGGCGTCTGAGCGCTCAACTGGCTCAAACCGATCCAACGGTTAGCCCGCGTCGAAACCGCCTGCGAAGGCGATGCTGTCGGCGACGGTGTTGTCTTCCCGCAGCTTTTTGATGTGCAGGTAATCGTCGTCCCACCAGAAGCCGCGGAATGCATCCTCAGACGGGAATTGCAGCAGGACCATTGTCTGGCGCGGGAAATTGCCGTCCAGCACCTCAAAGCCATCGCCAGAGGCCAGCATGCTCAGCCCCCATTTGGCGGCTACTGGGCCAACATTGGCTTGGTATTCTGGTATCCAGTCAGCATTCAGCATATCGTTTTGCCCAAACACATAGTGGCAATTGTCCAAGTCGTCTGGCGCATTGTCCGGGTCGTCGTCGGTCATGCCCTCGATCAGCATGATGTCGGCGTCCGAGGCGCTTTCTCGGAGCGCTTTGAGCGGGGCATATTCTTCCAGGTTCCAGAATTCTTTCGCGGCTGCCAGGGACGGGTATTTCAGGATTGTAACCCGCTGACGGCTCCAACTGCCCTTGAGTGTCTCAACATCATTGCGTGCGGAGAACACCTGAACGCCATATTTTTCCAGCAAAGGCAGTGTGCCCTGTGCGTATTGGCCGAACTTTTCGGCATCATGCACATCGAGGCCGAAAATCATGTAAGCGGGTTTGGTCATAATCTGTCTTCCTGTCTTGCGTTATGGCTGTAGCGCTGTTTGGCGTGCGGCCAGTTCCATGACCGGCTTTGCTCCAATGAGATAGCAAATGGCCGCCCCCAGCCCAAAGGTGATGGACTGTACCATCATTGAATGGCCAACGGCCATGCTATCTGCAAAGACCCTTTCTGTTAGCCAGGCCACATAGGTGGGGCCAAAACCCAGCCCTAGCAGGTTAGTTGCCACGACGTGCACGCCCGAGGCGCGCCCACGGAACAGGTTGGGGGTGACCAATTGCAGGGTGGTGGTCATCAACGTCATAGGTGTCGTCACAAGATAGCTCAGCAAGCCAATCGCCAGCAGCAGGGCAACTCCGTCCACATACAAAATTAGGGGGCTGGTAACGGCCAATAATATGCCGCAGAAAAAGCCGATATAGAGCGAATAGTCCTTGCCGGTGCGGTCCATCAGCCAGCGATGGATGATCGGTCCGTTGAGCACGCCAATAGAGCCGGCAATCAGAGCGGTCAGACCGTAATAAAGCCCCGCTTCACCGATGGTCCAGCCATGAACACGGGTGAGGAGGGTAGGGGTCCATGCTTGTAGTCCATAGAGAATGACGGCGATTTGCCCGGCACCAAGCCACAAACCCGCATAGATGCGCCATTGACCGCGCAGCAGCCCGCCAAAAGCGCTCATGGTGGCCGTTTCTGGCTTTTCATCTTGGGCCAGGATTCGTTTGGGTTCTGGCGCCGCGGCCATCGCAATGGCCAGCAAGATACCGGGGGATGCAATCAGAATGAAACAGAGCTGCCAGGGCTGAAAGGTCATGCCCATGAAGTTGGAAGGGCCGTCGAACCAGCCCAGCAACTGTCCACCCAGGATCAATGCCAATCCGCCACCAACATAGGGTCCTGTCAAATAAATACTGACGGGTGTAGATCGTTTGTGTGGCGGGAAACTATCGGCGAGGATCGACCAGGCTGTGGGTGTCAGCGTGGCTTCGCCGAGTCCCACACCAGCACGTGAAATAGCGAGCGGCCAAAAGCTGCGGGAGAAACCACAGGCCATGGTAGCCAGGGTCCAGAAGCCGAGCCCGGCTGCCAGCAGCTTGGTGCGGTTCAGCGTGTCTGTCATCTGCCCCAAAGGGACACTGAGCAATATGTATGTAGCGGCAAAGGCCGGGCCTTGCAGAAGGCTCATCTCCACATCTGACATATTCAGGTCGGCTTGGATGGCCGGGGCCAGCAGGTTCAGGATCTGCCGGTCAATAAAGGACAGGATATAAGCCAGCAAAAGAAGGCCGGTTACCAACCATGCCTGCGTAGTCGGAGGCCACTCAGTGTGCGCGTGTGTTTGAGTCATCAAAGACTTTCCGGAATATGGATGCGGGGACCCGCGAATGAGAGCGCCAGTTTAGTCACGCGGCAGCAGTCTTGGCAAAGCCTTCCTCACCTGACCAATACTAACGTGCGGGAATACCTTTGACCTTCGCGCCGGGGGGCAGGTCTTTTGTAACTACCGCGCCGGCGCCAATGCTGACATTGTCGCCAATATGCAGGCCCTCTAGCACGATGGCACCGGCCCCAATCATCACATTGTCGCCGACGGTGCAATCACCCATCACACTGGCGCGGGGGAACAGGGAACAATTGTTCCCAATGCTGGTGCCGTGGGTCATCATGGCGGCCGGTACGATGTAGCAATGTTTGCCGGTTGAGGAGCCCCGGCCAATGGAGGACATCTGCATCACGATGGAGCCGTCACATACTGAGGCCTTGCTGTTGACGTACGCTTTCGGATGAATAAGGGCCTCGGCAGGCGTCATGCTTGCAGCCAGCGCCCTTTCGACCACCTTGCTACGTGTGTCTGGATAGCCAATACAGGCAATGAATATTTCGGCATATTGGGCTGCGTTCTCAATGCTATCCGCCAGGTGAGGAACGTCCTCTTGCAGGCGCTTGGTACACAGCTCTTCTGTCCAGCTATCGTCGGCGATGCAGCTGATGGTGCGGCGGGACAGGCCCAAGGCATTTAGGTCTTCAATGATGGCCAAGGCATTTTCAGCGTGTCCGCCTGCACCCAAGAGGGCCAAATTACTCATGACCGCTGCTCCCCAACTCAATACCATGAGCATTCTACGGGACTTAAAACGGCATGCAAAGATATTGGCTGTTTGCGGTCATGTTCCTGTACATTTGTGACTGCAGCGCCTACAAGGCCGCACCGGCGGGGTATGCTCGGCTACAGGTCTAAAACTGATGGCCGAAATTGAAAGTACAGACATGACAGAATTCAATGGGGTCAACCCGGCGCTGGCCAAAGCGCTCGACGAACGTGGCTTTGAAGCCCTGACCCCGGTCCAGGAAGCTGTGCTGGACCCTGCCTGTGACGGTGCGGACCTGCTGGTTTCAGCCCAGACCGGTTCTGGCAAAACCGTGGCCTTTGGAATTGCCGGGGCCCCGACATTACTGGGCGATGATGGCAGGGTTGTGCAGGCGGAAGCGCCTGTGGCGCTTGCCATTGCCCCAACGCGTGAATTGGCCCTACAAATTAAGGCAGAGCTGTCCTGGCTGTATCGTGAGGCGGGTGCGCGTCTTGCCACCTGTGTGGGGGGTATGGACATGTCACGCGAGCGCCAGGCGCTGTCTCGTGGCGCTAATATAGTAGCGGGTACGCCAGGCCGTCTGCGTGATCATATTGAGCGTGGTTCTTTTGATACGTCCTGCCTCAAGCTCGTCGTGCTGGACGAAGCAGACGAAATGCTCGATATGGGCTTTCGTGAAGACTTGGAATATATCCTGCAGGCCGCCCCACGCGAGCGCCGCACATTCCTGTTTTCTGCCACCGTCCCCAAGCCTATTGCCAATATGGCCAAGCGCTTTCAGAAAGACGCAGTACGCATCGATACGGTGGATTCCAAAGGCCAGCATGCAGACATTGATTATCAGGCGCTGACGGTTGCCCCGAACGACAAGGAAAATGCCATCGTCAATGTGCTGCGCTATTACCAGCCGCAAAATGCCCTGATTTTCTGCAGCACCCGCGCCACGGTGAACCATATGACCAGCCGTTTCGCCAATCGCGGCATTGCTGTGGTGGCCCTGTCCGGTGATTTGAATCAGAACGCCCGAAACCACGCGCTGCAGGCCATGCGCGATGGCCGCGCCCAGGTGTGTATCGCCACCGATGTGGCTGCTCGTGGTATCGACCTACCGAATCTGGACCTCGTGGTCCATGCCGACATCCCCAGGAACGAAGAAGCCTTATTGCATCGCAGCGGCCGTACGGGCCGGGCTGGTCGCAAGGGTATTTGTGCGCTCATCGTGCCGCATAATTGGCGCAAGCGGACCGAGCGCCTGTTGAAGTCGGCCAGAATTGTTGCGGACTGGACGCCACCACCAACAGCCGCGCAAATCCGTGAAAAAGATCAGGAACGCCTGGTTGATAATGACGCGCTGCAGGCGCCCATTGATGAGGATGAACGCTCTGTCGTCGACCGACTGGTTGAGCAATATCAGCCCGAGCAACTGGCCGCCGCCTATATGCGTCAATTCATGCAGGACAAGTCTGCCCCAGAAGAGTTGCTCAGCGAAGCGCCCAAGCACAAAGACAAGCCCAACAAGCGGCAGGACTTTGAAGATGGCGTGTGGGTGTCCTTGTCAGTAGGGCGTGACCACAACGCAGAGCCACGCTGGATTTTGCCAACGCTGTGCCGTGCGGGCCAGCTTACCAAGAAGGATATTGGGGCTATCCGTATCCACCAGCGGGAAACCCATGTAGAGCTGCGCAAGGAAGCCATTGAAGACTTCCTGGCAGCCGTCGGACCCAGCCGCAAGATCGAGAAGACGATTACGGTTGACCGACTGGAAGGCTTACCCGAAGGGCCGCGCTATTCGGGTTCAGCGAAACCGAAGCAGCGAGACTACGCCAAGAAGCGGCCTTTTGGCGCGCGCAAGCAGGGCGGTGACCGGGACGACAGGCCGCGTCGCAATTTCAGGCCGGAAGAAGACGGTGCCACAGGTGCCGACGCAGCGCCTGCAAAAAAACCAAAGAAGGGCAAGAAAAAGCCCCATAAAAAGAAGTTAGCTCGGGCGGCTGCCAAGCGCGCCAAGGGTAACCCGCTACCGCGTGAAAAAGGCGAGGGTGGCTATTCCAAGAGTGATGGCCCCAATAGCCGTGGACCCAAGGACAAGCACCCCAGAGACAAGAAACCCAAAGGCAACGGCCAGACCCGTAACAGGCCTGGCCGCGCTGGCAATGATGGTTCCGCACCTTTGAAGCGGCGGAAAAAGTAGGCGTTATTCTTCGGCCTCTTAGTCTTCCACTGTGATGGCCTGCGCCGGGCAAACCTCGGCAGCCTCATGTGCCTCACGGATGTCGTCGTCCGTTTGCAGGTCTTGGACCAAGACTTCGGGGCAACCGGATTCGTCATCCCGACCGATGATGCGGGGGTGGTTGTAATAGCACTCACCCGCAACAATGCATTTCTGAAGGTCCAGTTTCAGTTTCATGATCTGTGTTCTCCGCTGATAGTGGTCTAGTCGACGTCGAACTCGACCCACAATTCTGCGGGCGAGCGGAAACCGCCTGAATCAATGGATGGCGATGTGATGCCTTCATGTTCAGCAAATTTCGGCCGGAAATTCTTCAGCGAATTGGCAAGCAATGTACTGCCGATAATTGCTTCCTGCCGTGCCATGGCATAGCCCATGCAGAAATGCTGGCCAATGCCGAAGCCGAGGTGACCCGGCTTGCCATCCTTATAGCGACCAGAGCGGTTTTCACGGCCCATATGCAGATCATCGCGGTGGATGTCGAACGTATCGGGGTCCTTGAAGACGCGCGGATCACGGTTGCCGGCACCCAGATAGATGATCACGCCATCGCGTTCTGGAATGACCTCGTTATAGAGTTTGATCTCTTTGGTCGTGCGACGGAATTGCGCGTGAACAACCGGGTCATAACGCATCATTTCCGTGAACACATTGGTCCACAGATCTGGGTTCTCCTTCACGTCGGCGAACTGGTCCGGGCGCGTGTACATCATGTGATACCACATGTTGGAAATGGCCTTGTCGGTGGTGTCGCCACCAGCGGCCAGCAGCAGTGCAACAAAGCCTTTGATCTCTTCCATGGTCTGGCGGCGACCGCCAAGTTCGGCGTGCACAAGGGCCGACAGCAGGTCGTCCTTGGGGTCTTTTTCGCGCTGGTTGATCAGGGGCTCAATATAGTCCCACATCTCATTGCGGGCCGCTAAGCCGCGCACTAGATGTTCACCACCAAAGCCCAACCCGGCGATCAGCGCCTGGTACCAGCCGACGAACATGTCTTCGTCTTCACGCGGCAGGCCCAGCATGTTGGATATGACGCGGATCGGGAACTGGTTCGAGAACTCAGATACGAGGTCCACTTCACCCTTTTCCTTGAAGTTATCTACAAGCTCGTGGGCGATCAGATCGATGAAGGGCAAAAAGGCATCCAGCTTGCGACCTACGAATTGACCGGCAACAACATTGCGCATGAAGCGGTGTTCATCGCCGACGCCATATTCAAGAATGTTCGGGCCAAACACATGCCGTTTGCCGAATTCATAGTCTCCACCGGGTTTGTAGACGCCGCGCGTATAAGCCTCGCTGTCCTGGAAGACGGCATCAATGTCCCAATATCGGCTGATCACCCAGCGATTGTGGAAACGGTCATGGAAAATCGGGTGGTGTTCCCGCAAACGTTCATAAAGCGGGAATGGATCTTTTTGAAATTCGGGATCATCGAACTCACGTGGGTCGATGGCATATTTCAGCATTTCTTCGAGTGCGGACATATTTTTGATCGCGGCCTCGCCGCGCCCCCTGATTGACTGTAGTCCCAAGGCTAGAACAGAGATCGGGGCCGCGCAAACAAATTAGAAGCACGCATGACTTTATTGCCGATATGGCCTTGGGCAAGTGCAACGAACGTGGCATGCTGGCGCCAATCAATAGTGAGCCGAGCAGGCCCGTAGATGGAGGGACACATGGAAGTGAAAGACAAGATCGTTGCCATTACAGGCGGTGCTGCCGGTATTGGCGCGACGATTGCCCAGAACTTGGCAGACCAGGGTGCACGCGTTGTACGGCTCGATGTAGCCCAACCCCAAGACCCTTCCATTGGTGAATTATTCATCGAATGCGACGTAACGAGCGAAGAATCTCTGGCAACGGCAGTTGCACGTATCCGTGCAGACATGGGTGAGGTTTCGGCCCTGTTTCTTAACGCGGGCGTCATGAGCCGCCCAGCTTCTGCATCCCTTTTCAGTGATCCTTTGGAGATCGCGGGTACGGATGCCTATCACCGCGTTTTCAATGTGAATGTCAATGGTATGGTCTATGGCCTAAAGGCTTTCTTGCCGTCGCTGCAGGCAGCAGGCAACGCCCAAATTGTTGCGACTGCCTCTACGACGGGTCTGACCGGGCTGGGGCCTGATCCGTATTATTCCATGTCCAAACACGCCGTTGTGGGCTTTGTGCGTAGTTTTGCCCAGGTGCTGGAACCTGCAGGTATCAAGATCAACGCCATTTGCCCGGGTGGGGTTAAGACGGACATTGTACCCAAGGATATGGCTGAACTGGCAGAGAGTTTCATGGCGCCCGAGGAACTGGCCGAGGCGGCAATTGCAATTCTGAGTGCGGGCACGAGTGGCGGCATCTGGGTTAAAGACCTGGCGGGCAAGCCCATGTGGATGGTCGACGAAATTCTCGAGTCTGCTTGATCTTCCGCCAGTTGGGAGCGTGTTGCAGGCGCTCACGGCATATTTCAAATCTTAATAAAACTTAATACACCGCGAATAAACGTCTCTCTAGGATGAACGAGTGGCGCAGGGATAGCTGCCACTTTTGCGTAACCAAGATCAGTAGAGTGGACGTTTCAATATGCAGCTTTCACCACGTGCTTACAAACTTGTAACGTCCGCAATTTGCTTTGCAGCGCTCCTTGTGGTTGCTGAGCTGATCAGCATACAGGCCGAGGAAACGCGCCTGCCTATATGGTTCTACGTAATTTTTTCCGTTGCCGTCATGAGCGCCGTCTGGCTGATGATGACACATCTGTTCACGCAGGAAACTGCACTGCGCAATAGTCGGGCAGACATGCTGGCGGTGCTTGGCGCTGTGTATGACGGCTTCATTACGTTGGATGTGGACGGGCGCATCAAACATTTCAGTGAAGCTGCGCGTCGTATCTTCGACTGCACCTTGGATGACATCCGGGACATGCCGTTCGAAGAACTTTTTGCGACTGAAAGTCGGCCTGCGTCCCGTGACGCTTTGGCCCAGATGATGGCCGATGAATCCGATGAGATGATGGACTTCGACCTCGACCTTGCTGGTGTTCGAGCCGACGGAAATGCTTTTCCGCTCCGGATAGTCAAAGCCAAACGGTCCCGGTCGGCAGTCCGCGACATGGTCATCATGGTCCGGGATATGAGTGAACAGTTCCGGCTCGACAGGTTGAAGCAGGAATTTGTCTCGACAATTTCACATCAGTTGCGCACGCCACTCACGTCGATCCAGGGGTCTCTTGGACTGATCCGCGCCGGCGTTGTTGGTGAGGTGCCGGAGAAAATGGCCGGCATGATCTGACCTGACCCCTGTTACGCAGCCACCTTCTATGTAACCTTTAGGGTGGTGTTTTGTGAAGGGCAATCAGCTCGGAACCCTCCTGTTGTGTAGAGCTGATCGGCCGGGATGATCGCCTGTGGC
>Ga0181568_10002118_pt1 | contig 18070 bp, 12 predicted proteins | sample 101ome_20_FD_133758 | JGI IMG/M metagenome (GOLD analysis project Ga0181568, IMG submission 133758) | Coastal salt marsh microbial communities from the Groves Creek Marsh, Skidaway Island, Georgia - 101404AT metaG (megahit assembly) | ecosystem: Environmental > Aquatic > Marine > Intertidal... | reverse complement strand
CCACCGCGACCCCGCTTGTCGTCTGTAGGTATGTGACCTGGCCGCCTGCACCGCCGCAGTGCGCGCCACCTCCCCCTCAGCCGTTGTTGCGGTGGATAATTCGATGGCCCCTTTTCTCTACTGCCTGCCCCTTCACGAGGAAATTGGAGCAGATATCAGCATGACATCGCTGACAAAGTTCCCCGGCGGGCACTCGGACATCACTGGTGGCGTGTTGGCGGTGCGTGATCACCCCGACCGTAACGTGCTCCCTGGTGGCCATTCCCGCGTATCGGACGCCGTGGCCTTCACGCTCAACGCCGAGGGTGCCATCCTCGCGCCCCACGAGTCGTGGCTGGCTCTCCGAGGCATGCGCACGATGGCCGTCCGCATGGAGCGCCAGGCGGAGAATGCGGCGCGTATCGCTGCCTTCCTTGACGGCCACCCTCTGGTTAAGACCGTGTCCTATCCCGGCCTCCCGGGACACGCCAACCACGCCGTGCATGTCTCGCAGATGGGTCTTGCCGCACGCATGGTTGGCGTGGCTACTGTGCCCCGCCAAGGAGCCGACGGCCTGTGGCCTGGGTCGAGCGTTGTCCGCGGCGGCCTTGGCGGATCGCTCCTCTCATTCACCACGGGCTCACTGGAGGCATCGCGCACCATCGTCGAGGCATGCCGCCTGATGAAGATTACGGTCTCGTTCGGGTCGGTGACGAGTCAGATCAGTCTTCCGTGTTTCATGAGCCATGCGTCTATACCGGCTGAGGTCCGCGCTGCGCGGGGCCTTCCAGATGATCTCGTGCGCATCAGCGCCGGAGTTGAGGACGGGGACGATCTGCTCGAGGACCTGGCGGCAGCGCTACGCGCTGCGGGTGCGGCAGTTGGCCGCGGAGCGGAAGTCATGGGAGACAGCTGGAGTGCCAAAAGCGCCATGGTGGGTCGGGGCGGGCCCGAGGCGGCCGAGGTCGCTCGTCTGCGAGACGAGGTGGAGGATCTAAGATCGAGGCTTGCCGACCTTGCCGAGGGTGCGGGTCGGGGCTCGGTTGTGCGGCCCGCCTGATCATCAGACCGGGGATCGGTAGAGCGCGAAAGTTATTTGAGGGGGGATCCTAACTCCTCTCGCGCACTCCGTCCTCTCTCTCCCTCACGAGGCGTCCGCTGCTTTCCTCGGACAGCGAGCAGCAGCAAAGATTTCAGCACCTGCCGCCTCGGCTCCCTGTAAAGTTGGCCGTCCCCGACCATCCGCTCCCCGTCCGTGTAGGAGCCGAGCGCGCCGCGCGGAGGCCAAGGCGGGGTCCAACAACGAAAGCAGAGGTCGACCAGGGTCAGATGTGGGGCCACGGGGGACGACGGCGAAGCCCGACCCCGGCGCAACGTCGTTGACTGTCCCCAGCATATCGACATCCATCGCTCCGCCGCAGACTCCTGCACCTTTAGACGCCAGGGCATTTCCTCCCATCCCACCGAAGATGGCCTCGGCGGCTGCTCGTCCGCCGAGTCCAGCACGCCCCCTCTCCCCCGGGCCGGCAAGGGGACCTGGGTCGCCCTCGCCCCACCCGCCGCCTTCAGCCCATGCGCCGCCCGGTGGCGCTGTCGGGTCGCGGTTAGCGCCGTCATCGTCGCTTCGACCCGCCTTCGCCGCTGCAACGGCCGCAAGCGACGCCTCGATCTGGTTGCGGGCAGTGGCAGCCGCTGTTTCTCGGGCCGTGGCTGATCGAGCGGCCTCTGCACCTCCACGACTGGAGCCGAGGCCAGTGGCCATGGGCGCATCGGCCGAGCCACCGGGCGCCGTGACTGGCGTCGCGAGTCGCGCGTGAGCGTCGGGCAGGGCCGGCAGCCAGTGCGGGGCCGGAACGCCCAATCGGGGCGCGACGGCGGCCTCGCTGAGGGCGGCAGCAGAGGGGGCGAGTGGCCTACCGCCTCCGGCGGCCGCCAGGACGGCTGCCGACGGGTCTCCGTCGGGACTGGCGACGGAGCCATCCATAACCCCAAGCCCTGCGTCCGCGGCGGCCCCAGCAAGCTCGGCAGCACCAGACGGGCCCGCCGTCGCGGGACCAGGCTCGGCACCCGTTGGTTCGCCCCACGTGCCGCCCGGAGGGTCGCCCCAGAGTCCGGCACGGGCCTCGGCGTCTCTGCGGGCCGCACCCGCGCCGGCGCGGCCACGGCGACCTCCGCGCTGGACAGGGAAGGGCGCCAGAGGCGCGGGAAAGGGTGACTCCTCGGCGAGGCTCGCGAATCGCGCAAGCGACGAAGGGTCGGCCCCCAGGGCCAAGAGGGCGGGGGCGGCGTCAGCCAGGCACACCCTGCCACGACCGGCGTGCTGCGCGCGCGCCGCCGCCCCGGCGCCGACCTCGTCGAGAAAGCGTAGCAGTACGTCAGCTAACGTGTCAAGGGCTGACTCCTGGATCAGCTCGAAGCCGTGGCTCTGGGCCAGACTCGCAGCAGCTAGGCGTGCCACGGCCCGGGCGTAGGCGTCCGGTCCCGCGGCCATCGAGGAAGGGACCGCCCGACCGGGTCCTCGGCGGCGGTGGCTCGGGGGCCGCCTGGCAACGGTGGCTCGGGGGCCGCCTGGCGGCGGCGGCGCGGTTGGGGGTTCGGCGCGGCAGCGGCGACGCTCCTCGCACCGAGCTGGGCCTGCAATAGGACGGAAAACCGACGTGTTTCGACGCTTGGTATGGGCGAAAACGTCCACTGCGCCGTCGCTCCTTTCCCGAACTTGGACCAAATAGAGCGGGGTAAGGCAGCCATGGTGGCGTCCCCAAACGCTGCTCGGCGAGCGCAGCTCGGCGCTCTCTCGCCCTGGTCTCCTCGCCTCCTTGCTGACGCCTTGACGTTGCCCCCCGGCTGAGAGCAGCGGCGATGCGTTCAGGTGGGGCCTCAGCCGCCCGCTCTCTGCGTGCGGAGAGTTCGAGTATTCCCGCGCTGTTCAAATGCAAGACGAAGCGAGCTGCCCGCCCACGGCTTACGCATGCTGTCCGCAGGTGTGCACTAAGGAGAGGCGAGCCCGCGGCGCGAAACCGTTGTGCTGCGCCGCGAGTGGCGCCAGCCCCCGCTCCGCTCCTCTGCGCCGTCTTCGATCCACCCGACGATAAATTCACTATCTCTTCGAACTAGTCTCGTCCACTGCGGCACTTCTTCACAACAGTCGAAAAGGCGCGTCGTATGGAACCCGCCACGGACGCCGCCCCCTTCGGCGCCACCATCGACTGTCATTGCTCGACCCACTCTCCCCCCCCATCAATTGCCCCAGGTCGACTCGATCTTTCTGTGGGCAATGAAGTCGTCTGAGAAGCTCTTGGAACACATCGCGAAAAAATACGGCGGCAGCAAGCACGTCGCTGGCTCCGTCCAGTCGCCCGAGGTTGCTGTTGGCCATGACCGGTATGTTCTGCCCGCCCCCGGCGTTGTGGCTCTCTTGCCCGAGCGCTCCGACGCCAAGCGGGGCGAGCTTCGTTTCTCGTTGACCTTTCCGCCGGCGTGCGTCACTGCTGCTGCCGGTGGAGAGCCTTCAGGGGCCTGGTGGCAAGCCGACCCCCTGCTCGCGACACTCGGCGAGCCCTCCACCCTCGTCCTCATCACCGACTTGGGCGGTCGCCGGTGCTGCGAGGCGCTGGTGGCGCCCGATGGTGACGGCGGGTCTCACCGGGCGTCTGCCCTGGCGAGGCGTGTCGCGGGTGCGACCGGCGCTGTGCGCCCCGCACACATGGTGGAGGCCACTCACGAGGTCGTCGGGTGGCCAGACGTCGCCGCCAGCGACGATGACAGCGGACGCTCCTTGGCGCCCTCGGTCGACCTGGCCGCAGCCCGTGCTGACGTTCTCGACCACGCGTCGGCCTCAGGGCGACTGCTGGTTGGTCTCATCCTCGCCGCGTCGGCTGTGCCGTCCAAGTTCACTTCGAGCATGAGTGGGGAGGCAGCGTCTGAGGCCGAGGCCCGGGCAGACTGGGCGTTCCTCGACGCACTCCGCCGCAGCCAGCTGGCCTCGCCCCTCGCGCTAGCGTGGACGACCCGGGTCGAGCTGGTGTGGGGTGGTCACGCTGTCGTCAGGGCGGCTGCGCTTGGTGGCAGCGTCCCTTGGTGCATGGACGCAGGGCCCGACGATGATAAGCGGCCCGTCCACTGGCTCTTCAACCCTGCACCTTGGCGCTGCCTAGACCTCCGCTTTAATGGCACGCGGACCAGTGGAGACGGCAGTGTGCCCTGGCAGCGACCCAGCCTCGGCGAGGTGGACACGTCCACCGCGCTCAACAGCGTCGCCTGGGTCGCAAACCCAGGTGATGCGTCCTCGATCGTTCAGCACCATAGAACAACGACGCCCCACATCACTCAACCCGTCGACAACACTATCTTAAGCGGCGATGCAGCCGTCACGATTTACAAGGGCCTTGGTCTTGTCGTCAACCTCGCTCCCGCTGAGCCCTGGCGCCGCGTGCCCAACGACGAAGTGGTGGGCGCAGGGAACGACGCTATCGTCTCAGCCTTACCCCCCCTCTTCCCCATCGGATGGATGGGCGGCTCGGCGCCCCCTCTCGAGCAGGGCAGTGGGGCCTATGGATTTTTCGGAAGTCGCGATCTCCCCCCTCTCGCCCACCTCACGCCACGGGACAAGTCCGCTGAGGGAGAGGACTCCGCTGCGCCGTCCCCTCAGCCTAGTCTTGCCATCGAGGAGAATGGCTCCCTGGAGCTGAAGGCAGACGTTGCTTCCGCCCCGGCTCTAGCTCCCAACACGGAGGAGGTCGAGTACCCCACAGCCTCCATCTCGACACAGCCGCGTGCCAAATTGGATGAGCCGGGCCCTGCTTCCTCACCGGACCCCCGTTTGCGGGCAATCAGGTCTACCGTTAGGCTCCTGGAGGAGCCCCCAGGCTGGGCCATCGAGGACGACGACGGCCTAGCATCGCCGCCGGAGTTGGTCAGGCAGGTTGCGGATGTGCGGCGCAAGCTGCGTTCCGAGGCCAGTGGCGCTGCCGATGACGCCCGACGTCTGGTGGCCGCGGATCTCGCCATCCTGAATGCCTGGAGACCGGCCGAGGCGGCATGGCAGGAGAAGTGGAAGACCCATCCCGACGCTGGCGGTGACGCTATGTCGGACAACGAGGCCGCGCAGGCCGCCATGGAGGAGATGCACATCCAAGTGCTTAAAGCTGCACGGTCAGCCGTCGCCGATATCCGCAGCCACTTCGTCGAGGAAGTACAGAGCAGGGTTGTTGACCGTTTAGACCGGATAAAGGCTCTCTGCAAGACGCTCAAGTCGTCGAAGAACAAGTCGCTCGACCCGGGGCTTGAGCTCCGGTCGAAGCATCTGAAGACACTTGTGCTCTACATTATCGGTCTCGGCACGCTAGACCCAAAGACCGATAGCGCGCAGGAGCTTTGGGACGTTCGAGCCCGGGGGAAGGAGTCCACAGTTGCGCTGCTCCGAGCTGCGCTGCGCCTGGCGGACTTCTCTGGAGGGGGATGGGTTGGTGGATGCGGCGGTGCTGCTGCATGGGGCGCTGTCGGCGGTGCTTGGGCTTTAGGCGATGGCCCCGTGCCTCCGGATACGCCTCCTGGGCCGTACCGTGGAGAGTTTTCCTGGAGCCCTGCTCTCGACGCTGCGCTGGTTGAAGCTGCGGGGAAGGTATCTGTGTCTAATGGTAAGGAGCTCTGGGATGCGGTCTCTGAGGCCATGGCTGCTGTGTTGACCTCCCAAACGTCTTCGCCTTCGGCCGAGGAATGCGCTCGCCGCCACGCCTTCTTGGACACCGCTGGAGACGGCTGGGAGACGCGGCTTGACGAGGCCTGGCACGATGCCCCATGGGGGGATGCTCCGGCCGGATCGGTTCGTTGCAAGATTCCGGAGGCGGAGCGTCTCCGTGTTGAACGTGGGATGCGTGCCATCTTCAGTGAGATCATCGCCTCAGGGACGCAAGCCAAGCAGGCCTTCAAAGATTCCTTCACCGTTCGCTCAAAGGAAGAGGATGCGCGACAGAAGTGGCTCGGTGAGAGGGGGAGGTGCGACGTGCCATCCTCGCAGTCCCTGGCGCACACTCCAGGGGAGCCCGTTGCCACGCTCCCTTCCAACGACAGAGTCACGGAGGACGACAAGGCCGCTTTGTTAGTCGACGACAGCGACCTGCAGCTGGCTGCGCAGATATTTGCGCAGGGAGAACAACCCCTTGCCACCTCCGAGATCCGCGCCCAGCACGTGCGTCCGGTGCCGACCACAACGGAGTTTGACCCTGCAATCGCAGCCATCTATCAGTCGATACCAGGATATCATCGTCCGCGGACCACAGACGAGCTCGCCGAGGCCAACACGCGCCACTGTGCCGACGGGGGGATGGGCCTCGCGCGGGCGAAGGAGGTCTTTGTAGAGGCAGAGAAGAAGAAGAAGAGAATAGCGACGGAGGAGCGCCGCCGGGAAGAGAGCGCAGCCGTTGCAATCCGCTCCCGTGACTGGGATGTGGCAGCAGCCGAGACCGAGAAGAAGCGGATGGAAGAACGGGCAAAGGCTGATGCTGAGATTGAGCGCGCGCGTCTGGAACGGCAGCAGAGAATCGAGACGGCCCGCCGGCAGGCTGCGGAAAAGGCCGAGCGCGTGAGAGTCGAGTGCGAAAGGGTCGAGCGCAAACGAGCGTCCGAGGCCGTGAAGCGCGAGGTTGAGGGCCAGGAGGCGGAGCGGCTGGAGCTCGAGCAGACAGACCAGAACCAGGAGCTGGCGCGGCAGGTGGCACTGTCCGAACAGGAAGACGACGGCTGGCTGATACCGAAGGAAAAACTTGGCATGGTTACGCAGCACGGGGAGCGTGGAGACGGGTTCAACAGTACTGCGGCATCACACAACTACAGGGAGTATTGCGAAAGCGACCGTGAAAATAGCGAAAGCGACGACGACCTCTGGGCGCGGCCCAGCCCCGCTGCTACTGCTCCTGGACCGGGACCATCCCGGCCAGCCGTTGCTGAGATCGAGCCGTACGATTTCGACGTTGAGACTCTGCGTCTCCTTTCTCGGATGCCGTGTCCGAACTTTGCGAAGCGCGAGGGCTGCCTGGGGAGAGAGAGAAACATGCCTGGGGGGGAAAACTGGCAAGTTCCTGTGCTCCCAGTGCTCGCACCTGCGCTAGCTGCCGCAAGATTTTGCTTGCTGACCGACCCCTTCCAAATCCCGCCCCCCCCTGCAGCCACTTTGCTCACGGCGACCCCGATTCGCCTGAGGAGCAGGCCAGGTGGTCGCGTACCAACGCCGCAGCCACCATCAAGCTGCTGCTCAATACCAACAGGACCGCAGCCCCTCTGTCCAAGAAGATCGCCCAGCGGGTGATGCACGCTAGATCGTATGCGGGGAAATTCGCGTTTTTGATCCCGGCGAGCCAGCGGAACCGCGAGCATCAGGCTGAGGCTAACAAGGAGAGAGCGGCGCTGGCGCTTGCGATGGAGCGTCTTGTGCAGGAGGCTTCTGAGCTGCAGCGGACAGCGGAGCCCAGAGCTGCGACGATCCACAGAGTTCTTGAGGGGTGTCGCTCCGCGTGGCGGGAAGGGAAAATGAAAAGGGAAAATGGCTCGCAGGAGGCAGGGGACTGGCTCGATGAAGTCGGGCGGCAGGCATTCGAGGACGCGATGGACGCCTATGTCAAGATAACTATAATAGGGTGGGGTGCGGCCGCAGAGGCGGAGGCGAGCGAGGCGGGTTAAGGGAGACGAATTTGCCATGGATCCCATCAAAACACGACACATTAAAGTCCTGTGTCCCGAACACGTCAGATGAGAGGTTTCATCCCGCCGTCCCCTGAGGAGGCTGAGAGAAGTCCGCCGCCGACCCGCCGCGCCCCGACGCGTCTTCCCCCCGGCGAAGGAGCTGGGGCAGCGATCGGCGGGGCCATTCCGCCCCCCCGAGCCTGATGGGCGGCAGCAGACGCAGCCCGTAGCGCCATCTCCGTGGCATCTGGTGACCCGAGATCCGGCCGTGGTGTCCAGAGGAGTTCCCCCCCCTCATGTTCCCCCTCCGAGGAGGAATCAACGTCCGCCGCAGGCACAACCCAAGGGTTGCCTGCGCCCCGCAAGAAGCGACCCTTCCATCGGATGCGCATGATGTCCTCGCAACTGGCGCAGAGACCATCGTTTGGCACCTCTGCGGCATGGCGCCCAAATACGGAGGAGGGCGGAAGAGCATCATGTGCCCCTTCGATGCCGCCGCCCCAGACCGCGAGCCTCCAAAGGAGCTCCTCGACCTCGGCTGGCGACTCGATGTGATGAGTCGCCAGAGTGAGCTTTGGTGCGGCGCTTACTAAGATTCCGACACCCGCGAGCGGCGTAGCGCCACCCCCCGGGACCTCCTGGTGAGCAGCAGCGAGACGTGCGTTGCGCCGGGCGAGCGCAGCAAAGGCGTCTTCGTCAGTACGATCATCGCCAAGATAGATGACAAGGACGTCATCGTTGCCTCCGTCGGCACCGGGTCCGTCGGAGTCGTCACTGGTGCCCTGAAGACGAAGAAGATACTCGAGCGCACGTCCCTTGTCCCAGTCGAGGTCGGGCCGGATCTCCACGACCTTGCGCCCCTGACCGACGCGAAGGAGAGCGCCCACGGGCGCGAGGGCGTGTCCTCCCGATGACGGCACAAGCAGAGGCAATGGATCCACGCTTTGTGCGTTCTGCTGCGCGAGACGAGCGCAGCGGCGCGACTCTCGGGCCGCCAGCGCGAGGGCGACGCGGCCGGCGGCCTCCGGCTCCGGGCATCGACGGAAGTGAAGGGACACGGAGAAGCGGTTGTGCTCTACAGTGGCGCCCGGAAGACCCCCTGGGAGGACGGCGTCGTCGTCCTGGTAGTGCGAGCTCTTGCCAGTGCGTGCTGATGCCTCACCTGACGTTCCAGCGTCGCTGTGACCGTCGATGGCGCCGGGCGGGGTCCGGCCAGCCACGGCCGCCTCGAGGCGGTGAAACACCTCGTCCATGAGGGGAAGGTAGGGTGCTGCAGGTGTGTGCAGGATTTTGTCTCCTTTGTCCGTGGGATTTCGTCCTTCCCTCTCTTCCCGACCCGCCCCCCCCCAAACAGGGGCCGCGATATCCAGACCGTGGGAACCTGCGTAGGTCAGGTGGGGAAGGCCGACAAACGCCTGGACCTTCTCGCGCCCACGTCCTGAGAGAAGACCAACGGGCACGCAGCGGGACACGGCGTTTAGGGCAGCCCGCGCGCCCTCGGGAAGACGAGCGAGGTCAGGGTCGGCGACAATAGGAGAGAGCGTGCCATCGTAGTCGGAAAATAGAACAACGCGCCGGCGGCGGGGCGGTCCCTGACAGCCAGCGTAGCCGTGAGGGCATCCAGGAGGGTCGCCCTGGCAGCCACCCGTGCCACCGCGGCGGACCCCACGGCATGACCCGCGCCTCGGCGGTGCCGGCCTTTGTGCGGCGGGGGCACTACCCGCGGCAGAAGGCACGGGAGCCAGCAGATCGGGGAGGGCCTCGAGTGCCCCAGAAAGCTCAGTGGACCACCGTGGGATGCAAGGCGGTTCTTCGCTTAAACGGCACGACGGAAAGCTCGGCGGAGCTTTTGACGCAGCGGCAGACTGCGAGGGTGCCGACGTCAGATCGTGAGAAGCCGCGGGAGGCGACGCGGGTGACAACAGCGTCTCCGTGTGGCGTTCCCAGCGATTGGCGCTGACACTACTGTCGCCATCGCCCCAGCCCAGCGCCTGCAGCGCCTCGACAGCAAGACGAGCGAGCTCCTCGGGGTCTGCCGAGTCTCGTCCACCGAGCTCGCCAAGGCTGCCCCGTCTCATGTCCCTGTCATCAATAAGGACAGCGGGGCGGGGCGGGGCGGTCGTGCTCCGGCGGTCAGGTAGACGAAGAGCGAGAGACGAAATGGAACAACGGAAGGAAAGATAGAGGGGTGAAGAGCAGTCGTTGCCGCCTGGCGTGAGAAACACGCGGGGACGTGATCAGGACGAGCGCCGCACTACCCCGCGACACTCGCCTGGTGAAGCTTAGTCTGCTGATCGAGTGGCGTGCAGATGCGGCCCCGATGGCTGCATCTAACGGCCGGGCGCCCTCGGGCAGACTTGTAGGTCTTTCGGGGTCTGGCGGTACCACATCGCCGCACCCCATTTCATGGCTGCGCCGACTCTTCTCTTCGCGGCGTCCGAACACCATCGCGATCCAAGCGGAGTGGCTCTCTCAGGCGGCGGCGGCAAACTTGACAGCACCTCCAGCGACGTGCGAGGCCGCCCCGCACGCGACGAGGGAATCGACGACGGCAGTAACGAGACCAAGGGGAGCCCCCCTCAGGAGCGCACAAGCGTCCGCCGAGGCCGGCGGTGGTCCGCCGGGGCCCGTCGGGCCTTCTTCAGCGAGATCTTCGAGGAGCGCGACGCCGCCAGGCGGGCCCGATGGACCACGGGCCCAGGCGAGAACCGCGAGTGAGAGAGAAGTCAGGCCGTCGCAGCCGCGGCGGTCCAGCACCCCGGCCGCCGCGAATACCACTAGCGCGACTGCGCTGGGGGGTGGAGCGCCGGCGTCGCGGTCGCCGCGAGTCAGGGCGTGAAGGACAACGGATGCCGGCTGTGATGACGCCACTGCGGCGCTACCGCCGGCAAGGGCCCACCGTCCCGCTCCGCGCGAAGCGACACGCGCGAGAGCGGCGACGCGGGCGGGACCAAGGAGCGCGCGAGAGTTCTCAGGGCGCCCAGGAAGGGGGCGCGATCGCCAAAGGAGGAGCTCGGCCTCGGCAGCTGAGCCTCGAGGAGGCGAGGCGTCCAGCGATGGGGCGCCCGACAACAACAACGGTGTCGACGACGGGGCGAGGGGAAGCAGCCAGCACCGGCGTCGAGCGCAATAGTCCTCGATGAGGTCGGCCCACTGGTCAAGCTGTCTGCGGGTGCCGTTGTTGTAAAAGGAGGAAGAGCTGGGGGCGCAGTCCGTGCGGGCGTCGCCGACAGCCCCCTCGGTCTTCAAGAGCGCCCTGCTGACCGTATGTCGTTGTCTCTTCCGGCTCACCTCTCACGAGTTCCGTCGTGTGGCTGCAGTGTGTAGGCGGGCGGGAACGCGTGCCAGGCGGGCCAGGCGTCGTCGTCGGCCGCAGCCGTTCTTGACAGAACGGACGTCGCTGCTAGATCTGCGCACCGAGCCAATGCGGCAGCGGCGAAGAAGGAATTGCGCTCCGCCAGTCTGCATCCAATGCGGGGGCCGTTTCTCAGTCGACATGGCGACAGCGACATGCCTCGTGCTTCCTCATGCCGGTTGGGGCTGCAGGTCCGAAGCCGCGCCCGCCGACGCCAACGCTCGAGAGAGAGCTACGAAGATGCAAGAATCCAGTGAACCGCCTGGTTTCTCTTTCTCCCTCGCGGCGCGCAACGCACACCTCGCGAGGGTTGGTGCCGCTGCGCCGCGGGTGAAGAAAACGGGAACAACGATCGCGGGCGTCCGTTTCAAGGTGGGTCAGGCGCCTTTTGTCATGATTTATGTGAGGGACAGAGTTTCGCGTTCGAGAACGTCCTGAGGAACGCGCGGGAAGACCAGTCCGACGCGACCGCAGCGCTTCGGCCTGGCGCGGCGGGGAAAGGGTCGGGGGTCGCGCTCCCCGCCGTTGTCGTCGGCGTAGAGCTGGAGGCGTGCAGCCAGAGTCGGGGGTGGCATCAGCCAGACCAAAGCCTCTCCGCCGCCGCCTTGCCCAGTGTGAGGCGGTCCCTATGCGACGTGGGACCAGCTCTTCACCGCCCCTCCCACCCCCGCGTGTTCACCCTCTCGCTCTCTCGCTCGCAGGGCGGCGTAGTCCTTGGGGCCGACACTCGATCGACGGCGGGGTCGACGGTGGCGGATAAAAATTGCGAGAAGATTCACTACTTGGCTCCCCAGATCTACTGCTGCGGTGCCGGCACGGCGGCCGACACTGAGCACACGACGGCTCAGGTCGCGCGGTCGCTCGAGCTCCATCGGTTCGAAACGGGCCGTCCCAGCCGTGTCATATCGGCACATACGCTGCTGCGCACGCACTTGTACAAGCACCAGGGCCACATCGGCGCTGCCCTCGTCCTTGGCGGATGGGACCCAACTGGGGCCCACCTGTTTTCCGTCTACCCGCACGGCAGCACCGATGCGCTGCCCTTTGCCACGATGGGCAGCGGGTCGCTTGCTGCCATGGGGGTCTTTGAGGATAGTTTCAGCGAGGGGATGACCAGGGAGGAGGCCGAGGCTCTTGTCACGCGCGCCATCCTGTCAGGCATTACCAACGACCTTGGGTCAGGCAGCAATGTCGATCTGTGCACGATCGACCAGTCGGGAGCTGTCTATCAGCGCAATGTCAAGGTGCCTGACGAGTCCAAAACGGGATTCAAGCCCATATTCCCGATCGTCTTCAAACCCGGCGGGCCTCGGTCCCTCCACATCGAGGCGACACGGTCGGATCCCCGGCGCAGCAGTGCTGACGACCCCTCGCCATCGGGCATCTCGGAAGCGGCGGACGCGCTGGGCCGTGTCGCCGTGGCCGCTGGAGGGGAGGGGATGGAGACTGGTTAGTAAGTTTCAATTGAACCCGTTTCCTCATTGCGCACCTCTCCGCCAAGCCGCCTCCGGTCCTTCGGGATCCTGGAGTTCTCTACGGGCACCACGCATGGCGAGGAGGCAAACTGTGACCAGCAGGAGGGCCGAGCTGCAGACCGCGACTGCTAAGACCGAATCGTTGGCAGCCAGAAGCGTGGAGAGGAGAGAGAGAAATGCGCTGCCGAGACGCCCTAATGACCGCAAGTATGCCCAAACGAGGCGCGCAGCGAGGGGAGTCTCACCTGCCTCTGCCGCGGGACCTTTGACCGCAGCAGAAGATGGTGCGGGCGGTGGCGGTGGTGGTGGCAGCCAGTTCGGTGGGGCACCTCCCCACCACTCGCGTTCGGCAGCCACCGGCGACGTCACAGTCTGGACAAACCACGCCACGACGGAATCAACCCATGGAGCGGAAGCGATGGCAGAGGCCACAGTCACTGCCGCAGGTCCCCGCCCAAATCCCAAGGTGACAGCCCAATCAAGCGCAGCCCTGATCAGAGCAAGACTCGCATGACCAGCCCTCGCCGACACTTGTGCTACCCACTGTACGAGGGGGCGTGTTGCCCGATGACATATCTTATCGAGCATCGCGAGAGGACTGATCGCACGCCGAGGCACCCAGGGAGGAGGAATATCGGGCCACGGGCTGCCGAGGGCGGACCAAACGGTGGCCGTAGTCCTGGCAGCAGGCGGCGTCAGCGGCACGGCTCCTCCTGCCAACAGGCGCTGGACCGTGGCACTAACGTGAAGGACTAGCGACGGGAGCGATCCATGGCGTTGGTCGCGAAACGAGGCGGCATGGTCGAGCCAGGCCCGGGACGTACCAAGGTCAGCAGTGGCAAAATCTCCGGGCTCGCCGAATTGGGTCAAGATTGCGACCTCAAACGCAGCGTCTGCACGGACAAATTCGTCAAGGTCGGCGCGAAGGGTAGTCGCCTCAAGAAGGGCCCTCCCCGTTGCTGCTCGATGAGGGTTCCTGCTGTCCGCTATCAAAGTCCGACCAAGTCGTACGGCAGACGCTCCTCCACCCAATCGCGCTGCCCTTGCGTCAAGAGCGTCAGCAGCCAGCCGATAACCCTCAGTCACCATGGATGATATCGACGACGGCGCTGACGACTGGGGCAGGGCGGACGACGGGCTTTCCAGGTCGACCAACTTGCCCGCCTCTTTGAGCACACGGGCGACGGCAGCTATGCGTGTTGCAAATCCATTGTTGACCCAGGCGAGTTCATCATAAAAGGCAGCTTGCAATGCGGTTGGGGTCAATGACCATCCCAGATGTTCGCTTGCGGAAAAATTATCCATCCACGCAGCGAGCCGATCCAAAGCATCACCCAATGAGCACAGAGATTTACCACTGGCTGAACGAAGGACATCGCCCAGGTGCATGATGGCTCCGAGAACGACTTCTCTAGGGTCTGTCGCATTCTCTTGCAACGCACTCGCTGCCGCCAAGCCCCTCGCCACGGTCGCAGCATCCCTGGTGGCCGCAGGGCAGCCCGTTCCGTCAGCCACCCTCAGAAATGCGAGTAGCGCAGCCTCCACGGATCCCTCAACGTCCCATTCGCTCCGTCCTGGAGGGGGCGGGACGAGGCCGGCAGCACGTGCCACGGTGGAGGCGGCTGCAATGGAAGCCGACCTTGCGCCCGGGCCGGAGCGAGAAGCCCAAAGAGCGTCACGCACAGCTTCAGCACACGTGGGACCTCCTGCACCCCCCGAGAACACTTCACCGTCGCGTGCTGCTCCATCGGCACTCCAGGCAGAGCGATGCCAGGTTGCGAGCAGATGGCCCCGGTCAGCAGCGCGATCTAGGAACTCCCTCTGCTCATCCCGGCGTTTACGGGACACCGCACCCGTCAAGTGAAGAAGGGCCCCTGTCTCAGCATCCGTACCGCCGATCAATAGGGCGGCAAGAAAGTGACCATCTGCGGAGCCAGGGGGAGCGGGGCGCTCGAGGTGAGCTGAGGCAGACGGGAGCCGCGGAGCTGGCCATGCCCATAATGCATCCAGCTGCCTGAAGCGTGCTTCTTCTGCGAGGCCCAGAGGGGGCTGCCCGCCCTTCCAGCGTGAGGCCATAGCGTCCCCTCCAAGGAAACGCGGGAGAGGCGGATGCTCGCCCTGGGCGCCCGATCGTTCAGCCAGGGCAAGAGCCTTGGCACGCGCTTTGTTGGTCACAACACCGCCAGAGACAACGTCGTCTCCCGTGCGCCCAGTCAGGACAAGGGCAGCCAACCCGAAGGCACCAGCCGGGTGTCCACGGCGGTCAGCCTCTGCCAGCCATTGGGTGGCGCGGGGCCAGTCCGGCCGCGAGCCCCTTTGTGCATGAGAGAGCAAGGGGTGGCTAAGGTCTGCGTTCTTCTCATCCATCCCCATCCCGAATCCACCAGGGCCCAGCCCAGATGCCGCCATCCGTCCAAGCTGTGCTGCAGCCTCGCCACTTCCGGCACGTGCTGCCTCCTCAAAGTATCGCCATGCACGGGAGGCCGCTGCCACATCAGCACCATCATCGCCGCTGCCCGTGGCAGAATGCATGTCGCTACTGCCCCCCTGTGAGCGAGACATACCTACAAGCCACCTCGCAATCCACGAGAGTGCTCTGGGCGCTGCCCAACCCTCACGGCCCTCGGCCGCCGCCCGTCCAAGGTAGAGCGACCAAGGTCCCACGTGGCCCTCTCCCGCTCGGGCCAGAAGTTGAGCGAGGGGAGCGGCGTCCTCATCAGGCACGACAGATGGGAGTGGAGGTGAGACCGCGGAGGCAGGTGCAGCCACGGCATCGACAACTCCAATTTCATTCCCCATGGATCCTGTTACAGATCCTGCAGCGAGGCGTCCATCTGCTCGAAGCTTGCCAAGGACGCGCCAGCCCGCAGGTCCACGCCAACCGGCTCCCCAGCGCCCCGATCCCGAACCGGAATCATACGGGCCAACGCTAGCAGTCTCGCGAGCTGTGTCAGCAGCACGCTCCATCTCGCGGAGCACAGCCCGAGCTGCACCTGCTGCTATCTCTTGATCTCTCGTCCCCCCGAGCTCAGTGTGTCCATGCTCCATGCTCCTGCTGACGCTGTGTGCCATGCCCTGCCCATGCGCCTGAAAGCGCCAATGGGCGGCCACGGAGCCGAGACCAAGCTCGGGTGCAGGAACCGGGGATGCCATGCCGGTGCCCTTCATCTTCGTGGCCCCCAATGCCTGTGCAATGGCAGCCCAGGCTGACACGATACCTGATGACAACGAGGTGCGTCGAGTGGAGACCACTGCCGCCTGAGCTGCAACGTCAGCACGCAGGGCAGCGGGCGGCGGATCGGTTCGTGCCCCAATCCCGCCGCGAAAGGCCGGAGCCGGGGGCGCACCCCATCCTCCAGGGTCACCATGAGTGGCGTGGCCATATCCGTGCCCGTGCATGGCCTCAGAGGGGTGATGCCCTAAGGCACTGTCAGCGCTGGGTGAAAAGCCAGCCTTTCCTGGCCATGACGCCACTGGGCCACTCCACACACGTGGCTTGCGCTCTTGTCCCTGCCTACCTGCTCCATGTACTGCAACCTCTTCAGCTGAGAGCTGTGCAGCCCCCGCAGCCAGCGCCTGTGCGAGGGCAGTGGCACACGACGCCCCGGGGGCACCGCCCGCCGGAGCTTCCTCGGCCGCAAGTGCGGCACGCCAGGCCGAGGCCAGGGCGGCCTCTGGGGACCCTGGAGCGCCTCCCGCAGAACCAGAGGCAGATGCAACGGCCCGTAGAGCGGCAGCAACCGCCGGGGCGGCCCGGCGGGGGTCGGGCATAGCCGGCGGTGCGGGGGCCAACGCGCCAGGCCAATCTCCGGCCCGCTCAGCCGCCGCGAAGATGGCCGGCGAGGGATCCTTGCCCACCGCATTCCAGGGTGTCGTGGCAGCCAGACGGGCCCATCGCTCCCACTGCCGGACGTTCTCGACAGTCCGAGAGCCCGACCACGTCGCGTTCTCGAGTCGGATGGGAAGGACCCACGCACGCGTGGACGGCAGTGACGTGGCGGAGGAGGAAGATGGGGACGATAAGGCCGATGCTGTGCCGTCCATCCAAGCTGCAGGAAGGGCCGGCCACTCGGCACAGAGCCCCCCAGGGAGGTCAGCCGACGCCGACCGGCTTGCTGAGACACCGCCGGGGCGTGCCCTGCGTGCCCTAGGCATGCCGTGGGCAGCACGGAGCGCGATTTCAGCAAGGCTCCCCGCGTGGCCCAGGTCGGCCGCCGCCTCGTGCAGGAGGAGGCTGCCCGCGAGGTCAGGAGCGACCCGCCCTGAGCTCGCAAACACGCCGTGCTGCCCGCCGCCGCTGCCCCAGCCAGGGGGCAGCTCGCCAGCCTCAGACCATGCGGCAAGCGCCCACAGGGCGTCGCGATCGGGGGCGGCCGCGCCAGGACCGGCAGGCTCGAGCACCAGCGAGGGGCCCAGCATGGGGGAAGGGCGGAGGCCGGCTTCGGAGGCGGCCGTCGCGTCGCCCGGATCCCCGGGCGCCAGGCCGGCCTCAGCGACGAGGCAGCGCACAACGGGCGCCGTTGCATCTGACGAGTGAGGCGCTGTGATGCCCCCATGAGGTACGAGGCGAACGCCAGCGGCCGCCCACAGGAGCGCCGCCGCCTGAGGACGAAGGCGCGGTGGCCGGGGGGTGGGTTTGGGTTCGCGCAAGGGTGGTGCCTTGCACCGCATACACCGGTCACTGGGCGTCTCGGCCTTGGCCTCGGATGACCCGCCTCTCTGTCCCGGCCCGACCGTCTCAGGGAGAGAGCCCCGGCGAGGGTCGTTCGCGCGATACGCGCCGCTCGCGCCGAGGCATCGAGGGCATCCGCAGCGCCAGAGATTACGAAGAACACCGCGATGAAAAACACCCCCGACAAGACGAGCGCCGCGACGCCCGGGCGGTCGCCGCGACCGTCCCCATTGCCCCGGAAAGGGCGCACTCGGCGCCGTCTACGGTCCACTGTGACGATGTTTCGGGAACTTTGGTGCGGCGCGGACGTCGAGCTGGTGTTCGAGGCAAGAGAGGGTCATTCGAGAGAACACCGAGCCCAAGACAAAAGCAGCAGGCTGCCCCGGACAAGGCGGAAGGAGGGGGCCCATAAAGAGAACCGAGTGTTCCTTCATGGCGGGTCGCTCCTCCGCCCTCGTTGAGATTCGCCACCGCGTCGGGGCCGCCAATGTCGGGCAATGCGCCTTGGCACGTGCTGCCTACTGAATCTTGGTGTCCCCGAGCTCGGGACGGGGAGGCAGCGCAGTCGCGCGCGCCCGTTGGCGGTGAACCCCGGTCACGTGGTGGAGGTGGGGGGAGACGAGAGACGAAAACAAAGAAATACGATTTCCCCTCCATCACGCTTGCCACCTCGGGGAGTGGGAGGATGTGTGTCGCGGCCTTCGCGGCGGCGGCCTTTGCGGCGATGGCATCGGCGTCTGTCGCTCTGGCGCTGACGGATGTCGGCGCGACGCGCGGCCCCAGGGTGCGGACCACGGCCGTCCACGAATGAGAACAGGGGGACCACCCTGTGCCTTGCACGTCTGGCGCCCGTTGCCCAATCCCTGCGGCGCTCTCAAGCCCGAAGTCGACGATGACGGCATGGTGCGGCCT
>Ga0181568_10002116_pt1 | contig 18081 bp, 21 predicted proteins | sample 101ome_20_FD_133758 | JGI IMG/M metagenome (GOLD analysis project Ga0181568, IMG submission 133758) | Coastal salt marsh microbial communities from the Groves Creek Marsh, Skidaway Island, Georgia - 101404AT metaG (megahit assembly) | ecosystem: Environmental > Aquatic > Marine > Intertidal... | reverse complement strand
GATTTTAATGAATGGGACTGTCCTATTGTTGATAAAACTACAATGCAGTCTTCTCATCCAAAAGTCTTTTTTGGTGGTGATGCTGCCTGGGGCCCTGAAAATATAATATGGGCTGTAGCGCACGGCCATCAAGCTGCAATTTCCATAGATAATTTTTGTAGTGAGGTTGATTTATTCGATAGGCCCCCACCTCTTACAAATTTAGTAAGTCAAAAAATGGGAATTCATGAATGGTCCTATGACAATGACGTTTCACAAGAAGCTCGTCTGGAAGTTCCTCATGCAGATTTAAAACAAGCACTTAATGATCTTAAAATGGAAGTTGAGTTAGGCTTTGATGAGAAACTCGCACTCGATGAGGCACAGAGATGTCTGAATTGCGATATGCAGACAGTTTTTCAAGAGAAGCTTTGTATAGAGTGTGATGCTTGTGTTGATATTTGTCCGACAGACTGTATTACATTCACTACAAATGATACTGAAGAAAAGGTTAGAGAAAAACTCAGAGTACCGGCTTTGAATTTAGATCAAGATCTTTATGTTTCAGGAAAACTAGCCACTGGGAGAGTCATGATCAAAGATGAGGACATGTGCGTTCATTGTGGACTTTGTGCAGAAAGGTGTCCGACTGGAGCCTGGGACATTCAAAAAAATAATTATATCGAAGCGCATAACTTGAACAAAGGTAGAGTTAAAGCCAAGGAAGTTGCTTAGTGGAAAATCCTGTAAAAGTAGATCCGATTAATTCGCTTAATGACTTTGTCATTAAATTTGCAAATGTAAATGGAACAGGTTCTGCAAGTGCTAACCAAATGTTTGCTAAATCTATCTTTAGGATGGGAATACCCATTAGTCCAAAAAATATTTTTCCTTCAAATATCCAAGGTTTGCCTACTTGGTTTGAAGTCAGAGTAAATAACAAAGGATATTTGGGTAGTAGAGGAGGTGTAGATATTGCTGTTGCTATGAATCCCCAAACTTATTCTCAAGACGTTGAAGAAATTTCAGAAGGTGGTTACCTTCTATATGATTCAACCTGGAAAAGAAATTTTAATAGGGATGACATTACTATTATTGAAATACCTTTAACTCAACTTTGCGTAGATTCTTTTACTAACGCAAAACAAAGAGCGTTATTTAAAAATATCGCATATGTAGGAGCATTATCACCTCTTTTAGAAATTGAATATGAAGTTCTTGAGAAATTAATTTCAGAGCAATTCGTTAGCAAGCCTGCTTTAATTGAGCCAAATATAAAAGCTTTAAACATTGGAAGAGATTACGTTTTAAAGAATTTACCTTATCCACTAGGAATTAATGTGAAGAGAGAAGATAATCTTAAAGATAAAATTCTTGTATCTGGAAATGATGCGTGTGGATTAGGAGCAGTTTATGGAGGAGCTACTTTTTGCTCTTGGTATCCAATAACTCCTTCTACTTCTGTTGCTGAAGGCTTTGAAAAATATGCTTCAAAGTATAGGGTTGATCCTCAAACAGGTAAAAATAATTATATAAGTGTTCAAGCTGAAGATGAATTAGCTGCAGTTGGAATGGCAATAGGTGCAAATTGGAATGGTGCAAGAGGCTTCACAGCAACTAGTGGTCCAGGAATTTCTTTGATGAGTGAATTTTTGGGTCTAGCTTACTTTGCAGAAGTACCTCTGGTTCTTTTCAATATTCAAAGGGGTGGACCCTCGACTGGAATGCCAACTAGAACTCAACAATCCGATATTCTTTCTTGTGCTTATGCTTCTCACGGAGATACTAAACATGTGCTTTTATTTCCTGAAGATCCTCAGGAGTGTTTTGAGTTTTCTGCAGAAGCTTTTAATTTAGCTGAAAGATTACAAACTCCTGTGTTTGTAATTAGCGATTTAGATATTGGAATGAATGATTGGGTTACAGATAAATTTGAATGGGATGATGAACAAAAATATGACAGAGGAAAAGTTCTTAAAGCTGAAGATTTAGATCAAATGGATAATTTTGGGAGATATTTAGATGTTGATGATGATGGGATTTGTTATAGAACTTATCCGGGAACTCATCCTGAGAAGGGAGCATTCTTTACAAGAGGAACATCTCATGATGAATATGCTAGGTATACCGAAAATGGAGATATCAATGAGCAAACTTTAACAAGATTAGTTAAAAAATTTAGAACCGCTTCTGAATTAGTTCCTGATCCAATAATCAATCTTTCTGAAAAACAAGGAAGTTCTGGAGTAATTTTTTATGGCAGCACATCTGCAGCTATGTATGAGGCTAAAGATATTCTCAATGAGAATAATATTGAAGTAGATCTAATGAGAATTAGATCTTTCCCTTTCAACTTAGATGTATGGGAATTTATTGAAAATCATGACCTTATCTATGTGATTGAACAAAATAGAGATAGTCAAATGAGAACCTTAATTATGGCTGAAGGAGGAATTTCAGCAGAAAAACTTAGATCGCTAGTTTGGTTTAACGGCGATCCGATTCAAGCAAAATTTATTGCTAAGAAAATATACGAAAGAGAATCACAACAAACTTTAATTACATGAGTTACTTTAAACCAATAAATAAACACCCCAATTTAGAAAAAAATAAATTAGGTCTCACAAGAAGGGACTATGAGGGAGGTGTTTCCACTCTATGCGCTGGATGTGGCCATGATTCAATAAGCGCTTGCATCATTGAAGCCTGTTTTAGGTTAAACATAGAAGCTTACAAGGTGGCAAAATTATCTGGAATTGGATGTTCTTCAAAAGCTCCGGCATACTTTTTAAATGCCTCTCATGGTTTTAATTCTGTTCATGGAAGGATGCCGTCCATAGCGACTGGTGCGAACTGCGCTAACGAAGATCTTCTTTATTTAGGAGTATCAGGAGATGGAGATAGTGCTTCAATTGGTATAGGTCAGTTTATTCATGCAATAAGAAGGCAAGTGAATATGGTCTATATCGTTGAAAATAATGGAACATATGGCTTAACAAAAGGACAATTCTCTGCAACAAATGATCTTGAGTCTAAAAATAAATATGGGGAAGATAATTTATTCCCGCCAATTGATCTTACTTCAATGGCAATACAAATGGGAGCATCATATGTAGCTAGAAGTTTTTCTGGAGATAGAGATCAGTTAGTTCCTTTGATTATGGGTGCAATCCAACATAAAGGTTTTGCGCTCTTGGACATTATTAGTCCTTGCGTGACTTTTAATAATCATGATTCTTCAACAAAGAGTTACGATTACATTCGAAATCATAATGAAGCTATGGGCAAAACAGATTTTGTTCCTTTAGGAGAAGAAATAAAGACAAATTATAATGACGGCTCAAGTGTAGAAGTAAAACTTCATGATGGCTCTAGATTATCATTAGAAAAAACAGATCATAATTTTGATCCTACGGACGCAGGTAATTCTCTGGAGTTAATAAGGGAAAAAAATAAAGAAGGCAAAGTTATAACCGGACTGCTATATGTAGACAATAAATGTAAGCCTCTAACTGAAATAATGGAATTACCTGATAAACCTCTTAATGCTCTAGAACAAGATGAACTTTGTCCGGGAAGCGAGGTATTGGAAGAAATAAATAAAGGTTTAAGTTAAATTTACACCAAGTCTATGAGCTATCTCTTGGTAAGACTCAACCACGTCTCCAAGACCCAGTCTAAATCTATCCTTATCTAATTTCTTTTTAGTTTCTTTATCCCAAACTCTGCAACCATCTGGAGTAAATTCATCTCCAAGATATATTTTTCCTGAGTTTTTTCCAAACTCTAATTTAAAATCAACAAGAATTAAATCCGCTTTAAGAAATAAATCTACTAAATAATCATTAATTTCTAGAGTGAGTTTTTTTAAAGCTTCTATATCATCTGCTTCTGCCCAGCCAAAAGATATTATGTGATTATCATTTATCATTGGATCTCCTAAGTCATCATCTTTATAAAAGAATTCGAAAATAGGATTTTCAAATTTCATACCCTCCTCAAGACCAAGGCGCTTGCAAATACTCCCTGCAGCATAATTCCTCACAACACATTCAATTGGAAACATATCTAAAGATAAAACCAAACTTTCGCGATCATTTAGTTCTTCTAGAAGATGACAAGCAACACCCTTGGAATCCAGATGCTTCATAATAAAATTATTGAATCTATTATTGACAGTACCTTTTCCAGCTAATTGCTCTATTTTCTTGCCATCAAATGCTGATGTATCGTCTGTAAAATCCATGACAAGTTTAGATTCATCAGCAGTTTTATAAAGTTCTTTAGCTTTTCCTTTAGTTAGTAATTCTTTTTTTTCCATATTAAATTATGATAATGATTGATTTATTTGAGAAATAATTTCTTCTGAAAGATCTAAATTTTCTGTATCTAAATTTGTAGAAATTAAGCACTCCTTAGAGCTTATTTCTTTTACTATGATTTCTACTCTCAAAATACTTGGTCTTCGATCAAGCAAAGATCTTCTCACTGAATATTCTAGGTAAAATTTTCCTTTATTTCTATCTTCATCAACAATTTTGTAACCAGCAAGCAGTAAGGATCTTCTCAAAGAGGCCCAAGCTCGAGAAAAATTTACTCTTAGTTTTATTTCTCTCAAGCCTTGATCGTTAGTAACTACCTCTGTTTTGTTTACTTTATTTAAATTCAAGGCTAATAAGGATGTTCCGCTCGTTGGGCTTGCAGAAGATAAAAATTCATAAAGCTCATTTACAATAGTATCTAAATTACTCCTTTCGCTAGGAATTATTTCCCATAATCCGTCTTTAGAGGCCAAATGAGTAACAAAAATTTCAGAACTGGATTGTTGTAATCCCGGTTCAATTTTTAATTCTACTTTAGTTTGTTTACCTTTAAAGCTAAATGGCTTGGAAGTTAAAATGCCTGTAAAAGCATCCGAATTTCCTAATTTTAAGTTATTACTTTCTTCCATGAAGTTCAATATCATAGGCCAAGCTGTACTGGGCTCAAGTCCTATATAAACCCATCTGACCTCTCCTAATTTATGCAATCTAATTTCATTTATTGCAGGAGCTGAAAAAAGTTGCTTAGGTCTTTTGGTTTTATATTCTTCAGAAGAAATTTCAAATTTCCCTGGAATGGGATAAATATCATTAATGAACGAGCTATCATCAAGCTCTTTCTTCAATATAAGTTCTGAGGATTCATTTTCTGGTTTCAATTTTGTTTTAATTTTAGATTCTCCTTCGAGAACCCAACCTTTTGCATTTAAATTTTTAACTTCTGAATCAGAAACAGTTATTTTACTTTTACCATCAGGAGAAATCATTACATTGTCATCAACAATTGTATTGCTAGCGCAAGAAATAATTAATATAGGAATTAAAACTTTAATTATGTTGGTCATTTAATAAATCAAGATTTTTCAAACATTCTTCTAAAGGTCTTTTAAAAGAATCATTAAGTTCTACAAGAGGCAATCTTATGCCTTTTTTTATCAAACCCATTTTATGAAGCGCCCATTTTACAGGAATAGGGTTAGATTCACAGAATAAACACTGGTTAAGCTTTGTTAATTTTTCGTCCATTTCTCGTGCTTTAGAGAAATCGCTTTTAACAAGTTGACAAATTTCTGAAATAATCCCAGGTACCACATTTGAAGTAACAGAAATGGTTCCATGCCCTCCTTTTTCTAGGAATTCTAAGGAAGAAAAGTCATCCCCGGAATATAAAAAAAAGTTATTGGTATTAATTTCTTCTGCGCAAAGCTTCAAAACCTTTGAAAGATTTTTCATATCTCCAGTAGCATCTTTGATTCCTAATATATTTTGGTGTGAAGATAATCTTAAAATTGTTTCGGGTTCTATAAAACTGGAAGTTCTAGATGGAACGTTATAAAGAATTTGGGGAATATCTACTTCATCAGCTATTTTTGCATGATGGCGATATATGCCCTCCTGAGGAGGTTTGTTGTAATAAGGCGATACTAATAAAGCAGCATTTGCTCCTAATTGCTTTGCTTCTTTTGTAAGATGTAAAGCCTCTTCAGTTGAATTTGCGCCTGTGCCTGCAATGATACTGACTCTTCCATCAGATATTTTTATAAAAAATTCTATTAATTTTATATGATCTTCAAAATTAATTGTTGCAGATTCTCCTGTTGTGCCTACTGCCACTAGACCAGAAATTCCTGAGTCAATTTGAAAATTAATTAACTTTTCAAGAGCAAAATAATCTAACTCTCCCTTTTCATTCATTGGAGTAACTAGTGCTGTTATAGATCCTTCAATTGACATAAATGTTTTAATAATATTTTTTTAATAAATGCTATTATTTCATATCTTAATAAATCTTTATTGTAAAAATGAAAGTAGGATCAAAAATTAAAAACTTCAGAGCTGAAATGACTGGTAAAACTGACTTTAATTTTGCTGATTACAAAAATAAGAAATTGATAATTTATTTTTACCCAAGAGATAATACGCCAGGATGTACCTCCGAAGGAGAAGATTTCAGGGACAATTACAATCTTTTTCAAAAAAAGAAAATAGAAATCTTTGGTGTATCTAAAGATACTTTAAAATCTCATGAAGGCTTTAAAGATAAATTTAACTTTCCTTTTGAACTCATATCTGATCCAGATGAAAAAGTATGTAAAATTTTTGACGTGATTAAGGAAAAAAGTATGTATGGCAAGAAATATATGGGTATCGAAAGAAGTACTTTTTTAATTGGCACTGATGGAAAGTTAATTAATGAATGGCGGAAAGTCAAAGTAAAAGGTCACGTAGAAGAAATTCTTAAAAATATATAGAAATTATACCTTCATGAAATCTTTGTCGGCCAAGATACTAATATAGCTCTTAAAAATGTAGCTATTGGTATTGCAAAGAGCAAACCCCAAAAACCCCAAATTCCGCCAAAAATTAAAACCGCAGTGATGATATAAACAGGGTGAAGTTTTACCTCTCTGCTAAGCAATAGAGGCATCAAAACATTTCCGTCTAAGGCTTGAATTAATAGGTAACTCAAAAAATAAATATAAAAATTGGTATCAAGACCCCATTGGAATAATCCTATGATGATTACTGGAATTGTTACTAATATAGCGCCAACATAAGGAATCAAAACTGAAAGTCCGACTAATATTGATAAGATAATTGAATAATTAACATCTTGAAAAGAGAATACGGTTCCCGTAACTAAAGTTACCAACAGCATCTCTAAACTCTTTCCTTTCAAATAGCCATAAAACTGAACATTTAAGTCCTTCAAGATTTTAGATAGTAAATTTCTTTTCGCAGGCAATAAAAGTTTTAAATTTTCTAAGAAAAAATTTTTGTCTTTAAGAAAGAAAAAAACTAAAAAAGGAATAATTATCAAATAAAGAATAGCATTCATTATGGTTGAAAAACCTGAATTAAGCTGGAGTAAAGCATTCTGTAAAATAGATGGAATATAACTTAGAGTATTTGACATAAATTCATCAATCTGGATTTCTGAGAAAATGATAGAGTATTCTTTAAATTGCGAAGATATAAAAATATTAACCGTCTCAAAAATCTGCGGTATATCTGAAACTAAAAGAAGTATTTGCCTTGAAAGAAAAGGCAATAAAATAAAAATTGATAAGTAAAAAATACTAAAAACAAAAAGCGTGGATGATAAGGAAATAAGTCTGCTATACCCGCTTTTTTCTAAAAAAGTCATTAAGCCATTTAAAAGATATGCTATTAAAATACTTATTAGAATAGGAGCTAACATTCCTCCAAAAAAATAAAAAACTATTAGTCCAATTATTAAAAAAAATAAGGCAGCATAATGCTCGTCATCGTAAAAGTAATTCTGAAAAAAGTTTTTGAGAAAATTAAGCATTAATTGATAATATGTTTTTTAATTATACTTTTAAAATGAAAAATATATTATTTTTTATAATAGTTTCCTTTTACTCAATATATTTATTGCCTCAAAGCTCAAATAACCAAGACCTTCCTGTCTTAGGAGATTACTCATCATCATCAATATCATTATCTGGGGAACATGAATTAGGGAGGATTTGGCTATCAATGTACAGATCCGTCATTAAAGAACATGACGATCCAATGATAAGGACTTATTTGGAAGATTTGCTTTATAGATTATCTGAAGATAGTGACGTAGAAGATAGAAGGTTTGAATTTATTGTTTTACAGGATAAATCGATAAATGCATTTGCTGCTCCAGGAGGGATCATAGGAATTAATCTTGGAATGTTTCTTGAAACAAGAAAAGAAGGCGAGCTTGCTTCTGTAATGTGTCATGAATTAGCTCACCTCAGCCAAAGACACTTTGCAAGATCTCAAAATAGATCATCACCTTTAGCTAATGCTTTAATGGTTTTAGGCAGTATTGTTGTTGCTGCGGCATCAAGGAATCCAGAAGCCATATTGATTGCACCCGCAGCCATGCAGCAAATGTCGATAAATTTTACCCGAAGTAATGAAAAAGAAGCTGACAGAATAGGTTTTAATAACCTTGTAAAAGCTGGGTTTAATCCAGATGACATGACATCAATGTTCCAAAGAATGCAAGATAAGTATCAAAATAAGACTTCTGAAGAATTTTCATATCTCATGACTCATCCTCTACCCAGTGAGAGACTATCTGATATGAGAGTTAGAGCAGATAATCTTCCGAGATCTTCGGAAAGCAATTATAGAGATAATATAGATTTTTATCTTATGCAAAAAAGAGTGGAAATCTGGTCTGAAAAGAATACTAATAACTTAATAAAAAAATATAAACAAAATCTAAATTCTACTGATAATAAAATTTTATTTTCAAATAAATATGGCTTATCTATAGCTTATAAAGAAAATAAAGAATTTGATAAATCTTTCCAGCTAATTAGGGAATTGATTAAAGAAAGACCCAATAATCTTGTTCTTGAAACAAGCTTACTTGAACTACACTTATCTGTAGGAAATTACTTTGAAGCGATATCTTTGGGAAAAAGTATATTAGAAATTCATGATTTAAATTACTCGGCATCTATCCTTTTAGCAGAAGCTTACTTAAAAAATGAAGAAGCAAGCAAAGCAGAAAAACTTCTTAAAGAGTTATCAAAAAATCGACAAACAGATCCTAATGTTTGGTTTAGGCTTGCTGAGGCTCAAGGTTTATCTGGAAATATCATAGATTTACATAGATCTAGAGCTGAATACTTTATTCTTACGGGAAGGCTCGATGCTGCTGTTTTCCAATTAAAGGAAGCTCTTGCTTTGTCAAAAAACCTTTTTGAAGTAAGAGAAAGCATAATAAACAAGCTTGAAGATATTTTTGCCAAGAAAAGAGCTATCGCAGAATTATCTTAGCCGGGAAGAAAATCAGAAAAGTTTCTTCCTGCTAATAAATGAATATGTAGGTGAAAAACCGTTTGCCCTGCACCTTCGCCGTTATTTATTACAATATTAAATGCTTCTTGAGTGTTCATTTTCTTAGCAACTTCCGCAGCTACCAACAATAAGTGTCCTAAAAGATCTTTATCATATGTTTGAGCTTCCGAGAGCTTGCAAATCATTTTTTTAGGAATTATTAATAAGTGTATAGGTGCTTTAGGAGCTATATCCTCTATAACGATACATCTGTCATCTTCAAAAATTATTTTTGAAGGGAGTTCTCTATCTATAATTTTTTCAAAAATAGTTTTTTCCATTTCACGAAAACATCTTAAAACCAATCACAGTAGAGGATACACAAACCGAAGAGATAACTAAAGCCAGAATATAACTAGATAATAATCCATTTGAGTTTGAAAATATTAAAATTTCTTTAGTAAAAGCAGAAAAAGTAGTGAAAGATCCTAAAAATCCTATTACAAGAAATGGGGACATATAGTCTTTATGATTCAAATTAAACGCAACTAAAACACCAATTAAATAACAACCAATTAAATTTACAAGAAAGGTACCAACTGGAAATCCAAATAAAAGAATTTTTGAAAGACTAGAACTTATGAAATATCTTGAAATTGCCCCAAGAAATGCTCCAATACCTATCAGTAGAAAATACATAATCTTTTGGTGGGTCGTATAGGATTCGAACCTATGACCAATTGATTAAAAGCCAACTGCTCTACCAACTGAGCTAACGACCCAAAAGAAAAAAGGATTATACCTTCATTGGGAATTAAGTTTAATTAAATCTTGTTCAGCAAGTAAAGCTGCTCCAGAATTTGGATAATTACTTATAACTTCTTGTAAAAAAGTCTCTGCGGAAATGATATCTTCCAGGTTAATTTTAGCTAATGCAAGTTTATATAAAGCATCTGCTTTTCTAGGATGTTCCTCAAATTTAAGATTAAAGGCATTTAAGATTTCAGCTGAGTCCTCAAACATTTCTTGAACCAGATAAATTTCTCCCAACCAAAAATAAGCATCTCCAGTGTAAGTTCCATCTGGATAAGAAAGAATCAAAAGTCTCAAATTTTCTGCTGCTTCAGAATACCTTGAATTATCAACAAGTCTCATTGAATTTGACCATAAATCAAATTCTCCAGATTCTATCTCTTCTTCAACTAATCCAGAAAGAGGGTTTATAGAATTTTCAGAAGATTCCTCTTCCAAAGATTCTTCAAATAATAGTTTAGATTCAATAAGGTGAATTCTTTTATCTAAATCTACATACCTAATTTGATTAGCTTCTTCCAACCTAGAGATACTAAGATTATTTATTTCCATTGACGATGTAAGTTCCTCAATTTCTTTCTTGAGTTGATTGATTTTTTCTAAAAGAAGCTCTAAAGACTCTCCTTCCTGCAAATAAGTAAGGTTAGATAGGCCTAGAAAAAAAAGAAATATGGAATTCTTAAGAATATTCAATCTAGTAAAGCGAGATCTCTACTCTTCTATTCTCAGCCCAAGCTTTTTCATTAGATGCATTTTTAATAGGTCTTTCTTCTCCAAAGCTGACGACTCTAATTTTTTTTCCAGATACGCCTTTGATAATTAGAAAATCTCTTACCTCTAAAGCTCTTCTTTCGCCAAGGGCTAAATTATATTCTCTGGTTCCCCTTTCATCGCAATGGCCTTCCAATCTAACAATTTTTGCTTTTCTTATTGCAGGAAGGTATTGCTCGAGCAAGTTTTTATCATCTGCATCTAGTGAAGACTTATCAAAATCAAAATATACTTTGTCATCTAAATTAGTTTGTATTTTTTCACCGTCTAAATACTCTTCTCCGGCGACAGAAGCATATTGCATTCTTTCGACAGAATCAGAAACATTCTGTGCACATGAATAAAATTGGCAAACCATTGCCAAAATAAAAATTCCTATTGGTTCCATAAATAGTCTCCTCATTTTAAAGCCTCTTGGGCTGCCATTATAATACTTTTATCTTAGACAGGATATTTTATATTTAGTTTTATCAATTAGATTAAGGAGACCATGCAGGCTCTCTCACCGAGCCATTTTTGACAGGCAAGGAGAATCTGGACTTTCCATCTAGAGTAATTCCTCCAAGATAACCCTTAGAACCTTCTTTTGTTGCATAGATAATTATGTTGCCATTTGGCGAAATAGTCGGAGATTCATCTAACGACGTAGAAGTCAAAGTTTCGATGAACCTACTTGAAAGTTTTTTTGTAGCAATTTGAAAATTTCCTTCATTTCCATGAACAAAGAAAATTGATTTACCGTCGGGAAAATATCTTCCTCTGGCATTATAGTTACCGTCTCTGGTAAGCCTTTTTTTTCTTTTGGATTGAGTATTTATTTCATACAACTGTGGCGATCCTGATCTATCGGATGTAAAAATAATTTTCTTGGAGTCAGGTGACCAAGACGGTTCTGTATCTATTCCATAATGATTTGTGAGTCTCACTAGTCTTTTGTTATTTATAGAATAAGAAAAAATATCAGGATTCCCAGAAAAGGAAACTACCAAGGCTAAACTTTTTCCATCTGGCGACCAGACTGGGGCGCTATTTGTCATACCAAGGGTCTGAATGGATTCTCTTTCCCCTGAAGCTAAATCCTGAATAAAAATTTCAGCTAATCCGTTTTCAAAAGATACATAGGCTATTTTTTTTCGATCAGGGGACCAATCAGGTGACATAATTGGTGCAGCGGAAGTAAACAAAATTTGCTCATTTTTGCCATCTATATCCGAGATGCACATTTGATATGTTTCGGTATCTAAATTAACTATATAAGCTAATTTAGTATCGAATATTCCCTTTAAGCCAGTAATTTTTTCATATATTCGATTACTGATAATTTTGGCAATTCCTTCTATATTATTTTCTTTTCCGACTATCTCACCTTCTAAAATTTTTATTCTGCGATTAATGTTAAAAAGGGAATACGAGATGTTTAGGTTTCCAAGCGCATTGACTGAATTGACCCTTCCTATGACAGAATAATCAACTCCCATGATCTTCCAATCTCTATAGTAAAAATCTTCTTCTGAGTCAGGAAATGAAAGCATCTCAGCCTTATCTAAATTTTCAAATTCGCCAAACAACAACATGTTTTTTTCAATCAGATTGGAAATTTGCTCCCCATAGTTTTCGTTAACATTCTCCTCAATTCCAAAAGGTACAAAGGCTACTTTAGATAAACTATCACTTCCTTTTATGATCTCTATTTCTAAAATTGAAAATATATTACTAGATGCTAAAAATAGAATAATCAGACTTCTCTTCACTCTATTTCCCCTGAAGATTTAAATACCAATTTAAAATTTCTAAAATTTGATTCAAATAATTTTCTATCAAGTCCTAAAATCTCTTCGAAGAAGCTTATTTTATTAATAGCGATTAAGACAGATTCATCAAAGAACTTATCGTTGCTAGGCTCAACCATTTCAAAGTTTATGACTTCTCCTGATGGAGCTAAATTTATTAAAACTTTTGCAGCTAAAACCTTACTTAAAGAATTTGGCTTGATCCAAACTGAAGATATTTTATCTTGAATAATGGCTGAAATTTTTAGTATTACTTCTCTTTCTTTGGAAAGTTTTATCTTGCTAAGTTCTCTTTTAATATCAGGTTTGTTTAATTTATATTTTTTAAAGTCTAAAGATTTTTTAACCTCACTGTTTTTTTCTATTTTATTCAAATCAGCTTGCTGGATAGTTTCTTTGGGTCTGGCTTCAGATAGCCTTTTGGGTTGTTCTACACTTTCAATTAACTCGTAGAAATTTACCTTTATTGATTGCGTTTCATCAACTTTTAAAGTTGTGATTGAAAAAACAGAAAAAACAAAAGATAAGAAGAGCAGAATAAATGCAAAGGTATTAAAACTAGTCAGAATTTTATTCATTCCCAATGGGTTCTGTTATCAGATTTATAGAGTCTGACTTAAAATTTTTTATAAGAGACATAGTTTGGGCGACATTGTCATATCTCGTGTCTCGGTCTGCTCTAACAAAAACCTCGATATTTGGATTATTTTTTATGATTTTTTCAAGCTGCTTAGAAAATACTTGGAAGCTCTCATACACTTTTTCTTGTTCACCTAGATCCATTGAATAATAACCCTCTTTGCTTATGGAAATTGTCATATTATCGCCTTTGGATTTATTCAATGCTTGTGACTCAGTTTTTGGTAAATCCAAATCAATGCCTTGAATCATAAAGGGAGTTGCAACCATAAAAATAACGAGCAACACCAAGGAGACATCTACATATGGAATAACATTTATTTCGGTTAAGAGCTTTCTATTTTTTACTCTTCTCTTGGACATGGTGCTCTTGGTAAGTAATTAAAAGCTCTGTAGTAAAGTTTTCGTAACTTTTAATAATTGTATCAATTGACTTAACGCTCCAATTATAAGAAATAAGAGCTGGAATGGCGGCAAAAAGACCTAATGCAGTTGCTACTAAAGCTTCCGATATTCCTGGAGCTACTGCGTTTATCGATACTTGAGAAAGCTGTGCTAATCCACTGAAAGCGTTCATTACCCCCCAAACGGTTCCAAAAAGCCCAATAAAAGGACTGACTGAGGCAACTGTAGACAAAAACGATAATCCCTCTTCTAGTCTTTCTTCTTGTCTGTTGATGATAATTTCTGTCGATTTATTAATTCGATCCTCCGCGGCAGCAAAGTTTTCAGCATTTATAAATTCTTCGTGAGCAATAACAAATATTTGAGACAAACCAAAGTTATCCACTTTGCGTTTCCAATCGTTAAATATCTTATCTATATTTTTTGAATTCCAAAATTCAGTTTCAAAGAGATAAAGATCTTTTTTAGCCCTGCTTAAAGTTAACCATTTATCAAATATATACCACCAAGAGGTGCCTGCCAGAGTGAATAGAACAATCATTACAAGCTGAACTACGAAGCTTGCACCTAAAAATAAATCTAAAAAACTTAATTCAGCTTGCATCTTTTCTATCTATCATTTTACTTCTTAATTCGCTTGGCAGGGCAACTGGTTTTTTGTCATAAAGGCTAACACAACCGCATAACACTTTGGCCTCACACATTAGTTCGCCATCTAAAATCACTTTTTGGTGAAAATAAAAGCTAGCCTTTTTAACTTCTGTTAGAGAAGATTCAACTTTTATAACCTGATCCAGCAACACCGGTTTTTTATAATGTACATCCAATTTATTCACAATAAAAATTAAGCCTTCTTTCAAAAGATCATTTTGTAGATAACCGCATTTCCTTAAAAATTCAGTGCGCCCTCTTTCAAAATACTTCAAATAATTAGCATAAAAAACTACGCCTTGAGCATCAGTGTCTTCGTAGTAAATTCTTATATCTATGGAATCCGGCATCAAAGATGAATTTCGATATCCTTCTCATAAAGAGACTTTAATAATATTATGAAGCTCTCCAAGGAAATATCGCAAGTATTGTTAAAATCTTTCTTTAAATTATCGTTCACAGTATGAAGGGGCACTCTCACTTTTATTGGTCTATGATTAAATTTGTAAATTAAGGCTGGATAACCATCTTCTGGTGTGGAAGCAATGACTTGATCCCACCATCCTTCTAAAGGTTCTGCGCCTTGCCCATACCTTTTACATTCAATAAACCATTTTCCTAAAATTAAGTCTGGTAAATGTTTTTCTCTTGTTTGCTCTAAAATTCTTTTTAAAGGTTTTTTTAATCCCAAAGAATCATTTAGAGTGTTTGCGATTTCTCTTTCAAAAGACGCTCCCTTGTTTCTTGAATTGGTCATCAAGCAAAACTTCCTTCAGAAAATTCTGCGTTTGAATGTACATTTTGTACATCATCTAAATCTTCTAAACTTTCCAAAAGATTAATTACTTTTTCTGAGGCTTCGTCATCAAGCTCAACGCTATTGGATGCTTTCATGATTAGCTCATATTGATTGATCTTGATCTGCTGTTCCTCGAGGACATTTTTTAGATTATGAAATTCTTCTGCCTCTACGGAAATGATTAAATTTTTTTCATTATCTTTTTCGACCTCTTCAGCACCATTGGAGACAGAAATATCAAATATTTTCTCTTCATCAGTATTCTCTACGACTATCTGCCCTACTTTTGTAAAAAGATAAGCTACCGAACCATCTGTACCTAAGCTGCCGCCATACTTTGAAAAAGCATGTCTTACTTCAGCAACGGTTCTATTTTTATTATCGGTTAAGGTTTCGACAATGATTGCAACTCCGTTTGGACCATACCCTTCATATATTGTTTCTTCTAAATTCTCAGCTTCTTGATCTCCAGAACCTCTAGCAATAGCTCTTTCAATGGTATCTTTGGGCATGTTCGCTCCAAGCGCTTTATCTAATGCCAATCTAAGTCTTGGATTATCTCCTGGCTCGGGACCGCCTAGTTTTGCTGCAACGGTAAGCTCCCTTATGAGCTTAGAAAATACCTTTTGTCTCTTTTCGTCTTGACGGCCTTTTCTGTGCTTAATATTGGCCCATTTGGAATGCCCAGCCATTATGAATCCTCTTCGATAACTTTTATGGAAAGCATATCCAATTGATCTTGATCAATGTAACTAGGTGCATCTGAAAGCAAGCAAGTTGCTGATTGAGTTTTTGGAAAAGCAATGACATCTCTAATAGATTCTTGTTTACAAAGTAACATAACCAATCGATCAAGCCCAAAAGCTATACCTCCGTGAGGAGGACAGCCATATGATAAGGCTTCAAGAAAGAACCCAAATTTTTCTTCCGCCTCTTTTTTTTCTATCCCTAAAATAGATAAAACTTCTAGCTGTTCATTTATGTCATTAATTCTTAAGGAACCTCCACCAATTTCACTACCGTTGAGAATTAAATCATAGGCCTTGGCAGTAGCATTTGCCGGATCTTTCTTGAGAGCCTCAAGACCTCCTTGAGTAGCTGTGAAAGGATGATGAGAGGGAGAAAGGTTTCCTTGAACATCTTCTTCGAATAAAGGAAAGTCAGTTATCCAGCTGAATTTATATACTTCATGATCTATCAAATTAAGATCTTCACCTAATTTTTCTCTCAATGCGCTCATGGAGTCGTTAACTATATTTCGATGATCAGCGCCAAAGAACACTATATCTCCAGAATTTAGTTCTAGGCGCTCGGCCAAACCAGTAATTTCATCAGTAGAGAGAAACTTTAAAATTGGAGACTGCAAGCCTTTTTCTAAATCCTTGGCATCGTTCACTTTTATGTAAGCAAGTCCCTTAGCTCCAAAATTAGCAACAAACTTTGTGTATTCATCGATTTTATTTCGACTGATTTCTTGATCGACTTTTAAAGCAACAATCCTAGATTTATCATTTTTTGCAGGATCTGAAAAAACTTTAAACGATGAGTTACTAAAAATATCTTTAACATCAATAAGTTTTAAAGGATTTCTGAGATCAGGTTTATCCGAGCCAAAGTCTTTTAATGCATCTTGATATTTAATTCTTGGAAAATCTTCAAAATCTAAATTTAAGGTCTCAGAGAAAACTTTTTTGATCAAACTCTCAGAAATATTGAGAACTTCATCTTCGGAAATAAAAGAAAGCTCAACATCTAATTGTGTGAATTCTGGCTGTCGATCTTTCCTGGTATCTTCATCTCGAAAACATCTAACTATTTGAAAATATTTTTCAAAACCGCCAATCATTAACATTTGCTTAAATAATTGAGGAGATTGGGTAAGTGCATAAAACTTTTGGTTGTAAAGTCTGCTGGGTACTAAAAAGTCTCTAGCGCCTTCTGGAGTAGCTCTAGCCATCATTGGCGTTTCTATTTCAATGAAGTCTTCATCAATCAGATGATTTCTAATGACATGATTTACCTGCGATCTGGTTTTTAAATTTGCCTGCATTTCTGGCCTTCTCAAATCTAAATATCTATATTTAAGTCGTATTTCTTCACCTACTTTGGCATGTTCGTCTAATTGAAAGGGCAAGGGCTGACTTTTTGAAAGAATGTTTATTTCTTTAGAAACCAATTCCAGTTCTCCAGAGGATAAAGATTCATTGACCGTCCCTTCAGGTCGCTTACGAAGACTGCCTGTGATTTCTAGAACAAATGACATTCTGATGGACTCTGACTTTTTAAAGAGCGCTTGATCATCTGGCTCTACAATAACTTGCATCAATCCAGAGGCATCTCGGATATCAAAAAATATTACTCCGCCATGATCTCTTACTCTTTCCACCCATCCTGAAATAATAAAAATTGAATCAATTTCCTGCGCAGAAATATTTTTTATTTGAGTTCGTTTCATATTGTGAAAGATTGATTAATCTTTTTTAGAAGTTTTTGAATTATCCGATTTTTTGGTTTCCTTATTTGTTTTCTTACTTTTATCCTCTGATTGTACAAGATTTTTTTTATTACCTGTCTTAAAGTCAGTCTCATACCAACCTGAGCCTTCCAATCGAAAAGATGGCGCTGAAATTATTTTTTTTGCTTTAGCTTTGGGAGAGCAATCGCAAAACACCGCCTTACTAGAATCTGCTACAGACACTATTCTTTCAAAGACTTTTTCGCATTTGGTACATTTATATTCATAAATGGGCATTATTCCTCACTGACCTCAATTTTTTTAGTATTATTAATTTTTAAAAAGCGAATATTAATTTATTTTTTAAATGAAAGCTTCCTCATTTCACTACAAAACTTTAAAAGAAGCTCCGAAAGATGCAGAACTTGTGAGTCACAAACTGATGAT
>Ga0181568_10002113_pt1 | contig 18090 bp, 14 predicted proteins | sample 101ome_20_FD_133758 | JGI IMG/M metagenome (GOLD analysis project Ga0181568, IMG submission 133758) | Coastal salt marsh microbial communities from the Groves Creek Marsh, Skidaway Island, Georgia - 101404AT metaG (megahit assembly) | ecosystem: Environmental > Aquatic > Marine > Intertidal... | reverse complement strand
TGTCTTGCAAGTGCCGCCCTTCCAGCGACAAAGGATGCACAGAAGACGGATAAGACAGCTTGCCCAATTCGCTGCCCAAATCTTTGGCCAGAATAATGGCGCGCATCACCTTCACCCCGCCGCTGGTCGACAGTGCCATGCCGCCGATCAGCACCGGAACCATGACCCAAACAACCGGCCACGCTGCCAGCTCACCATCGGGAAGGAAGTTGAAACCGGCGGTGCTGTGTAGGGAAATCGATTGCCAGAGCACGCTGATGCCGCCGCTTGTCGGCACGGCAAGTATTGTTATTGCGCCATAGGCCAACACCAAAGCAATGAACACGCGCATTTCCGAGACCTGAAAACTGCTGCGCGCCTCGCGCCCCAAAGTAAGCACCATCAACATGGGAACACTGATGGAGCCGACAAAGCATAAAAGAGCTATAACGCCCTGCCCGCCGCCGCTCAGCAAGGTGGCGAGGCTTTGCTCATCTATACTCATGCCACTGGTTGATATGGCAGATAGCGCCAGACAAACTGCCTCAACCAGAGGGCTGCCAAAAGCCAGCAAAGCGATAATGCCAAGTGTGGTGAACAGCAGATAAACCGGCAGAATAAGCCGCAAAGGGCGACCCAAGCGCGACGAAAGCGGTGCATTTTCCTCGTGTTGCAAAAGCGGGCTGCCGATGAGTGTAATACCACCAATGCCAAATGGCGCCAGCACGGCGACCGCAAATACCAGCGTCCAAAGACCGCCAAGCCAGCTTAATACGGCGCGCCACAATAAAATCGGCGTCGCTTCGGCTTGCGGCACGGATAACATGCTGCCGCCCGATGTAGTAAGGGCTGAGACGGCTTCAAAATAAGCTGCGAGCAAGCCGTCAATTTGTGATGCACCAATGAAAGGAATGGCCGCAATGGCCGGCAAGAAGCTCCAGAACAAAACCATAATCAACAAAAGCTCAATGCCATTAGCGCGATGACGGCGGCTGGTATAGCCACTCAAAAGCAAGGCGCCTGACACAAAGGCCGTCAGCATTAATCCAATGGCAAAATTTCCGGCGTGGGCATAATCGGGGTCAAGCAAACTGGCAATCCACGGCAGCACCATCAGCAAGGCAATCATGCATCCGCCATAACCCAATGTGAAAAGGATGGCCCCTAAGCGCATCGACTATTTCTTTTCTTTACTGGTAAGCAGGCTTTCAAACTGTTCAATGCCTTCAGCCGTCACAAACATGACAACGCGGTCACCCGGCTTAAGCTCTGTGCCGCCACGCGGCATAATCAATTTGCCTTTGCGATAAACCGTGCCGACGCGCATCGCATTGCCTAAGTCGAGATCGCGCAATTTACTGCCGGCAATCGGCGCCCCCTCCTGAATTTCAGCCTCAATCATTTCTGCTGACTCATCGCTGAGCGCATGCACTTGCAGCACATTACCAAGACGCACATGACGCAGCACAGAAGACACGGTAATGGCGCGCGGATTGATGGAAACCTCCATACCGAAATCACCGGCGAGGTTCTGGAAGCTATTATCATTGATGAGGCACAGACCGCGCTGGCACCCCTCTTGCAATGCCAACATATTGGTCAAAATATTCACTTGGTCATCATTGGTCAGCGCCAGCACCAAATCGGCTTGGCGAATACCCGCTTCGGCCAATAATTCCGGCGACAGACCACTGCCCTGCAAAACGATTGAGCGGTTTAATTTTTCTGCAACCGTGCGCGCGCGCTCCGGACTTGTTTCAATCAGGCTCAACGAATATCGACCGGCCTGCGTGTCCAATTCTTTTGCCACCTGATAGCCGATATTGCCGCCGCCGACCATGACAATACGGCGCGCTTCGCGTTCTTCATGCCCGAAAATCTTAAGCGTGCGCTCCGTATCACTGCTGGCGGTTACCAAAAAGGCTTCGTCACCGACCTGAATGGTGTCGTCAAAATCCGGCACATAGACCTTATTATTGCGTCGCAGGCCGACAACAATCGCCTGCAAATCAGGAAAAAGGCCGGTCAGCTGGTTAAGCGGCGTATCGATGACAGGGCAATCTTCGCCAATGGCAACGCCGATCATCTCCGCTGATCCTCCGGCAAAACTGCAACTGTCAAAAGCACCGGGCAAAGCCAGCCGACGCATCACCGCATTTGCCACTTCAACTTCAGGCGAAATAATCACGTCAATCGGAATTCCGTCCTCGTTGAACAGTCCGCGCCATTTTGTTTTTACATAATTGCGGTCGCGCACGCGGGCAATGGTTTTCGGTTTTTTGAAAAGCGCCCGCGCCGTTTGGCAGGCAATCATATTCACTTCGTCAGAAGCGGTGACCGCTATCAGAACATCGGCGTCCGCCGCGCCTGCTTGTTCCAAAACTTCGGGGTGTCCGCCATGCCCCAAAATCGGGCGCACATCAAGCGTATCTGTGATGCGTTGCATGAGCGACGCTTCACGGTCAACAACCGTGACATCATTGCCTTCACCGGCCAAATGCCGCGCAATACCGAAACCGACTTGGCCGGCCCCACAAACAATGACTTTCATCGGTCCCTCAACCCCATTGCTATTTGCTAGACATGGCTTTTAGCATGATTGCCACCCGATATTCCAAGCGATTTCATTTTGCGGTGCAGCGCCGAGCGCTCCATACCCACAAATTCAGCCGTTCTTGAAATATTTCCCGAGAAACGCTCAATTTGCGCCATCAGATAATCACGCTCAAAACACTCGCGCGCGTCGCGCAATGGCAGCGACATAATATGCCGCGATTGTCCGACATTTTCAGCGACATCGGTTTCGCTCAAAATCTCTTTGGGCAAATGGTCAATGGTCAATGTTTCTTCACCGGCGGCATGGCTTGTCAACATCATATGCTCAATGCAATTGCGCAATTGACGCACATTGCCCGGCCAGTTATGCGATTGTAGCACAGCCATCACATCACTGCCCGCTTCGCGCACCGGCATATTCATTTGCGCCGCCAACATGCGGACAAAATGTTCAACCAAATAGGGAATATCATCGCGCCGTTTATTTAACCCCGGCACCTCCAAGGTCATGACATTGAGCCGGTGATATAAATCCTCGCGCAAAACACCTTCGGAAATGCGTTTTTTCGGGTCGCCACTACATGACGACAATATCCGCGAGTCTATTTGCACCAAATCCTTGCCACCAATGCGGGTCACGCCGCCATCTAGCAACATTTTCAATATCGCTTTTTGCTGCGAAATCGGGAAACTGCATATCTCATCGAGATAAAGAGTGCCGCCATGCGCCTGCTCAAAAAGGCCCGGCTCAATCTGACCGCCCTCTTCATACCCAAACAGCATGCGATCGATTTGCTCGGCATCGTCGCCCAGCATAGCCGTATGCACGGAAATGAAGTTGCCGGTCGCGCGCGGTGAACGCGCATGCAATTGATGCGCGGCCGCTTCCTTGCCCGAACCTGACGGGCCGACAATCATGACACGGCTTTTGGTTTGCGACAGCTTGTCGATTTTGGTGCTTAATTGCTCCATCGCCGCGGCCTTGCCCACCAATGTCAGTTGAACATCGGCGCGGCGCTTCAGCTCGGTATTTTCACGTTGCAGACGCGCCGCTTCAATCGCACGCGCCACCGTAACCAAAAGCTTGTCTGATTTAAAAGGCTTTTCAATATAGTCATAAGCCCCCGACCGTATGGCCGTGACTGCCGTATCGATATTGCCGTGACCCGAGATAATGACGACGGGCAAATTGGGATATCGCTCCCGTAAAATATTCAAAATCTCCAGCCCGTCCAGACGACTGCCTTGCAGCCAAACATCAAGCAGCACCATGGCAGGACAGCGGCGGGTAATTTCCCGCAAAGCACTGTCGCTATCTTGCGCAATCCGCGCCTCATAACCTTCATCTTCCAGAACACCGGCAACCAGGTCGCAAATGTCACGCTCATCATCAACGATTAACACATCTCCAAACATCATATTTCCTCTAACATTTTGGATTTGCCCACCATTTCAGGAGGCCGCAAGGGTAACACCACTTGCAGCATTGCGCCGCTTCCGCCTGACGCACACCATGGCGCATCGCTTAAAACAAGCTTGCCCCCATGATCATCTACAATCTTTTTTACAATCGACAGGCCCAGCCCTGTCCCCTCTTCCCGTGAGGTATTGTATGGCTCCAACAAGTCATAGCGATTTTTCTTCGGCCAGCCGATGCCCGAGTCGCTGATTGACAGAACAACCTGCCCTTCGCTTTCTTCCACCGTCACGCTTATGCGTTTCTCTCCATTGCCGCCGCGCACGGCTTCTTCAGCATTTTTTAAAATATTAGTTAAGGCCTGACTTATAAGGCGTCGGTCGCCGACCAAATTAACTTCCGGCACTTCGCTGACCGAGTAGTCAATATCGGCGTTTGCGACCCGTTGCAGCAAAACCGTTTCCGAAATCACGTCAGCCAAATTGACCCCGTCCATCCGCGCCGCCGGCATGCGTGCGAAAGAGGCAAACTCATCGACCATATTGCCGATATCTTCCACTTGTCTGATGATGGTATCGGTGCACTGTTTGAAAATATCTTGATCGTCATGAGCGGCCTGCCCATATCGCGCTTGCAAGCGCTCAGCCGAAAGTTGGATTGGTGTCAGCGGGTTCTTAATCTCATGCGCAATGCGACGGGCGATATCCGACCAGGCGGCATTGCGTTGTGCCGTCAATAAATCGGTAATGTCGTCAAAGGTAATAATGGCACCACCATGCAAACCATGGGTCTTTTGAGCTGCAGCTCGGATAATACGACCGTTAAGCGCCGGATTGTTAATGTTGAACTCGCGTGTCACGCGACGCGCCGGCGTAATGTTCAAGGCCGCCAATATGCCTGAAAATTCAGGCATTGCCCTGTTTAATGACTGCCCGATAAGCGCGTCGGCCGGTTGCTCATAAAGCGCTCCGGCAACCTCATTGGCATGATTGATAAAGCCGTTCTCATCGACACCGATAACACCTGACGAAACCCCATTTAACACGGCCTCGGTAAAACGGTTTCTTTCATCGAGGTCGGCATGCGTATCTTTCAGATCGGCCTGCTGTTCACCCAAACGTTCGGCCATTTCGTTAAATGTCTCTGCCAGCTGGATGATTTCATCATTGCCGCGCAAGGTTTCAGCGCTCACACGCGCCTCCAAATCGCCCTCGCCCAAGCGCCGTGTCATATGAATGAGCCTGCCAATCGGCGAAACCAACCGGTCAGCAAGAGACAGGCCAAGCCATATGGCCGACAGCAAGATTACCAAAGTGAGAATGATATAAATCAAGGCGAAGGTTAGCTGCGTCTCAAAACGTCGCTTTTCCATCGCCGAGTAATCACGCACGGCGGCATCTGTTCTCAGCAATTGCTGGGTCACGCTTGGCATCATCAAGCGCGCCGAATAAAGATAAGTGTCGCGCAGCCCGTTAACTTTGCGTAAGGCCAATATCTGGCTTGTCTCCATCGCTGTAATGATAATTGTTTTGTCGTTTGAAGCGGCAAAGGCTTCGTCCGGAGGGCGCACCGTTAAAATGGTTGTTTCCGGCGCAGCCGCCATCAAAACATCACCCTTTTTGTTAATGAGCAGCGCTTGCTGAGTATCACGCAAAGCCGCTTGTGCTTCGAGATAACGCCGGAAACGGCGACGGTCGCTTTGAAATACATCACGCGCTGATGACAGATCGCGCGCCATAATATTCATGTCACGACGCAGGCCTTCTCGTTGTTCAGCCAAATAGGCATTGGCCACGGCGGTGGTGTTTTCAATAATGGTTTTGGTGCGTGTCGAGAACCAATAGTCCAGCCCGCGGTCGAGGGTTACAAAGGCAAAAACCGCAACCAATATGGCCGGTAAAACAGCAATCATCGAAAAAAGCGTAATCATTCGACCGTGCAGACGCGCACCGGCCAAACCGGCACGTTGGCGGCGACGCACGCGCACAGCTTGAGCGCCCAAAACCAACAACAAACCGCCAATGATGAAAATATTAAACGATAAGAGCGTCCACACGGTCTCAGGCTTGGTTTCAAGCGGCGTTACATTGGTCAAAATCAAATAAGATCCAACGCCCGACGCAATTCCAAGAATTGCGAACAGGATGGAGAGAAAGCGCGTAACCTCGGTCAGTCGAAAGCGGCTGAGCCATAGCCGCAGCTTCCTCAAAACGCCGGTGGGATGAAGGACACTCATCTGCCACTCCTAAAACAACCCACCGCATACAGATGTGCTCTTTGCGCCATACACATGGCAAGAGAATAACCCTTTTGAACATGCGCACCTAGCAAAATGTTGCATTGCTGCAACAGTTTAGCTGTCTGCGCCGTCTTCCATCATTGAAAGCCGAGGAAATACCCCTTGCGGCGTCGGCAACGCAGTGCCCGGAGTGAGGCGATAATCGGCACCCAAACTCGCAAAATCGCGGTGTTCTTGAGCGATATCCAACAAATCGAGAAGCTGTGCAGCACCTGCCGGTATGACCGGCTGCAGCAAAATGGCCGCCTGACGCACCAGTTCTGCGGTTACGTAAAGCACCGTGCCCATGCGTTCAGGATTTTCTTTCTTCAAGGCCCATGGTTCTTCCGACGCAAAATAGCGATTGGCTTCGGACACGGCGTCCATCACAGCGGCCAAATAATTATGCACTTCATGCCCCTGCATCGCTTTATCCGTTTGCGCTTTCAAGCCGTCAAACAATGCCAAAACTGCTTCATCCTCCGCTGAGAATTCTTGCGGTGACGGTAAGCTTGCATCGCAATTCTTCGCTATCATCGACAAGCTACGCTGCGCCAGATTGCCGATGTCATTGGCCAAATCGGCATTGACGCGATTGACAATGGCCTCATCGGAGAAACTGCCATCTCGGCCAAACGGCACTTCTCGCAAAAAGAAATAACGCAGCGCATCGACGCCATAATGCTCAGCCAGCACCATCGGGTCCAACACATTGCCAAGCGATTTCGACATTTTTTCGCCCTTCACGGTCAAGAAACCATGCGCGAATACTTGTTTCGGTAAAGGTAAATCGGCCGCCATCAGAAAAGCGGGCCAGTAAACCGTATGGAAGCGGGTAATATCCTTGCCGATAACATGCAGACTGCACGGCCAAAAATCGGCAAATCGCCCATTGCGGTCGGGATAATCCAGCACGCTTAAATAATTGGTCAGCGCATCCATCCAAACATACATGACATGGTCTTTATCGCCGGGCACCGGCACGCCCCAATCAAAAGCGGTGCGAGAAATCGATAAATCCTTTAAGCCACCCTTGATGAATGAAACAATCTCATTGCGACGGCTATCGGGCATCAGAAATTCTGGATTGGCCTCAAAATGCGCCAATAACTTGTCTTCATAGGCCGACAGGCGGAAGAAATAGCTGTCTTCCTCCAGCCATTCGACAGGCGTGCCTTGCGGCGACAGCTTATTGCCCTCGCCATCATCACTCAGCTCATCTTCGCCGTAAAAGGCCTCGTCGCGCACAGAATACCAGCCTTTATAGCTGTCCTTGTAAATATCGTCGCGGCCATTATCGGCAATACGCTGCCATAATTCACTGACCGAAGCATGATGGCGTGCCTCAGAAGTGCGAATAAAGTCATCATGGCTGCAATTCAACGCTTGCGCCATTTCTCGGAAGGCGGGCGTCAACTCATCAGCCAATTCTTGTGCCGTTTTGCCCTGCTCGCGCGCGGTTTGCAGCATTTTTTGGCCGTGATCATCCGTTCCGGTCGAAAAATAGACGTTCTCACCGTTCAATCGGCGGTATCGCGCAATCGTATCCGTAGCCATTATTTCATAGGCATGACCAATATGCGGACGGCCATTTGGGTAGGAAATAGCCGTAGTTATAAAAAAATTTTTATCTGTCACTTTAACTTCCTAAACAGCCCTTTTTCGGCTCGCATCAGCAAAGCCTGTCATCCATTCCAACACCGCTTGCTTTTTATCCAAGTTCAAAGCTTCAACCGCGCGGCTGTCTTGCTCCACCTTCTCCCACAAGGCCACAAAGGGTTCAACCCCCAAGCCATCGCCCAAAAGACGATTGACCAAAGCCTCTTCGCCCTCAAAAACCGGCTGAAAACCGGCGCCTGTAGAGGCAAAGCGCACATAGCGATGCAGCCAACCCGATAACAGGAAACAAAATATCGCAAACTGTTCCGGTGCTGCGCGCGCACCAAACCGTCCGGCGAGGCCGTGCAATTTCTCAACATCAAGCTGCGGTGCGGTTTCCAACACCCCAATCATTTCGCGATAAAGGTCAAAACCGCCCTCTTCGCTGAGCATTAATGCGTAACCTGCGCTGCCCTGCGCCAAAAAGGCCGAGGCGGCAACTTCATTGGGGTCACTGCCTTCAAGCCGCCCATGAACAATCGACTGCAAATCGCTTTCGTCAAGCGCATTGAAAGACAACATACGGCAGCGCGACCTGATGGTATCCAGCAAACGCCCCGGATTATGACAGATAATCAAAAACAGGCATTTTTCCGGTGGTTCTTCAATCAGCTTTAAAAGCGCATTGACGCCGTATCTGTTCAACTCATCAATGCTGTCGATAATCGCCACACGCCAGCCACCGCGACCGGCACTGAGGTTGAAAGACTGTCGCAAATCGCGCGCCGCTTCAGCCGGAATATCACCACGAAATTTTTGTGTCTTCGGATTATAGTCACGTTTCAAGACGAACAAGTCCGGATGTGCGCCCTCTTCAACCAAATGCGCGTCATCGCTCTCAAGCGCCGGCGACATGGCAGTAGCCGAGCCACCCGATAAAACCAGCCGCGCCGCCAAATAAGCAAAGCTGGCTTTCCCCACCCCCTTCGGGCCGGTGAGCAGCCAAGCATGCGGCATGCGACCACCATTTAACGCGGCAAGAAAATCGGCTTGCGGCTTGGCATGCCCGGTCAGAATCCGCGTCAAACGCGGCGGGTTGTCACCGTCAATATCCGGTTGTTCTTCAATGGTTTCGGCAGTGCTCATGGCGCTACATTAAGCGGTCAGGCAATGCGCGGCTAGAGCTTAAAGCGCGCTTGCATGACATCTTCGATTTGCTGCCAGACCGCATCGAAAGTGTTTTCTGCATCAATCACCATTATGCGTTTCGGGTCCTCCGCTGCCAGCGCCAGAAAACCGTCGCGCACATCGCGGTGAAAACCGGCATCTTTCTTCTCAAAGCGCGCCGCGCCGCCACGTTTTTCAGCACGCTGCAGACCGGCATCTTCACGCAAATCAAGCAGAAAGGTGACATCAGGCACGGTTTTACCGACCGCCATTTGCTGCATCGGACGCACCACATCAAGCCCAAGCCCCCCGGCAATACCCTGATAGGTCAGCGTGCTGTCAAAAAAGCGATCGCAAATCACCCATTTGCCTTCTTGCAATGCCGGTTCAATCAGCCGGTTGACATGCTCGATCCGCGCTGCCGTCATCATCAGCAATTCTGAGTAGGGATGCCAGCGATTGGGGTCACCCTGCACAAGGAGGTCGCGCAGTTCCTCGCCCTGCTTGGTGCCGCCCGGCTCGCGTGTTTCAACAACCTCGAGCCCTTTATTGCGTAAATAACCGGCCAAACGCGCCGCCTGGGTTGACTTGCCGCCGCCCTCGCCGCCTTCAAAGCTGATAAATTTTCCTCGCATTTTAATCACCCACCATCAAATAAATCAGACTGTCTATTGCCCGTCCGATAACATTGCCCTTATCAACATCTTCCGCCGCCACCAAATCAACCTCTTGCGGCGCCAGACCGGGCAAGGTGACCCGCAACTTACCCAGCCTATCGCCCGTTTTAATCGGGGCCAGCACCGGATTTTCATAAGTCACGGTCGCTACCATTTTGCGTCGCCCGCTGCGCGGCGTGACGATGTCGAAACGCTGCTTGGTGGTGACTTTCACCGTCGCTTCGTCACCGTGCCAAACCGGCAATTCGGTGACTTTCTGTCCTGGCTCAACCAACAAGTCACGTTGGAAATTACGAAAGCCGAAAGTCATCAACTTGCGCGCTTCGCGGGCGCGCTCACGTTTGGAATTCAGCCCGTTAATCACCAAAATCAAGCGCCGCCCATTTTGTTCGGCCGAGGCGACAAGCCCATAGCCCGACTCCTCCGTATGGCCGGTTTTCAGACCATCAGCCCCGATATTGGCATAGAGCAGAGGGTTGCGATTGGTCTGGCGAATATTGTTCCATGTGAAATCACGCTCGCTGAACAGGCGATAATAATCGGCATGATTGTTAATCAGGTGACGCGCCAAAATGGCCAAATCGCGCGGCGTGGTCTTGTGTTCAGGGTCCGGCAGTCCGGTTGAATTGATGAAACGCGAGCGGCTCATGCCCAGCTCTTGCGCCCGCTCGGTCATCAATTCGGCAAAGGCCGGTTCGCTACCGGCCAAACCCTCAGCCAATGCGATGCAGGCATCATTACCCGATTGAATAATCACCCCGCGCAGCAAATCGAGCACAGAGACCCGCGACCGCGCTTTCAAAAACATGGTTGAGCCGCCCGAACCGGCACCGCCGCGCCGCCACACATCATCGCTGACGAAAAACTCTTCATCGGCCGTGATGGCGCCGCTTTCCAGCGCTTCAAAAGCCATCAGCACGGTCATGAGCTTGCTCATGCTGGCAGGGCTCATGCGCGCATCGGCATTTTTTTCAAACAGCGCGACACCGGTTTCGGCATCCAGCAATAAGGCATAGCTGGCTTTGGTTTCAATGGCCTGAGCCGAAAGCGGCAGCAGCAGCAACATGACCCATAATGATTTCAACAACCGCATAGCAAGCCCCCTATTGCTCGATAATCACCGCATCGGTATGACCGGCGGCGACCAGTCTTTCCAGCGTCAGACGGGCATCGGCGCGAATATTGGCACCGCCCATTTTCACGCGATAGAGCGTCGCCCCGCCCATTTCCACTTCAACGATTTTCACCGGTGCAAAATCTTTCAACCGCACTTGCAAGGCCTCCGCATTTTCCCGCATCGAAAACACCCCGACCTGCACGGCATAGCGCTTTTCCTCGATATCGGGCAGTGGCTTGACCACCCGCTTGCCGTCAGCCGAGCGCACATCGACAGGGGCGACCGGTGCGGCGGCAACTTTGCTGTCTTCTTTCGGTGTCTCCGGCTTATCGGCAATGAAGCGGTCCGGCTCTTGGCGTTTAATCAACCGACCCGAAGTGTCATAAAGCGGCGCGCGGCCCAGATATTGCACCCGCACTTTCGCCGTGCCCTTTTTCTTAAACCCCAAAAGGTCAGCCGCATGGCGCGACATATCTATTTCGCGGTCTTTGGCAAATGGCCCACGATCATTTATCCGCACAATGACCGAGCGCCCGTTTTCCAAATTTGTTACTTTGGCACGCACCGGCATAGGCAAGGTCGGATGCGCGGCGGTCAGCAAATCCATATCGAAAATTTCGCCATTGGCGGTGCGGCGACCATGAAATTTCGGGCCATACCAAGAGGCAATGCCGGTATTGTCATAGGTCGCGTCTTCTTGCGGGTAATACCATTCGCCCTCAATCTCATAGGGCGTGCCGATTTTGTAAATGCCACCGGCGGCGACGCGACGCCCCTGCTCTTCTACCGCGCGGCGGTCAGAAAAACCGGTGCAGCCGACAACCAGCAAGGCAGCGAAAGCAACTTTAATCGTCAAAATCGGCTTATTCATCAAATGGTTTTCCGCATCCATGGCTACAGATTGAAATTGTCGCCAAATATAAGGGATTCGGTGTGGCTGAAGAAGCACAACGCAAATAACAAGCCGCGTTGAAATAAGCCGATTTGGCCGCTTGAAATTCTCCATCAATCAAGCTAAGTCAGCAGGGCTGATCACGGGTCGCAAGGGCGTTTACGCCCACCTGAAGGAGGGGTGGCTGAGTGGTTGAAAGCGGCGGTCTTGAAAACCGTTGAGCGTTTGCGCGTTCCGGGGGTTCGAATCCCTCCCCCTCCGCCATTTATCCACCTCATGCCGTATTGCGGCGATAGAGCAGGCTGAAAATGCCGGGCACGCCCTTGCCATAGACATTAATGCCGCGATTGAACGGGGCGTCATTGGCGCTGTCATAATCGGACGGAGCGACGTCTGTCGCCTGCCACAATATGGCGGCGGAAGGCGGCAAAACGGCTTTCAACGCATTTTGCGATTCCACGTCCAGCGCCGCCCATGCGCGGCGCAAATTTTCCAAACACCAAACCCGATAGCGCGAGGTCGGAATGCGCTTATAGTCGGTTTCCTGCACGCGCATGTCATAGCGCCCCGCCCCCGCCGTATAGGCCTGCGCATTATATTTGTGCTGCACGAGATTGGTGTCACAGGCCTCAACCAGCAGCGCGGCGAGCGCATCATCAGCCATGTCGATAAATTGCGGCGCAGCATTGGCGACTTTGGTGTTCCACATGCGCGCCACCCATTCAAACACGGCCGGTGCGCGGGCGCGCATAATCTCGGCCGGCACAGGGTCTTGCGAAAAGTGCCGCAGCATCGGCCCCATCAGGCCGTAATCGGCAATGCTGGGGGTCGCGCCCAGCACATAGGGGCGGCGCTCAAAAATTGCCTGCAAGCGGTCAAGCGCGGTGAAATAGGTTTGCTCCGTATGCGCCCAAGTTTGGCGGCTGATCCCATCGCTCTTCACAAAGCCACCCAATTGGCGCGCTTTAATCAGGCGAATGGCCAGCCAGCGCGGAATGGCGCGATTACCTTCAACAATGTCGGTGTAAATCGCCTCGGCGGCTGAGACGCGGCCCAGCCGATAGCTCCAGCGATAATGCATGGCCGGTCGCCACAGCCACTCATCGGCATAATCTTCAATCAGCAATGCGGCGAAACGCAGCATCGGGTCGGCGGGATATATCTTCCCATTATCATAATGCCCGTCCAGCCAAGCCAGCATGGGCGTGGTGTCGGTCATCCAGCGGCCATCGTCAATCTGCACCACCGGCATTTGCACAACACCGGCACCGGCCAGCAGCTTTTTCTCATTGCCGACGGTCGGCAGCGATTGATAAGGAATGGAGCGATAGCGCAGATAGGCCTCAAGCTTGCCCGTATAATAGGAAATATTGCAGCCATAAACGTCGAGCTTCATGCCGCCGCCTCACCCATTACTCTTTGGCGTGCTCGACATAAATCGGCGACGACCAAGCGCGCTCTTCCACTTCGGCGAGGCACTCATCATCGCGCGCCGTGCGGTCATCGCCATAGCACATATTGACCTCGACACAATTGCCGTCATCGTCATAAGTGCAGCGCAGATTGTCGGCATTGATTTTCTTCGAAGGCTCTTGAATGGCGCGCACATAATAGGTCGCCATGCGATTGCTGGCGGCAAATTCAGGGTCGCTGAAAGTCGCCTGACAGCCATTGCCCTTATCATTGCACGGAATGACCTTCCACGGGTCTTCAATCAGTTTCTCGACCGCCTCGCCCTGCTCGATTTGCGGACGAATACGCACCACTTCAAAACGGGTGATTTTCATGCGCTCACTTGACGGGTTGAAACATTCATTGGCGCAAAGTTTTTGAACACGTTGCGCGCCCAAAGCGGCCACCGTTTCGTCTGCGCAGCCGGCCTTTTGCTTATGCGCACCGGCTGCTTTCACTTCGAATATCGGCGAGCCATTACGCTTGGTCGTGCCGCCCATCGGCACACCGTCTTTGGTATTGAACCAAAGCAAAATGCGCGGGCCGCTTGTGCCATAAGTTTCGCGGCGTTTTATCGCGTCAAAAATTTCTTCGCGCGAGCGCCCTTCCGCATGCACGGCGGCCAGACCGCCGGTCGTCCAGAAACTGGCTTGGCGTTCCTGTTCCGTCGCGCCGAAACCGCGCTGCATAATCTCATCGCGCTCCAAAACCAGCGGCTTACTGCTTTTGGCTTCCATCGGGAATACGCGCTTGCGCCATTCTTCCGTTAAATGCACCGCCTCTGTCGTTTTGGTGCGGTCGACATTTTTAAAGCCGGTGCCGGGCCGCGCGCGGTGATTGTCGCTCGACACAATAAAGCCCCAATTCAGGCGCGTCGGCTTATCGGCATTGTCGAAGTTTCTAATGGCCAATGCATATTGCACGCTATTGCCCGGGCGATAGCCGAAGCTGGGCCAGAAGCAATCACGGCACTGACCGGCATCGAGCCATTGCTCAATTTCCGTACCGGGAACGGAGAGATGCGCTGCAACGCTGAACACGGCGGCAATGTCGCGGGTTTGTTTGGCGCGTGCTTCGCATTCAGCCGCCCCATCGCCATCGGCCAAGCAACGCTCTATGATGATTTCGCCGGCGCGCCAACACATGGGCAGATATTTCAGCGTCGGCGCAGGGCAATCCGCTGTCAACGCTTCGCTGTCAATATTCAGCGCGCCACGGAATGAACGATACTCTTCCGAATTGCCATGGCCCGACATGACTTCAACCAGCTCCATTTTCTCAGGCCGGTTTTCGGCCTTCAAATGCTTATCAAATGTTACCCCTACCGGCGTGTAAAAGCCCCATGTCGTGCCATGCGGGATAATCAGCGGATCGAGCGCCTGCGCTTCCAAACTGTCGACAAGCGCGCCCGGTGTCTCGGCAATCTCAAAGCATGAGGCAGGCAAATCGGCAATCGGTGTATCGGGGTCGCATAAATCAACCTCTGCCGCTTCTTGAAGGAAACGACGAATGTCAAAATAGTTTTGTCGGTTCTTGAAATCGCCGAAAGCCAGCGGCAGAGGTATCAAATCTTTGCCATTAGTGCGCAGCGCATTGACCGCCACACCGCCCGATGCAATCGGGCGCTTGGCCAATTCAGCATCCTCAAGCCCCTTAAAGATGACGTTTTTGTGACCGAAATGATCTTCGGGAAGCTGCCCGACTTGCGTCCATTCAAAGCCGACAAAACTGACCATATCGGGACTGTCACCATTGCCGGATACGGCATTACAGGCGCGAATGCTCTGTTTGGTTTGCTCCCAACGTTTCGGCGTCGCAACTTCGGCATGGTCGGTAATCGACCAAAAATCGAGTGCTGAACAGTGGCGGGCATAGTCACATGCATCGGCCAGCGGGTGCGCGCCCTCGCCGCCATAAATCGGCAGCGACCATAAAAAAGCATCGGTCGAGAAAGTGGTATGAACGTGCAAGTCACCGAACAGAATTTGCTTGTCCGGTGTTTCATTCATACCGCGTGCTATGGCTGCCTGCTCGGCGGCCAATGTTTTGATAAGAATATCGCTGCGCTCTTCGCCTTGGATTTCACCAATGCCGCGCGGCTGGCCAAACCAGTCATCATAAGCAGCGTAAACGTAAAGCCCGACCGTGCTGAAAAAAAGCACCACAAGACTGATGGCTAGTTTTCTTTTCGACATTATGTCGTCCCTCCCGAAACCACATCATCCGCGCTGAAGCCTATAATATCAAAAACAGGCTCGGCTTTAAGCGCTTCACCATTATTCTTATTTGGGCAGCAACTTAAATGTTGCCGACGCTTTCGACACCAAAACGCCTTCACTATCAAACAGGCTGGCTTCACTATAGGCGACGCTGCGCCCCATGCGCAAAACTTTTCCCTTGGCAATATATTTGCCGGGCTTACCCGCTTTCAAATAGCTGGTTTTCAATTCCAGTGTTGCGTGACCGCGATATTTTTCCATGTCCAACAAGCTGCGCGTGGCGGCACCACAAGCCGTATCCAGCATGGTTGCAAAAGCCCCGCCATGCAAAATGCCCTGCATATTGAGCCAGCTTTCGGTCATCTCAAACGATACTTCGCTCTCGCCGTTTTCCAGCTTGATGATTTCACGGCCAATCAGCTTACCGATTTCGGAATTGGTAATTTCCGGCGTGAACCCTTTAAGCGGCATTATTTGGCTCCGATAATGTCGTGCTCCGACAAGCGCTGCATATAGGCGGTCAGATTTTTCAAGTCAGCATCAATCGGAATACTGACTTTCGAAAGAAACAAGACCAAAGGATAAAAAATGCAATCGACATAACGCAGCTCGTCGCCACAGATGAAATCTTGCCCCACCAATTGGCTGTCCAGCCAAGCAAACCCATCTTCCGTATTGCGCTTCATCGGCGCGCCAATGGTCTCATCAATGCGCATACGCGAGCGGAAGAAATCGGCGCCCTCCGTATTGCGGAAACCCGCCATGCCGGGGGCAAATATCAAATAATCGCATTGCCGCATACGCATGCGCGTATGGGCGCGCTCGGCTGCATTATTTCCGACAAGGACGGGATCGGGTTTTAACTCTTCCAAATATTCGGCAATCGCCGCCACTTCGGCAATCACTTGCCCGTCTTCCAATTCAATGCAGGGCAACTGACCTGCCGGATTGGTTTTGACGTAATCATCGCCGCGATTTTCACCACCAATCAAATCGACGGTAATGGTTTCAACCTCAATCTGCTTGATGGCGATAATGTTTTCCAAAGCGCGCGGATTGGGCGCGTTCACCGCTGTGTAAAGCTTAATCATGTTTCCCCCGATAAACCTTAAGACAGGCTGAGCATGTGAGCTTGTTCAAATGCTTTTAATTCGTCGAACCGGCCCTCGCGAATTTTGTTCGGCCATTCGGCATCGGTCAATAGCGCGCGACCGACGCCGACCAAATCAAATTCTTCGCGCTCCAAGCGCTCAATCAAACCGTCAATCGGCGCGGCTTCCGAGCTTTCGCCGCCCATGCCGGCAACAAACTCGCCGGTCAAACCGACAGAGCCGACTGTAATGGTCGGCAAGCCCATCAGCTTTTTGGTCCAGCCGGCAAAGTTCAAATCGGAACCTTCAAATTCCGGCTCCCAGAAGCGCCGCGTTGAGCAATCAAAGCAATCAATACCCGCATCGACCATGGGCTGCAAAAACGCCTTCAGCTTATCTGGGTCGGTCGCCATTTTATGTTCAAAGTCTTGCTGCTTCCATTGCGACAGGCGAATGATGAGCGGGAAGTCTTTGCCGACAGCGGCGCGCGCCTTCTCGATAATCTCAACTGCGAAAGCCGTGCGTTCTTCCAATATACCGCCATATTCATCATCGCGAATATTCGTGCCTTCCCAGAAGAAGGTATCAATCAAATAACCATGCGCACCATGAAATTGCGCGCCGTCAAAACCGGCTTCGCGCGCCGCGACCGTGCCTTTGGCGAAGGCATCGGCAATATCGGTGATGTCTTGTTTGGTCATCGCCTCGCCGACTTCTTTACCAGGATATTTCAGTCCCGAAGGCGACAATGTGCTGGCTTCGGGATTGAGGCCGGTGCCGTCGCGGCGCATTGAGCCGGTGTGCCAAAGCTGCGGCATAATCAATCCGCCCGCATCATGCACTTCATCGGCGACACGCTTCCAACCGGCCAGCGCCTCGGGTGTATGAAAGTCCGGAATATTCGGATCCATACTGGCCGAGGGGTGGTCAATGGTTGTGCCCTCAGTGATAATCAGACCGACCCCACCCTCAGTGCGGCGGCGATAATAAGCGGCGACATCTTCGGTCGGGTGACCGCCCGGCGAATGGCTGCGCGTCATCGGCGCCATCACAATACGATTGGGAATTTCCAGGCCGTTCAGCGTGAAAGGTGAAAACAAAGCAGAATATTGCGTCATCAGGGTGTCCTATATTAAATCCGGCAACAAATTTGCAGAGCGCTATCACAAAATCAAGTAAATGGTGCTATATTATATGAAACCTGAAAACACTTTCGGAGCGCGCCATGAATGAAAGAATAGCAAAATACCAAATCGGCGACGTGGTTAAGCATCGCTTTTTCGATTTTCGCGGCGTCATTTTTGACGTCGATCCCACTTTTTCAAATACCGAAGAATGGTGGCAATCCATTCCGGCAGAGGTGCGTCCACGTAAAGACCAGCCCTTCTACCACTTGCTCGCTGAAAATGAGGAAACTGAATATATAGCCTATGTTTCGGAGCAAAACCTGCTACGCGACACCAGCGAAGAGCCGGTGCGGCATCCGCAGGTCGATGAAATTTTCGGCAGTTTTGACGGCGCGCGCTATGAAGTGCTTGTCCACAACACGCATTAAGGTCATACGTCGCCATGATTAGACCGGTGCTGCGCTTTTTCGGGCGGCTCATCATTAAATATCTCGAAAAACCGATACTCAATTATCGGTC
>Ga0181568_10002111_pt1 | contig 18097 bp, 17 predicted proteins | sample 101ome_20_FD_133758 | JGI IMG/M metagenome (GOLD analysis project Ga0181568, IMG submission 133758) | Coastal salt marsh microbial communities from the Groves Creek Marsh, Skidaway Island, Georgia - 101404AT metaG (megahit assembly) | ecosystem: Environmental > Aquatic > Marine > Intertidal... | reverse complement strand
CGAGTGAATTTGAAGTGGTACGCGAGAAAGGGTTCGAACCTTCAACCTACGGCTCCGGAGGCCGTCGCTCTATCCAATTGAGCTACTCGCGCAACCAAGAGAGCGGAGACGATACGGCAGAACCGTCCTGGTCGCAATCAGATTCGTCAGGCGATGAGGTCGTGCGCGACGGAGCCGGCGCTGAGGGTAAGCGGGCGGCCGACGGGCGTGATCAGTTCCTTGAGATGATCGATGCCCAGCTGATGGAGCACGGTGGCGTGGAGGTTCTCCACCTTGACGGGGTTTTCCGGCGATTCGCTGAGGCCTTCGGGATCGGTTGAGCCGCGGACGTATCCTTTGCGAAAGCCGCCGCCGGCCAGAGCGAAGCTGAAACCCTTGGGCCAGTGATCGCGACCTTCCAGGGGGTTCAGTTTGGGCGTGCGCCCGAACTCCCCGCCGCACATGACGATCGTGCTGTCGAGCAGCCCGCGTTGTTTCAGATCCTTGATCAAGGCGGGGAAGGCCGGGTCCAGATCCGCGTTGCGCGCGGCGTGGGTCTCGTGATTGTTCACATGGCTGTCGAAGCTCTTGAGCGTGACCTCAACGCAGCGGACGCCGGTTTCGATCAGGCGACGGGCGGCGAGGCAGCCTCGTCCGAAAGCCGAATCTCCGTAGGCGTCGCGTTCGGCCTTGGTCGCCTGGCTGACATCGAATGCGGCGACCTGCTCCGAGGACATCATCTTGCGGGCTCGCTTGATGGTGTTGAGGTGGAGGGTCTTTCGGGCGTCGAGATCCGGTTGCCGTCCGCGCGCAAAGCCGCGTTCGATCACGGCCAGGTTCTGTTTTCGACGGCGGTCGCGACCGTCATTGACCGTAGGCGCGATGTCGGGCACGGGCTTGTCCGGGTCGCCGGTCTGAAAGGCGTCGTATTCCGCGCCGAAGTAGCCGCCCCGGGCCGCCCATTGATCGGGGAGGATGGAGACATGGCTGGGGATTTCCACTCTGGGATTGGGCAACTCGTGGTTGACGACCGCGCCGATGGATGGATGGACCACGGTGGGGTTCGGGCGCCAGCCGGTCTTCATGTTGTAGCTCGCGCGTTCGTGGTCGCCCTCCTGGCTGGTCATGGAACGCACCAGCGTGATTTCGTTCATGATCTCGGCGCAGCGGGGCAGGCCGGAGGCGAACTGGACGCCCTTGACCGAGGTGTCGATGGCGGTCGTGCCATGGGCGATCTTCTTTCCTGGATGGGGATCGAAGGTTTCCAATTGGCTGGGTCCGCCGGCGAGCCACAGGAAGATCAGGGACTTGGCGGGTTTCCCCTTGGGAGCCTTTTCGGCCTCGAGCGCCAGGAGGTCCGCCAGGGGCGTCAACCACGTCAACCCGCTCAGGCCGACGGCCTGGAGAAAGGACCGACGGGAGAAATGGTCGGGACCACAGAAGTCGGGGGCTTGGGCGCGGTTGGTTGGGGGATTCATGGCCTTTCGTTGGCTCGGGGTGGTGTCGACGGTCTTTTGGAACTGGGAGCTTGCTAATGGTTCCAGGAGAACTCGGTGGAGTTGAGTAGGGCCCAGTATAGGTCGGCCATGCGTTCGGAGCGTTCGTCGCCCTTGGTTCCCCGCAATTGCGCGGAGAAGTGTCCGGATTCCTCGGCGGTGGGACTTCGGGTGAGGGTGGCGAGAAAGGCGGTTTCAACGGCTGTCTCGTCGTCGGGCGCGACCATGCCGATGCGGGTGGAGGCGTTCAGGACCGGGTTGGGTTTGATCTGTTCGGAGACCATGTTTCCGTTCATCAGCAGGAGGCGTTGGGGAATGGTGCCGCCTGTCTGGCTGAATTCATCCTCGCCGAGGTCGCCATAACGCTTCACGAAGCCGCCCTGGCCGAAGACGCGTTTCATCTTCTGGATGATGTGGGCGTCGGCATTGATGGTTCTGAGGGTGGAGGATTGGATCACGCTGCCGGCGACCTGTTCGGGGCGCAGGCGGGTGACGGGAAAGGCGGCGAACGCGCGTTCCTGCGCATCCGTCACGGGCGGCGCGCCCTCCGGCGCGCGGCTGTCCAGTTGGAAGGCGCGCGAGGAGGCGATCACACGCACGAGTCGATGCAGGTCGAAGCCGTTTCCGATCAGGTCATCGGACAGGATTTCCATGGCCTTGGGCCAGGGGCCGTCGAGCGGGATTTCATCGATCGGATGGACCAGAGGCTTGTTGAACAGCAGCGCCCAGACGCGGTTGACCGTGGCCCGGGCAAAGGGGCGGTTGTCGGCGTGGGTCACCCAGGTCGCGAGTCGTTCGCGCAGGCCGCCCTCGTCGGGGAGAAGTTCCTGGTTGAAGGGGACGATGGGGGGGATGACGACCTCTTCCGGGGTCCTGAGGTAGCGGAAGCGGTATTCCCTCTTCGGATCGTCCTGGACGCCGGTGAACTGGACTTCCGATTGCGCGAAGAAGGAGGCGAGTTGGTGGAAGTCCTTTTGTTTCCAACGATCGCCGAATTTGTCGTCGTGGCACTGCACGCAGTCGAGGCGCACGCCGAGGAAGGCCCGGGTGACCCGGGCGGCCAGTTTGACTTCGTCGGGTCCCTTGGGCTCCTCGCCCTCCTCGGGTTTGTCGTTGGGGTCGATGGTGACAGTCAGGAAGTTGGCCTCGGGATTGGAGGTCCAGTTGCCCTCGGCGGTGATGAGATTGCGGACGAGGTCGTCGTAGGGCCGGTTCTGTTGGATCTGATCGCTGAGCCAACTGACCATGCGCCGGCGTCGGTAGACGAGAAAGGGGCCGTTCTCCACGCCGACGTAGGCGCGGGCGAAGCGCTCGGCCAGGTAGTCGCTGTGCCGCCGGTCCTCCAGGAGTCGGGAGATCCACCAGTGAATGCGGTCGTCCTCAGGCTGGGACTCCAGGGCGCGGATCTCCTGAATTGACGGAAGCGTGCCGGTCAGCGCGAGCGACAGGCGTCGTGTGACGATCAGGTCGTCCGCCTTGGGGGCGACGTTCAGGCCGGCCTGTTTCCAATCGGCGGTCATGGCCTCGTCGAGTTCGCGCACAACGCCGGCAAATGCGGCCTTGCGATACAGGGTTGGATCAAAGGATCTGACGGTTGGGGCGGGGGGCGGGGTCAGGATGCGTCCCACGGCGACGCCGACGCCGGCGAGGCAGACCAGGAAGAACAGCAGGTTGCGGTCCCAGATCCTCCGGCGTTGCGGCCGGCCGGCCGTGGTCGGGTCCCTCTGCGGAGGGGGCGGCTCTGACGGCATTGGCGGAGGTTCCTGCATGGTCTGACTAGGATGATCGCGAATTGATCCGGCTGCAAACAAGCAATCCGGTCTGATGGATGATGACGAGGCCGGCGGTTTGCGGTTACATCGGGCCGCAAGACTCCGCATGGCGTAACCCGAAGCTTTGGGAGCCGTCATCAAACCCGAACAGATGGAAAAGCAAACCAGTCCAAGTCCGCCGCTTCCGGGCGTCGCCGTCGTCGAGCCGGCGGCAGCGATGGTGGAGCAGTCACCGGAGGGGAGTTCGTCGGCTGGCGCTGCGGAGTCCGAAGCGAGGCGGGGTCTGGTTGCGCGGAGTTGGCGGGCGATGGCGTCGGCAATGGACTGGCTGTTTGGGGGGGTGACCCTGTTGTTTGGGTTGGCGGCCCTTTCAGTGATTCCCGTTCTGAATTTTGCCAGTCTGGGCTACCTGCTTCAGGCGAGCGCCAATGTCGCGCAATCGGGGCGGTTGCGCGACTGTTTCGTCGGCGTGCGCAAGGCGTCGCGGATCGGCAGTCTGGTTGCGGGAGCCTGGTTGGCGCTCCTGCCGCTCCGCTTCGTTGCGGGGCTGTGGCACGAGCGCGAGATCGTGGCGCCGGGGACGGGGGATGGTTGGCGCATCGGGGTGGGAATCCTGACGGTCCTGACGGTCCTGCATCTGGTCTGGGCCTGCCTGCGTGGCGGCAGGCTGCGGCACTTTCTCTGGCCGGCGCCGATTCGTCTGCTCCAGTGGCCGCGGCGGCCGGAGAGTTATTTTTCCATCCGGGACGCTGTGCTCGATTACCTGACCAGCCTGCGGTTGCCGCACTATTTCTGGCTGGGCGCGCGGGGATTTGCGGGAGCCTTTGTCTGGTTGATCGGTCCGGTGGGCGTGATGATTCTGGCGTCGAATCTCCCGCCCGGCGGCGCGGCGGTCCTTTCTTTCCTGGCGTCATTGCCCCTGATGTTTGCGGTGATGCACCTGCCGTTCCTGCAGACGCGACTCGCCTGTGAAGGACGGTTCGGGGCGATGTTTGAGGTCCAGGAAACGCGGGCGCTTTTTCGGCGGGCGCCGATTGCGTTCTGGTGCGCGTTGTTCGTGACATTGCTGTTTGCGATTCCGTTGTATCTGTTGAAGGCAGAGCTTGCGCCGCGGGAGGTGGCCTGGCTGCCCGCGGTGTTCTTTGTGGCGTTCATTTTCCCGGCGCGAGCGCTGACAGGCTGGGCGGTGGGGCGGGCGTTCCGTCGGGAGCAACCGCGACTCTGGCTTTCCCGCTGGCTGGCGCGGTTGGCGGCCATTCCGGTTGTGGGCATCTACGCGTTGATCACCTATTTCACTCAGTTCGTGTCCTGGCATGGCGCCCCGGCGTTGCTGGAGCATCACGCCTTCATGGTCCCCGCGCCGCTGTTGGGATTGTGAACCGGCACGGCGGGGGAACCCCACGGATGGCAAAGCCGACCCACGGATGGGGAACGGCACGGCGGGGAACCCGTGGATTCGGCCTGGAAAGGGACATCACAAAATTGCCGCGCCCATGAAATGTCTTTTCGACGCCATTTGACGCTTGAGGAATTGCGGAATTGAGGCGATGGTAAGGCTCGTCAGCAGGACGCGGATCAGGCGCCCGAGAATGCGCCGATTGTTCTTTCCAAAATTTCAGAATTTACCCTGCCCATGCTCGTGCTCAGAAACCATGTCCTTTGACCTTAATCACGAGAACTCGGAGCCTCAACCACTGGTTGGTGGCCGTCAGGCCTTTGTTGGAAGGCGAAAGTCACCATGCGGGTTCCACCTGTTTCTACCCAGTTCAAAGGAACTGTTACACACGGCATTTACGGCGGGGTAATCCTCTCAAAAGCGTCCCGGATTTTCCGGGGCGCTTTTTTCATGCCCGACGATTCTTCTCTATCGGAGAAAGTGGGCAATAAGCTCCAAATCCCAAGCTCCAGATTCCAATGGCCAAAGAAGCGCTTTCCTGACTTTGAATTCTGATTGCCGATTACTGATTACCGAACACCCGGGCTCGACCTTGAGGGCGGGCTTTTTTTAGACTGTCCACATGCCAGATGACGATCTCTTTGCCGCCAGCGGTGTTTCCTCGTCCGACGAGGAAGCGGCTGAGGAGAAGGGCTTTGCGGCGACGCCGTTGGCGGAGCGGATGCGGCCGCGGACCTTGGCGGAGTTTGTGGGGCAGACGCATATCCTTGGATCGGGTCAGTTGTTGCGTCGGGCGATCGAGGCGGACCGCATCCAGTCGCTGATTTTTTATGGACCGCCCGGGACGGGGAAGACGACATTGGCCCAGATCATTGCCCGGCAGACGAAGAACAATTTCGAACGGTTGAGCGGGGTGGAATCCAATGTCGCGGACATGCGGCGGGTCCTGGCCGGGGCGGCGAACCGCCGAAGGAATACGGGGCAGCCGACGATCCTGTTTGTGGACGAGATCCACCGGTTCAACAAGTCGCAGCAGGATGTGCTGCTGCCGGATGTGGAGAGCGGGGTGGTTCGGTTGATCGGAGCCACGACGCACAATCCATTTTTCTTCGTCAACTCGCCGTTGGTGTCGCGTTCGCAGATCTTTGAATTGCAGTCATTGGGAGAGGAGGCCTTGCAGGGTTTGTTGGAACGCGCGCTGGCGGACGGGGAGCGAGGGCTGGGATACATGAAAGTGCAGGCGACGAAGGAGGCCTTGGTTCATCTGGCGGCCCTTTCTGACGGCGACGCGCGCAAGGCCTTGAATTCTCTGGAGATCGCGGCCCTGACGACGGAGCCTGGGGAAGATGGCGTCGTGAAAATCGACCTCGCGGTGGCGGAGGAGAGCATTCAGCGCAAGGCGATTGTCTATGACGGCGACGGCGACGCGCACTACGACACGATTTCAGCGTTCATCAAGTCGATGCGCGGCAGCGATCCGGACGCGACGCTTTACTGGTTGGCGAAGATGATCGAGGCGGGGGAGGACCCGCGCTTCATCACGCGCCGGATCGTGATCTGCGCGGCGGAAGACGTGGGGCTGGCGGATCCGATGGCGTTGGTCCTGGCGAATTCGGCGCATCAGGCGGCGGAGTTCATCGGTTGGCCGGAGGCGCGGATTCCGATTGCCGAGGCCGCCATCTACATCGCCACCGCGAACAAGAGCAACACGGCGATGGCGTCGATCGATGCGGCCTTGGCGGATGTTCGCGCAGGGAGGACCTTGCCGGTTCCAACTCACCTTCGCGACAAGCACTATTCGGGCGCAAAGCGGCTGGGACATGGCGAGGGCTACCAGTATTCGCACGATCATCCCGGGGGATTTGTTCCGCAGGACTATCTGGGCGCGGAGAGGCGGTATTACGAACCGGGCGAGATCGGCGTGGAGAAGAAGATCAAGGACCGGTTGGATCGTTGGCGGGCCCTGACTGAGCAGGCGCGGCGGGAGTCGGAACAGACGTCATGATTCGACGGGACCTCAGGATTGAGAAGCGTGATCTGCGCGGGGAGATGCGGGCAAAGGCGCGACGCGTCGGCGACAAGGAGCGCGCGTTGGCCGGGGAGTTGATTTGTCGGTTGTTTCACACGGTGTCGCATTGGAGCGAGGTGGATACGGTCCTGTTTTATCATCCCTTGCCCGGGGAGCCGGATATCCGCCCCTTGATTGAACGCGCGCTGGGCGCGGGAAAGACCGTGGCGTTGCCTCGATTCGACGAGGAGTCAAAGACGTATCGGCCGGTCGTGGTGGAGTCTCTGGACGAGGATCTCGGCGACGGGAAATTCGGCGTCAAGGAGCCGTTGGCGTCCTGCGTTGAGATCGCGATGGGATCGGTTGACCAGATTCTTGTGCCGGGTGTGGCGTTCGATGAAGCCGGGCGGCGATTGGGCAGGGGAGTCGGGTATTACGACCGGATCCTGGAGGGCGTTGCCGGCGACCGGGTGGGGATCGCGTTTGACTGGCAGATGGCGGAGCGGGTCCCGGAGGAGACGCACGATGTGCGGATGGATCGGATCGTCACGCCGTCGCGCTACCTGCTCTGCAAGGGGAGCGGGAAATGAAAACGGCGGCCTGAGGCCGCCGTGCGCATTGAAATGAAAAAGGAGCGTGGGCGGTTCAACGGCCTTCGGTGAGGCCGACGGGCAGGCCGCTTTCCCAACCCTTGGGCTTGTTCCACGGGCGGCCCGAGGTCTGGGTGTCGGTATCGGTGGAGGCGCAGCCCATGGAGAGGAAACAGGCGGCGGCAAAGGCCGTTGCGCAGAAGATCCGGAATGTCTTGAGAGCGGTGTGCGTTTTCAATTCAGAGCCTTTCCCTGATAAATGACGTCATCGCCCTCGGCGACATCGCCCTGTTTGAATTCCTGAAGGATGTTGGCCACGGCGTAGTCGTCCTCGACCCGGGTGACGCGGGCCTGGCCCAACACTTCGCTGTCGCGCTTGATCAAGAGGCGGCCGTCCATGAGGACGCCGTGATTGCCGCCCACGTTGAGGACGACGTATTGATATTTGGGGTCGAAGGCAACGATCTTGCCGGCGAGGCCTTCGGGCAGTGCCTGAGGCCCGGCGGGCTTGAGCTTGATGAGGGTGTTGCGGAGGCGGGTGTTGTCGCGGCCGATCACCTCCAGTTCGGTCCGGGTGGTGGCGAGTTCGACCTCGGCCTTGGGCAGCCGGTCGCGTTGTTGGCGGACCTTGGCGGCCGTCGTGTTGAGCGCGAACCACTCGGGGCTGTCGGCGATGATGCTCTCGGTCTCCTTCTTGTATTTCGCTTCCTCGGCGGAGTGCATGTCGATGACCGTGGTCATCTGGGCGATCTGTTCCTGCTTGTTGGTGATTTGGAGGGTCACGCTGTACCACTGGTTGGAGACGCTGTCGTGCTCGCCCAGTTTGGCGGCCTCCTCGCCTTCCTTGGCCTTGCGGTCCTGAATCGCCTTGTCGCGGGCGCTTTCCGCCTTGGCGCGGTCGTCTTCGACCTTGTTCTTGCGGGCCTGGACCTTGTCGTGGCTGAGGTAGAGGGATCCGCCGGCGCAGAGCATCGAGAGAATCAGAAAGATTCGAACCATCATGGCTTCAACAGATTGAAATTCAGATCAGATTAAAGGCCGCCGTAGATTACCAGGTCGCCTTCCGCAGGCTCGTCGTCCTTCCAATCCTGGAGGATGTTGGCGATGGAGTAGTCGGCCTCGGCGCGGGTGATCTTGATCTTGCCCAGCAGCGCGCCGTCGCGGCTGATCATCATCTCGCCCTTGGGCTCGACGCCGTGATGCTTGCCGATGTCCAAGACGACATATTGATACTTCTGGTCCACCGAGACGATCTTGCCGCGCAGCCCGTGGGGGAGGAGGGGCTTCTTCTCCTCGGGGGCGAGGCGGACGATCTGGGTGCGCATGCGCTGGTTGTCCTTGGTGACGATGTCGCGTTCGGACTTGGCCGTGCTGAGCGCGCGCTCGACGTTGGGGAGCTTGTTCCGGATCCGCTTGATCTCGGCGATCTCCATGTTGAGATCCTTGAAGTCTTGATTGCTGCGGCGCGTGGTGTTGCGCTCGTTCATGGCCGCTTTTTCCGCCTGTTGGGCGGCCTGGACACCGGCTTGGGTCTGGCTCACCAATTGGGCCTGACGTTGGTCCTCCTGTTGGGCCTGGGCCAGGGTCTGCTGCCGGTGGGTGTGGGCGTCCGTATATTGGGTGAGGCGTTGTTGGGACGCGTTGCGCAACCCGTCTTCCTCGGCCTTTTTGTCATCCGCCGCCTTGTCCAGTCGGAGTTCCTCCTGGATGTGGGCGTTGACCTTGATTTCATTGACCACACCGGTCGCGACGACGACCAAAAGGGTCAAAATCATGGTGATTTTGTAAAGCATCTCTGCAAGTGGTTGAAATTTGGCTTCGGGGAACTTACTGACTGGCCAAGGGGGTGTCAACGGCTGCTTTTGGGCGTAAAGGGATGCGTGCAGTTGGAAATGGGCGGCCCGAGCCGCGCCGAAATGACGAAACACCCAGCCACCCAAATCCGAAAGAAGTCCGAATGACGAATTCCGAACAACGCCCCCAAAAACGCAGGGAGTTCGATCGATTCGTGGCAGACGAGGTGACGAGGCTCACTTCTGAGATTTGGATTCTGTACTGGGGCTTGGGAGCTCTTGCCATCCACGGGTGAATGGTGACGAAGCTTGCTGATCATACCCTCATACCCCGAGGACTGGTTTCGTGTGTTCAGGAGTCCGGGGATGTAGCCGTCCACAAGTCCGGATTTGACCGCAGTTTCTCGATGAGAGCGGCGTCGGCGGCGGGGAAGTCGAAGTTCGTCAGTTCCTCGCGTTGGATCCAGCGCAGGTCCGGGCAGCCTATGCGTTTGGGTTCGCCTGTGGTCAGGCGACAACGAAAGAAGCGCAGGTGGACGCTTTTTTCCGGATAGGTATGGTCGATGGATTCGATCAGCTCCAGGACCTCGACGTCGACGGCGATTTCTTCCTGCAATTCGCGTTTCAGGCAGGCTTCGAAGGATTCGTCGGGTTCGCGCTTGCCGCCGGGGAACTCCCAGAGTCCCGCGAGGTGGCCGCCGGTGGGGCGTTGGGTGATAAGGAGTCGCCCGTCGCGGAAGATCAGGCCGGCGCTGACTTCGATGCTGTTGTCCGTGGAGTGTTGTGAGGTCTGCTGCAATTGATTTTCGGAGGGCATCGTGTGCGATGGCAGATGGCAAATGGCAGATGTGTTCGTTCTCGGTTCCCACAACCCGGAACCCGGAACCCAGAACCCAGAACCCAGCTACCGTCCGATGCTCTTGTAGATGAAGCCGATCTTCTCCATTTCGGCGGGATTGAAGAGGTTGCGGCCGTCGAACAGGATGGGGTGGGTAAGGTCCTTGCGGGCGCGTTCGAGATCGAGGTCGGTGAACTGCGGCCACTCGGTGGCGATGACGAGGGCGTCGCAGCCTTCGGCGACGTCGTTCATGTCGTCGACGTAAGTGACGTTGTCCAGGAGGTCTTTCGCCTTTTCCATGGCCTTGGGGTCGTGGACGCGAAGTTCGGCTCCTTCGGCCTGCAGGCGTTGGCAGAGATCGATGGCCGGCGACATGCGGACGTCGTCGGTGTTCTGTTTGAAGGCGAGGCCGAGCACGCCGATTTTCTTGTCCTTCAGCACCCAGAGGGTGTCGGCGATCTTCTTGACGAAGCGCTCCATCTGGTCGGCGTTGATGTTCTGCACCTCCTTGAGGAGTTTGAAGTCGTAGCCGAGTTCCTCGGAGATCTTGATGAAGGCGCTGAGGTCCTTGGGGAAGCAGCTGCCGCCGAAGCCGAGGGAGGCGTTGAGGAAGCGTCGGCCGATGCGCTCGTCCATGCCGATGCCGTTGGCGACCTCCTGCACGTTGGCGCCGGAGGCCTCGCAGATGATGGAGACGGCGTTGATGTAGGAGATCTTGAGCGCGAGGAAGGAATTGGCCGCGTGCTTGATCAATTCGGCGGAATTGATGTCGGTGACGATGATCGGAGCCTTGAAGGGCTCGTAGATTTCCGTCATGGCGGCGACCGGGCGCTGGGAGCGGACGCCGACGACCACGCGGTCGGGCTGCATGAGGTCCTCGACCGCGAATCCCTCGCGGAGGAATTCGGGATTGCTGACGACGTCGAAGTCCACGCCGGCCTGGTTGTAGCGTTTGATGGTCTCGGCGACCTTGTCGCCGGTGTTGACCGGGACGGTGCTCTTGTCGACGACGATCTTGTAGCCGTCCATGGCGTCGGCGATGTCGCGGGCGACGCGTTCGATGAAGCTGAGGTCCACGGAGCCATCCGGCTGGGGCGGGGTGGGGACGGCGATGAAGATGACGTCGGAATTGCGGACGCCATCGGGGGTGGAGTCGGTGAAGCTGAGGCGTCCTTCGGAGACGTTCTTCTTCACCAGGTCTTCGAGGCCGGGTTCGTAGATCGGGATGCCGCCGGACTGCAGCTGTTTGACCTTTTCCTCGTTATTGTCGACGCAGATGACCTGATGACCGACTTCTGCGAAGCATGTTCCGGTGACCAATCCGACGTAGCCGGTTCCAATAATCGTGATCTTCATTCTATCGATACTTCACCGTGCGCCATTGGAAAGGCATGTGAGGGGAGGTTATTCGGCCGGGGGGGCGGCGGCTTCCGGGGCCGGTTTGGCATCGGCGGCCGGAGCTTCGGACCCGGAGCCCTTCTCCGTCTTGGGGGCGGTCGGGGCGGGAGTCGTTGCGGCCGCGGGGATGGCCTGCTGCAGGTTCTGGATCTGCTGTTGCAGCGCCGGGGAGAGCGTGGAGGCGGAGGGAGGGGCGTTGGTGTCCTTGGGCTCCAGTTCGGGGTGGAGTTCGAGAATCTTGGCGCGTTTCTGATGGGCGTCGGAGGTGAAGGCTCCGCCGGTGACGGAGGCAATCATCTGGTCGTAGATGCGGAGGGCTTCAGCCGGCTTGCCGGTGGCTTCAAGGAGGTGAGCCCGGGCGAGTTTGGCCTGTTCGGCGACCGGATCGTTGGGGAAGGACTCGGAGACGGTCTTGTAATCGGCGAGCGCCTGCTCGGTTTCGCCCTTGGCGTCGGCGCAGGCCGCCTTGCCGAGTCGCGCGGTGGGGACATGAATTCCTTCCGGATAGGAGGCGAGGTATTCGTTGAACCGTGTCGTGGAGCCATCGAAATCGCCCTCGGCAAAGAGGGCTCCCGCGGCGAGGATCAGGGCGCGTTCCGCGGCGCCGGAGCCGGGATGTTTGTCGATGACGGCGAGGTATTCAGCGGCCTTTGGCTCCTTGCGCTCGCCTTCCTCGTCGAGTTGCGCGCCAAGGGCGGCGAGATCGTTGGCTGCGGCCGTTTCCGCCTTGCGGGCGCTGTTCTGCGCGGCGGCGACGGCGACGCCGATCACGATCGCGGCGCCGAGCCCGCCCAGCAGTTTGTTGCGGTTCTTTTCCAGCCAGGCCAGCAGATCGAGCTGCTTTTCGGTAAAATCAACTTCTGAACTCATAAAAAAAGGTCGGCTATTCTTCGGAGAGTCATCGAAAAGGCAAGCCCGAAATCGGCTGAAAACCGGGGTTTTTTACGGGACTTTGCATTCAGTTCATCAAGGCGGCGAAGCGCAGCCCCCGGGAGCTGGGGCGGACGCTTTCAAAGCGGAAGCAGAGCACGAATTGTTCGATGATGGCGGCGCCCATGAGCATGACGTCGGCGCGCTCCGGCGGCAGTCCGGGAAGGGCTCCCCGTTGAGCGTAGGTCATGGTCCAAAGGCGTTCCGTCCAGGCGGCGAGGGTCGCCCGGGAGAGAGGCGTCGCCTCGATGCGTTCGCGGTCGAAATCGTCGGTCTTCAGTTCCATGCGGGCGAGAATGCCGAAGGTCCCGCCGACTCCAATGAGGTGGGGGGGCGTTCCGTCCAAGCGGGCGAGCGCGGGGGCGAGGTCCGGGGCGACATGCTGGTTGAGGAAGGCGGCGATGGACTTCCGGCAATGGGAGAGTTCCGCCGGTTGCGGCGGGTTTCCGGGGCGGATCTTCTCCAGCCAGCGGACCGTGCCGAGGTGGAAGCTCTCACTCCAACGGAGACTGCCCTGGACGCCGACCGTGCACTCCGTGCTGCCGCCGCCGACATCGATGACGCAGGCGGATTCGGGCGGATCGGCGAGTCCCGCAGTGGCGCCCCGGAACGCCCACCCGGCCTCGTCGTGACCGGAGAGGACCTCCACGGTCAGGCCGGTCCCGGAAGCGATGGCGGCGGTGAGTTCGGCTCCATTGCGGGCGTCGCGGGCGGCGCTGGTGGCGATGACCCGGATGGAGGCGGCCTCCAGTTCCCGGGCGCGCTCTTGAAATCCCGCGACGGCCTTGAGGGTGCGCGCAATGGCGGCGGGTTGAAGGAGGCGGGAATCGTAGAATCCCTCGCCGAGGCGGGTCTGTTCGCCGCGTTCCCAGAGCGGGGTCACGGATTGGCCGGCGACCTCGGCGACGAGCAGTTTGACGGAGTTGGTGCCGATGTCGATGACGGCGCGGCGTTGGGCGGCGGCGCTCATTTTCCGACGACGGCGCGGCGCGCGAACACGGCGGCCCCGACGATCCCGGCATCGTCCGCCAGTTTCGAGGCGACGATGTCGATGCCCTTGCGCACGCCGGGGTGGATGTATTCCTTTGCCTTGGCGCGGAGGATGGGAAGGATGAGGTCCTCCATCTGCTCGATCATGCCGCCGCCGACCACGACGATCTCCGGGTTGACGACATTGATGAGCGAGGCGATGGCGGCCCCGACCCATCCGGCCGCTTCGCGGACGACGCATTCGACATAGGTGTCGCCGCGGGCGATGGCTTTGCGGAGGTGGTTGCTCTTGATTTCCTTCAGGTCGGGGCCGGCGAGTTCGGTGAGGAGGGTGGACTGGCCGTTGGCGACATCCCGGCGGATCCGCGCGGCGATGGCGGCTCGTCCGGCCACGGATTCGAGTGAGCCGGGGATCTTGTCGATTCCGGAAGGGCCGCCGTAGTTGAGGGTCATGTGGCCGAATTCGCCGGCTCCGCCGTTGAAGCCGTTGACCAGTCCGCCATTGACGATCAGTCCGCCGCCGATGCCAGTGCCGGGATAGATGGCCAGAAGATTCCGTGGCTTGGCCCCGTATTCGACCTCGTGGACGCCGAGGGTTGCGAGGTTGCAGTCGTTGCCGACGAAGACGGGGGCGTTGAGGCGCTTGCGGAGGATGTCCTGCAGGGGCAGGTCGGTCCAGTCGAGGTTGGGCGCGTAGATCACGCGGCCGGTCTTCTCGTCGATGGGGCTGGGGGCGCCGACGCCGACGCCCTGGATCTGTTTCCATCCGACCTCGGCCTTGGCGGCGGCTTCGCGCGCGCAATCGACGATGCGGTTGATCACGGCGTCCGCTCCTTCGGTGGCGCGGACCTCGGCCTTGGCGCGGGCGAGGCGTTGGAGGCGGTCGTCGAAGACGGCGGCGAGGATCTTGGTGCCGCCAAGATCGACGCCGAGCCAGTGTTTTTGGCGTTTGGAGTCGTCGGCCATGGCGGTGGATCAGGAGCCGGCCAGAACGGATTCGATCTTGGCCTGCAGTTCGGCGTTCACCTCGTCTGCGGGGCGCGCTCCATCGACGATGGTGAAGCCGTAGGTTTCCCTGAGCTTCTGGAATTGTTCGGCCATGCGGCGCTGGTATTCGAGGAAGCTGTCGAACATGTCCGAGGTGAGTCCGAGGTCCATGCCGCTTTCCCAGAAGTCGAGGGTGTTGTTTTTGGCGAGGTTGCGTTGGAGGAGTTCCTCCGGGGCGACCTGCAGGTAGAAGACGGCGTCGGGCGCGAGGGCGATGCCATACATGTTCTTGAGCCAGGCTTCGTCCTGGCCGCGGACGAGGTCGCGGGCCATGAGCGTGTAGATATAGCGGTCGGCCAGGACCATCAGGCCGGCGCGCAGGGCGGGGAGGATCGCGTTCTCCAGTTGGTCGGCGAAGTCGGTCGCGTAGAAGAGACTGAGCGTCTTGCGGTTGAGGATGTTGCCGTTCTTGGCCTCTTCGAGTTCCTCGCTGACCAGGGTGGATCGTTTCAAGCCGACCTGGACGGTGGCGTGCCCGGAGGCCTCGAGCCATTCGACCAGGCGGGCGATCTGGGTCGAGCGGCCGGAGCCGTCGGCGCCTTCGACGACGATGAGTCTGCCGGTGAGTTTCTCGGGCGTGACGCCGGGGATGCCATGGCCGTAGAAGCTCTTGGGGGAGGCGGCGGGGACGATGACCCGGCGTTGACCGAGGCGCCGTTTGCGCGATGTGCGTTTGCTTGCGGGCATGGCGTCAACTTTCGGGGGCGGCGAAGGCGGAAAGATCGATCTGATCGGCGACGAGCTGCCGGACGAGCGCCTGCTGAGGTTCGATCTGTTGGTTGGCGTCGAGGACGCGGAAGCCGTAGTCCGAGCTCATCGCCAGGTATTGTTCGAGCATGCGGCCCTGGAAGATCCGGAAGCTTTCGTAGGGGTCGGACGAAAGCCGCAGGTCCATGCCGGCCTCGAAGTATTTCAATTGCGGCCGGCCGGAAAGGATGCGTTTGAGGGAGACCTCCAGGTCGGCGCGGAAGAAGAAGGTCATGTCCGGGTGGACGGCGAAGTTGTAGATGCCCTCCACCCAATTCTGGGGGCAGCCGCGGACGACATCGCGGGCGAAGGCGGTGAAAATGTAGCGGTCGCAGAGCACGATGTAGCCGGCCCGGAGCAGCGGCACCAGCTGGCGTTCGTAGCGGTCGGCGAAATCGGTGGCGTGGATCAGGCTGAAAGTGGTGGGCGTCAGCAGCTCCCGGCTCTTGCCCTTGCTGGTGGCGCTCTTGACCAGGATCGACGAATTCCACTCGGTGAAGAAGACCTTCAATCCCTGCAGTTCCATCCAGCGTTTGAGGAGGTAGACCTGGGTGGATTTGCCGGAGCCGTCGAGCCCCTCCACGGCAATGAGCCGGCCGGGATAGTTGTGCTTCGCGACGGATTTGTTCACTGTGTTCGAGGCTACGAGGCCGCCTCCTGAAAAGGAAGGGATTTCTGTGCGGGGCCGGGCGCGGATTCGGCGGGCAGAGTCAGATGGAACGAGGCGCCGCCATCCCTGCCGTTGCGGGCCCAGACCTCGCCGCCGTGTGACTGGATGATGTGCTTCACGATGGAAAGCCCGAGTCCGGTGCCTCCCTGTTCACGGGAACGGGCGCGGTCGACGCGGTAGAAGCGTTCGAAGATCCGTTCGGAGGCCTCGGGGGGGATTCCGGGGCCCTGGTCGGTGACGGAGAGTTCGGTCAGGTCGTTTCCGGTCGATCGCGCGGTCACAGTCACCGTGCTGTCTTCGCCGCCGTATTTGATGGCGTTGTCGAAGAGGTTGAACAGGGCCTGGTGCAGACGGTCTCCGTCCGCGCGCACGCGGAGCGACTCCGGGACATCGAAGGCAAACGTGACGTTGCGCCTTTCGGCGCGCCCCCTGAGTTCCTCGGCGACGCGGCGGGCCAGGGCTCCCATGTCGAGCGGGTGGATGCTCAGGACGATCTGGCCCGATTCCAGACGGGAGATGGTCAGGAGGTCTTCGATCAGATAGGTGAGTCGATCGGCGTGTTTCTGGATGGTCTGAAGAAACCTCGGAGCCACTTCGGGATCGTTCTTGGCCCCGTCGATGAGCGTTTCCACGTAGCCTTTGATCATGGACAGGGGGGTGCGCAGTTCGTGACTGACATTGGCGACGAATTCCTTGCGCGTGTTTTCGAGCTGCTTGATGCGGGTGAGGTCGTGGAAGACCATGAGGGAGCCCTGGGGTTCGCCCTCCTGGTTGAGGTAGACGGCGGCGTTGACCTGGAGGACGCGATGATCGAGCCCCGGCGGTTCCAGTTCCGCCCCGAGCGCCCGGCCCTCGATGATCGTGCGGTTGACAATCTCCTGCAGGTCATTGAGGCGGAAGGCCTCGATCACCGTCATGCCGCGAATGTCGTTGGAGAGGCCGAAGAGTTGTTCGATCGCCTGGTTGATGAGGACGACGCGATTTCTGCGATCCAGCAACAGGACGCCCTCGACCATGCTGTCGAACAGGGCCTCCTGCTTGGCCTTCTCCCGTTCGACGATGCGGGCGTTGTCTTCGGTCTGTTGTTGGAGTTCCCGTTCGCTCCGGGCGAGGGCGAGGGCTCCCTGACGGCAGCGCGTCAGCCACCAGAGATTGGAGGCGATCAGGGCTGCGGCGAGCAGGATGGTCAGGGGATCCCAGGGCATGTCACGTTCTACTCGACGCCCGCAACGATCGGCGCTCCGGAGCGGACCGGCGGATGAGCGTCGCGCGGAAGGTCAATCTTCGACAAAGCGATAGCCCACGCCGCGCACGGTGCCGACGTAGCGGGCGGCGGCGCCCAGTTTTTCGCGCAGGCGGCGGACATGGGTGTCCACCGTCCGGGTGTCGATGATGTTGTCGTAGTTCCACACATCCTGCAGCAGTTGCTCGCGGGTCTGGACGCGTCCCCGCCGTTGGGCGAGGAGGTTGAGCAGTTTGAACTCGGTGGCCGTCAGTTCGATCTGTTTGCCTTTGACGCGCACGATATGCCCGGGGACGTCGATGTAAAGTTCCTTGAACTGGACGACCTCCTGCTTGTCGTCGCCGGAGCCGTCGGCGACGCGGAGGAGTCGCTTGACGCGCAGCACGAGTTCGCGCGGGCTGAAGGGCTTGGTCACATAGTCGTCGGCGCCGAGTTCGAGGCCGAGGATGCGGTCGACCTCGGCGGCCTTGGCGGTCAACATGACGATGGGGATGTTGGAGGTGGCGGGGTCGCGGCGGAGGATCTTGCAGACTTCCAGTCCGTCCACCTCCGGCAGCATGAGATCGAGCACGATCAGGTCCGGCAGAACGTCGCGGGCCTTTTTGAGGGCTTCGTCGCCGGCCATGGCAGTCGCCGTGCGAAACCCGGCCCCCCGCAGATTGAACTCGATGAGATCCACCGCATCGGGTTCGTCATCGACTATCAGAATGGTTTTCTTCATGTGTGCGAATGGACACAGATCTCGTCCGGACCGGCGCGCATTCTGGGCGGTTGCGGCGGCGTCAATGTGTCGCCCAAGTTACGATGTTGTGACAGCGCGCGCCCGGGAAGCGGAGGAACCCGACTCCCAGGTCGCATACAGGCGACAAAACGGCGTTGGAGCGCGATGGCTCCGACCCGGGGCGATTCAAGGCGCCGGAGTTTCTTTTTTCAAAACAAATTGCAGGTGGGGCGGGGATCCGGGCGCGGTTGAAACTGGGATGAGGAGGGGAGGCTTCTGCCCCAATGTCGCGAGCTGGTTGCGGGAACGAAATCCCAAGCTCCAAACTTCAGCAAAGGGCTTCCACGAGCCTTGCTGGAACGTCAGCGATCAAGCCCGGCGCCCGCTTTTGAGATTTGGAACTTGGAGCTTCTTCCGCCTTCTCACTGCTTCGTCGCGACAAGTTGGGATTTGGAGCTTGTGATTTGGAGCTTGGACCT
>Ga0181568_10002101_pt1 | contig 18134 bp, 18 predicted proteins | sample 101ome_20_FD_133758 | JGI IMG/M metagenome (GOLD analysis project Ga0181568, IMG submission 133758) | Coastal salt marsh microbial communities from the Groves Creek Marsh, Skidaway Island, Georgia - 101404AT metaG (megahit assembly) | ecosystem: Environmental > Aquatic > Marine > Intertidal... | reverse complement strand
CTCCACTTAAATAGTATAGCATAAAAAAAAATTGATTTTTTAAGAATAAAGACTGATTTTTACAATTTATTACATAATTGAAATTAATTTGATTATTATTCTGATAAGACTTGATTTTTAGCCCTAAATAAATATATAATTATCTTAGAAAGAGGTATTTTATGAAAAAATTTTATTTACTTATCACAGTTTTAGCATCAATATTTGTTTTGAGTTCATGTCAAGCATCTGATCCTTTAAGAGTAGCAATGGATTTAAGATATCCTCCATTCGAAACAGTTGATGAGATGAATAATCCAGAAGGTATTTCTGTTGATATTGCTTATTCTTTTGGTGAGTTTATTGGACGAGAAGTTGAGATCGTTAATACATCATTTGGTGCAATTATTCCAGCTTTAGAATCTGGTGAAGTTGATATAGCAATCGCTTCTATGAGTTATACAGAAGCTAGAGATGAAAAAGTCGACTTTTCTGATTTTTACTTTTACTTCAAGATTATTACATTGGTAAATAAAACCTGGGCAGAATCAAACGGTATCACTGAAGATTCAAGTATTGATGATTTAGCTAATTCCGGTGGTTCATTCACTGGTATTGCAAGTCAAGTTTCAGTGAGCATTCCCGAATCATATGGTTTAGAAGTTTTAGAGGCTGCAGATCTTGCTACTGCTACCGAGAATGTAGTTCAAGGTACAGCAGATGTTCTTCTAATGAGTGCAAACCCTGTCGTTCAAGCTTACAAAGCAAATCCAGAAGAGACAATGGTTGTGTGGTCTTCATGGAAGTCTTCACCTATTGCAATGGCTGTTCAAGAAGGTAACTCAGAATTACAAGAGCTTGCCAACGAATTTATCGCAACATTCAATGATGAAGGCGGATTATATGATGAGTTGAAAACTAAATGGGATGCTGTAATCTTAGAAAATTTAGGCAGATTTGGACTAGACTTTTACATTAACGAAGATTAAGATTAAATGCGGCATCAGCCGCATTTTTTTTAACCTAATATTGGAGTAAAGATGAAAAAAATTCATAACATATTAAAAAAATATAAAAAAAATATTGAAACTTTTATTAGTTATTTTCTTGTTATTTTGTCTATACTATTATTCATTTTTTATATTGCGTCATCAAGTTCTTCTGATTTTAAATTATACTTGATTTTAGATGATTACGGAAACCTGATATTTCAAGGATTTCTTAATACAATTATTATTTCATTTTTAGTTTTAATTGGATCATCGATTTTGGGTTTTTTATTTTATCTAATGTCTACATCAAAAATCAGATTTTTTAGTTCTTATCTTAAAGCATTTACAAATGTTTTTACTGAAATAATATATGGTACTCCTTTATTAGTTTTAATAGTGGTTTCTGCATTTGTAATTGGTCCTGCTTTTGGAATTTATCAAAGGGATCTATTTGGAGTATTAGCTTTAATAATTTATATGTCTCCATATGTAAAAAATGTTTTTAAAGCTGCATTTTCTACTATTTCTAAAGAACAATATATGGCCATGGATTTATTTGGATTCACTTCATATCAAAAATATAGATACTTAATTATTCCACAAGTTATTAGAGCATTAATGCCTCCAATGATGAATAATTTTTCATTGATAATTAAAGGTAGTGCTTTGTTATATGTCCTTTCATTTAACGAATTATATTACACCATTATTATTGCTCAATCAAAAACCTTTGCTTTTGTTGAAGGATATCTTTTAATGTGGGCACTTTATCTTATTATTACTATTCCATTATCACAATTAACTAAAATCTTAGAGAAAAGGTGGTCTAACTTATGAAAATTGATCTAAGAAATTTATCTCATTCATATGATGTTAAAGTTCTCAACGATATAAACTTTAATCTCAAAGGATATAAGTCGATAGCTATAATAGGAATTTCTGGATCAGGAAAATCAACTTTATTAAGACTATTAAGTGGTTTAGAAACTCCTACAAAAGGTAAGGTTTTTATTAATGATAATGACGTATTATTATCCTCTTACAAGAAGTCAATAGGTTTTATTTTTCAAAACCATAACCTTTTCCCTCATCTATCTTTACTTGAAAATATAACAATAATTTTAGAAAAGACTAGAGGACATAAAAAAGATGATGCAATTCAAATTGCAAAAAAATATTTAGATCTTCTAAAACTCTCTGATCAGTATAATAAATCCCCAAGAAATGTTTCTGGAGGTCAAGCCCAAAGGGCTTCAATCGCACGAGCACTTTCACTTAATCCTGAAATAATATTTATGGATGAACCAACTGCTTCACTAGATCCCATCTTAACTTATGAAGTATTATCTGCAGTTGAAGATCTCAAAGTATTAGGGAAAAACTTTGTTTTTGTTACCCATGTTTTAAGCTTTGTTAGAGATTTTGCTGATTACATAATTTTCATGGAAAAAGGTAAAATATTAGAGCATGGGAAACCTGATATTCTAGATAATCCAAAAACTTTTTCATTAAAAGAATTCATGAAGAAGGTAAAATAAAAACCCATTCAATGGGTTTTTATTTTGCTTTTTGTATAGAAAATAAATAATAAATAATCAATCCGGAAATAAGACCACCTAGATGACCCTCAACACTTATTGATGGTATTAGAAGAGTAAAAAATATATTAATAAAAGTCAAATACCTTATTGATTTTATAGTTTGAATATTCAGAAAATTATTTTTCATGAAAGTCATTATGAATAAAGCCCCCATAATTCCAAATATTGAGCCAGAGGCACCAACAGTTACAACATTTGGACTTCCAATAAATACAACTGTCAAACTTGAAATGAGACCAGATATTAAATATAATATCAAAAATTTAATTTTACCTAATATTTTTTCCATAAATGCGCCCAAGTAAAATAGCACATACATATTCATTATCAAATGAAATATAGATCCATGTAAAACCATTGAGGTAATTAGCCTATACCATTCACTATTTTCAAAAACAAAATAAGGACTTAATGCACCCCAAGAAATCAAATTTAATAAATTAAAACCACCTGATAAAATTACAACTAAGGCCATCATTACGTTAATCAATATTATAGTTGATGTTGCCTTATTTCTCTCGTAGTATATTCGGAACATTTTTATTTTTCTGATTTAACTAAAGAAAGCAAGAAAGCACCGATTCCTAAAGGTAGCAATAATATAAGAACAGCGACATTTGTAGATATACTTAGTGTTAAAGCAGCTAAGAGAAAAGGACTAATTATTCCAGCAAATCTACCAAAAATTGAAAAGAAACCAAAAAATTCATTTGCTTTTTTCATTGGTAACATCTTTGCAAAAAAGCTTCTTGAAATTGATTGAATACCACCTTGAGCTGTTCCTACTAATAATCCAACTAAAAACATTAAGTATGTGGTTTCACTATTAATGAAGTATGTTGCAAGAATAGCTAATGCATATGTAATGATACCAATATAAATCACTTTCTTTCCACCGTATTTTTTTGTCAACTTACCATAATAAATTGCAGATGGAAATGCAACAACTTGGACCAACATAACAACACCAAGTAATGTAGAAACTCCAACCTGTAAGTCAGTTCCAATGGTTACAGCCAGTCTAATTACTGTGTTTACGACATCGATATAAAAAAGATAGGCCAACATGAAAATAAATATATTTTTATACTTCTTGATATCTTTAAATGTATTAAAGATTTCTTTGAGACTTTTCTTAAGACTATTCTCACCATCTTCGTTATAAGTTTGTTTAACATCTTTAAGAAATGGTATAGAAAATATTAACCACCAAACAATCGCAACTAAGAATGCAAAGGCAATAGATAAATATTCAAAATCAGGATTTAATATACCGAATGTTACAAGAGCATAAGGTATTATCGCAATTATAAATGGAATCATTGAACCAATATATCCCCAGGCATATCCTTGACTGGAAACATAATCCATTCTTTCTTCTGTTGTTACATCAATTAAAAAGGCATCATAAACCACGTTTGTTAAGCCATATGCAATAGAAGAAATAACAAAAAAAGCTAATAAAGCGACATAAGAAAGGTTAGGCACTATAAGAGCTACAGTTCCTAGAATGGCGACTACAAAAAATATAACAAAAAACTTTTTCTTATTTCCTCGATAATTTGATAATGCGCCAATCAGTGGTGACAGCAACGCAATAATCAATGCGATAATAGCAGTAATAACCATGAAAAGACTTGAACGTTCTTCCTGAGGTAAAGCGCCCCCAACAATATCATAGTATATTGGAAATAATACAGTAATTACTGTTAAGATATAAGCTGAATTTGCAACATCATATAAAACCCAGCTTCTTTCAAGTTTATTTAAGTTCTTTAATTTAAACATATTTTACCTACTTTCGTTAACAATTATATTGTATACTATTTAACAAAAAAAAGTTTAAAAAAAATTTTTAAAAAAAAGAGCTTTGCTACGATGATAAAAAATATACTTCCTTTTTAACATCTTCACAAAGCTATTTTATTTATCTTATATTTATTTTTTTTTTTGAAAAAAAGATGATATAATATTCAAAAAAAAATAGGAAATTTTATGAAAGAGTATCAAATTTACAAGGAAATTATCTGTATAGATTTAAAAAGTTTCTATGCCTCAGTTGAGTGCTCTTTTTTAAATTTAGATCCTTTTAAAACTCCCTTAGTTGTAGCAGATAAAAGTCGTGGTGGAGGTTCTGTTGTCCTTGCAGTCTCTCCGTTTCTTAAAAATTTAGGTGTTCCAAGCAGATGTAGAATTTATGAATTACCAAAGAATATAAATATCATTTTTAGAAGACCTCAAATGAAAAAATATATGATTGTTGCAAAAAAGATTATTGAAATTTATCTTAATTATATTTCCGAAGAAGATTTACACATTTATTCTATTGATGAAGCGTTCTTAGATTTAACTCCATATTTATCTTTATATAAAAAGAATACAAAAGAAATTGCACAAGACATACTAAGATCTATATATAAAAAGACAGGCATTTATGCTTCATGTGGCATCGGAAAGAATATGTTGCTTTCAAAACTTGCTCTTGATCTTGAAGCAAAGAATTCTCCTGACTTTATTTCTTGTTGGGATTACAATTCTGTAAAAGAAAAATTGTGGAAAGTGAATAGCTTATCTAAAATGTGGGGTATTGGTCCAAGACTTGAAAAAAAACTTCATCGGCTTGGTATTACAAATGTTTATGATTTAGCTCATTATAATAAAGAAGCATTAAAAGATCATTTTGGAATTCTCGGAGAAGAACTCTATTATCATGCGAATGGAATTGACCAAAGTAAGATTCAAGACAAAAAATATATTTTTTCAAAAAGAAAAAGCTATGGTCAATCACAAGTTTTATTCCGTGATTATTACGCTCCTGACATTTATATCATAATACGAGAGACTGTAGATGAACTTACTAGAAAATTAAGGAGTTCTAACTACTATACACAAACTATTCGTTTGGGAATTTCTTACAGTAAAGATTTTTATTCTGGTTTTAATCGTCAAATTACCCTGGATGAACCAACCATGTCCGGAAATGAAATTTTTAAAGCCTGCATAAAATTATTTCAAAAATTTTATAAGGGTTTTCCAATAAGAAAAATTTATGTTGGTTTAACCAAGCTTAGAAAGCTTGAATACAAAAAAATATCTATTTTTGATTATGAAGAAAAATCAATTGAAGCTGAAAATAACATCTTTCATAAAGTTGATGAAATTAAACGTAAGTTTGGAAAAAATTTTATCAATCGTTCTTCAAGTATGCTTGATTCTTCAACTATAAGATCAAGAAACAAAATGGTTGGTGGACATCATGAATAAGTATAATGACCGTGGCATCATAAAATGGATGCCTTTTAATGCTTTATCTGGTTTTAAAGAAATGACTTCTAACATTGTAATGAATGACACTAATATTTTTCCAGATTTTTTTGATGATTTTCTTTATACTTTTAATTATGAAGTACGTAAAAGCTTCTTTAACAATGAAAAAATAAGAATAAAATTCTTAAAAAATGGAAAAATTTATTCTTGTGAATCAAAAGTAATAAATATCATCGAAGATAAAAACTTATTGATACTTGAAGGTAATAATACCATCTTTTTTCAAGACGTTATTGAAATTCAAAGTTAACTTCAACTTTGACTATTTATTTCTAAAAAATTTATTATATCTTCATAAATCATTTTTTGTGCCTCAACTTGAGGCTCATGGCCAACATCATCATAAATAACAAGCTCTATGTTCTCAAGTTTTTCTTCAAGAAAAAATGCATTTGATATTGGAGTAACAGTATCTTTAGTCCCCCAAATAATTAGAATAGGAATATTACTTTTATTTAAATTTTCGTATACAGTTCCATATTCTTCATTTCTCCATTTTAATTCTAATATTTGGTCTCTTACTCCTTCTCTTCTAATAAAATCCTCGTACATAGTAACTGTATTTTTTGAAGGCTTTTCGATGTCTCCATAAACATTATTTAATACAATTTCAAAAAAAATTCTAGGAGTTAATTTAGAAATAAAATTAGTTATAAACAGTGGCAAACTACTTGAAAAATCAAATCTTGCCATATCAAATTCTTCAACAAGTATGGAGTTGATCAAAATAAGACCTTTTATTTCAAATATTTCTGAATACATTGATGCAAAATTAAGGCAAATACCAGAGCCCATTGAATTTCCACCTAGAAAAAATGTTTTAAAATTTAATTTCTCTATAACTTGTTTAACTATCTCAGTATGAATATTAATACTTGTAATATTATCGGGGAGCAAAGAAGACAATCCGTGTCCAGGTAGATCAATCAAAATAACGTTATAATCCTTAAACATTTCAGATAAAGAAGTAAATGAATAAGAAGACGAAAATATCCCGTGGATTAGAATTAATTTTTCATCAATTTCACTATTAATAGAATGATAATGAATTGATATCGTCTTTTTTTCATCATTACTATTTAAATCGATATCGATAAAGTTAGAATTTTCATTTTCATATTTGTCTAGCAAATGGTCAAACTTAATATCTGGAGAATATAAAAAAATAAGGAATAAGAAAAGTACAACGATTAAAATCAACAATACTTTTTTACTTTTTTTCATTTTTAAGATTTTTAAAATATCCTGATGTAATTAAAGCAGACTGATAAATTGTTGGCAATCCGCTTCCTGGATGCGTACCTCCGCCAACTAAATACATATTATCAATATCTTTGAAGTTGTTCTGTGGTCTTTTATGAAGCATTTGGTCAAATCTATGAGAAAGACTAAATACTGCACCTTTATGAACATTATATTTCACTTGCCAATCCAATGGTGTTGTGAAATTTACCTGTTTTATATTTTTAGAAATATCTATGTTAGTTTTTGTCTTGATTGTATTACACATATAATTAAACATTTTTTCTTTATGGATTTCCCAATCTATCCCTGAATCATTATTAGGCACTGGCATTAAAAGATATATTGAACTATGATTTTTTGGTGCTAATGTAGAATCAATTTTTGATGGATTGTGCATGTAAAAACTCATATCATTAAGATCGTCACTATTACTAGTCAATTTTCTTAGATATTTTTCATAATCTTTTGAAAAAAATACATTATGGTGATTAAAATCAAACACTTTATCTAACCCTACATATACCATTAGAGCGGATACTGAATATTTCATTTTATTTATCTTTCTATGATTAAATTTTTTTAAATGCTCCTTATCTACTAGGTTAAGCATCGCGTAAGCAAAGTCTGCATTAACAACAAAATAATCAGAAACAAAAGTATCATTATTTGTTTCAAAAGAAACAATTTTTTTATTTTTAATTTTAAAGTTTTTTACTTCTGTGTTTAGATGTAAAAGACCTCCTTTTTCCTTAAACAATTGGGACATCTTTTCATTAATGTTATTTAATCCTCCCTCTACATGATAAAGTCCGCCATTGTGCTCTAAAAAGGATAAAAATGTAAATACAGATGGAGCTTCATATGATGACATTCCAAGATATTTTGCTTGAAATGACAAGCTATGTATAAATTCTTCCTTAGAGAAAAATTTATTTAAACGATCAAATACTGACTGGAATGGATGAAGAACTGGTGAACCTCGAAGAACATCAGTTCTTAGAAAATGTAATACATTAGGGAATGGCTTTTTTAGTATTGGCATTATCTTATTAAACTTATATTGCTGGGCATCGTACCATTTCAAGTATGCTTTTCCAGAACCTTCTTGAATGTTTTCAAATAACTTATATGTTGTATCTTTATCAGACGAAGGAGATATTTTCAAATTCTCAAAATATAGATCATATAACGGTTCAATTGGAATCAAATTGATATGATCACCTAATTTCATTCCAGATTTCTCGAATACTTCCTCTAAAATGGGAGGATGCATGAAAAATGTTGGACCTGAATCAAACTTATATTGACCAAAAGTTAATTTTTTTGACCTTCCACCAACTAATGAATCTTTTTCAAATATATGAACTTCATGTCCTTTTTCAAGCAACAACAAACCCGCTGAGAGGCCTCCTGGTCCTGCTCCAACAATACATATCTTAGACATTTTCTTTTGCCTCTTCGAATGACTTAATATATTTTCTCATCTCTTTCATCAATATCATGTCAGGTGCACCTTGAAGTACAACTCCATCCAGATACATTAAACTTTTAATTATAGGAAACATCCCTTTTTCAAAGGTCATTCCCGAGAGTACTCCTAAGCGAATTGTATACATCATTTGCTTGGTCAAAGATTTTTCAGTAACTGTTGTGTCTGTAAAATCAGAATAAAGCTCTAAAATTTTTTTTTCAAATCTTTCATATTTCTCTCCAGAAATACTTACTGCAGCCATTTGATTTAATTTCAATGCACATTCAACATAATCATATTGACTTAATGCCTTCATAAATTCAAATAAACCTTGTTGAATTCTTTTTGAAACAGTGCTTATTGCTCCCGTATCTATTAAAGTAAATTTTCCATTATTATAAATTATGTTTCCAGGATGAATATCACCATGAAATGTACCCACTATAAACATATAAAATCCATGCCATCTAAAAATATCTAACATTTTATCTTCAGAAAGTTTTTTTTCTCTTAAGCAAGCGTCTACTGAGGTACCTTCAATAAAACTTGATACTAAAACATTTTTAGTAGATAAATTTTCATCATATTCAGGAAAGTTTAATGTAGAAAAATCAAACTTGTTTTCATATTTTTTCTTGATGTTTTGTAATATTTTGGAATGTTTTATTTCATTTCTAAGATCTAATTCAGCTATTGTATATTCTTCAATATGCTCAAGAACGCCCAAAGGATCTGCGACTTTGTGTAACTTTGGATAAAAGAAAGTTATGAACTTTATAAATCGTCTGAATGACTTCACTTCTCTTTTAAAAGAATCTTCAACATCTGTTTTTATGAATTTAACTGCAACAACTCTGCCGTCTATTAATTCTGCTTTATGAACCTGTCCAACCGAAGCAACTCCAATTGGTTCTTTATTTATATTTTTTATGACATTGTTAAGTTTTTTTGGTAATATACTGATAAGAGATTCTGAGGTTACCTTTTTTGGATTTGCTTTGTTAAAGAGTTTCTGAAGATGAATAGTGGCTTCTGGTGATAAAAAATCTATTCTTAAAGCAAATGTTTGTGCAATCTTAATAAAAAGAAGACCTTGCTTTTGAATCCAATCTAAATCGGGTAGTTTCTTTTTACTAAATATCATATTAAAAAGCTTTATAAAAGCAAAAAATCTCATTTATTACCTCAAAGCAATTATATCACAGTATATTTATCAAGAATAAAAACTTTATGTTTTCACATAAAATAATATAAAGGAGCTTTTATGAAAAAAAAATTACTTATTTTCTACATAATTTTTATAATATACACTATATTTGTATTATCGATATTTAATGGTACCACTTTAGATTTATCTAAACTCTTTTTATTTGAGGGTGATTGGCTTCTTATAATGATTTTTAATTCACTGGGCATACTACCGATATATTACATTCTTTTTCTTAGCAAATTTAAAAAACAAAAATGGTACGTTTATGTGCTTTTTGTATTAGGATTTATGTTTGGTGCTTTTGCAATCGTACCTGGTTTATTATTATTAAAAAGAGAAAAAAATAATTCAACTAAAACAAAACAAATTTTATTTATTATTTTACCAATTATATTAATTCTAATGTTATTATCAGGATTAGTCTTTGGAAACTTGAGCTATTATTTTGACTTATTTTTATCTGATTCCTTTGTAAACATCATGACCATAGACTATGTTTTTTTAATTTCAATACCTTATATGGATGATGTAAAATCATTGCCTTTTTTAAATCTAGTACTGTGGCAAGATTAATTTTCATCTACAAACCATTTTTTTGCTTTTATAATTGAATTATAAGGAATTTTATGTCCATGATTAGTCCATACAATTTTTACTCTAGTATTTAAACTTTTATATAAATCAATTAATTCCATTGTTTCGTTTTCATTTACAATAGGATCATTTTGACCTGAACTAATAAATACTTTAACATTGCTTAAATCTGGGTAATCAAATTTTTTAAATGGCTTCATCGGATTGAATAAAATAGCTTTTTTAAAGAATCTTGGAGAATGGAAAATTAATGATGATGCCATGTTTGCACCATTTGAATAGCCGATTAAATTCCAATTTTTATCATATAGCTTATATTTAGATTTGAGATACTCTAAAAATTTTAGAATCTTTTTTGTTTCGTCTCTAATATTAGATTCATCAAAAACACCAAAACTTATTCTTTTAAAAAATCTATTCATACCATTTTCTATTACATTTCCTCTCAACCCTATATATATAGAATCATTATGAATTTCATGAACTAAATTTATTAAGTCCATCTCATTTCCACCTGTACCGTGAAGAGCAATGAATATATTTTTACTTTTTTTTAATTTTATTTCATATTTCATCATATTATTCATCTTCTTTAAGTTGTAATGGCTTCAGATTAGTTTCAATTTTCGATCTGTAAGGTCTTAAAAATGGTGGCAAAGATAGTTTTGTACCTAACTCACTTTCACTTTCTTCATCATCAATAAAACCGGGGCCAAGAGTTGCAAACTCAAAAAGTATGCCGGGATACAACCTAGTGTAAAGTGAGTGAAAATAAAATCTATCAACAAATCCAGAATGTCTTGAAGGAATTTGATTTAATTTATTTATCCAATTATTTAAATCATTATCATCATTAATCGAAAAAGCTACATGATGAACACTTCCAGAACCTTGAATATGTCTCATACCATGTTTTTGTTTAACAATAATTCTTGAATTCAATTTATCGAGAGGTAATGAATAAATGTTTGTCTCTTTAATTTTCTTAATTAGTTTAAAACCCAAATGTTTTTCTAATACATTATTCATTTGATCCATATTTGATGCATAAAATGATATCGGACCCAAACTTGTTATTGCAAATTCAAATGGAATATCATTTGTTTTATTGGGAAATTCATTTAAATCATTCTTATGATTTTCATTTGAGTAAACTGCATACTTTTGATTATCAAAATCATAAAAATTAAAGTAAGTCATATCGTATAATTGTTTAATTTCACTTACATTTAAGTCATATCTTTGAATTCGTTTTTTAAAATATACTAATGCTTCTAGAGAGGGAACTTTTAAACCAATTTTATTAATACAATCTGTTCCATCTATTTTATTTTGAATATTCTTAAAGTCAAAAAAAGTTACGTCTGTTCCAGGAGTACCTTTAGCATCACTAAAAAAAAGATGATATGCAGTAACGTCATCTTGATTTACTGTTTTTTTAATAAGTTTCATCCCTAAAATTTTTGTAAATAGAAAAAAGATTTTATTTGAGTCAGATGTTATACAAGTTATATGATGTAGTCCTAATAATTTCATAACTGCTCCAATTCACTATTGTATCCTTTTATAAAACAATTCATTATACCCCCCGGGGGTATAATAAATTAAATAATCAAGAAATTATTTAATATTAATTGTACATATTTGTTTAGTCTATTATATTGTATAATAAATATTTGATAGAATGCAATAAAATGGTTATAATATATAATATCGAGGCGATATGAAAAAGAAAAAATATTGGTTTAAAATTGATAATGCAGGAAAAGTGTTTCCAGCAATCTCTAATGATAATAGGACTAATACGTTTAGACTTTCAATGACTTTAGTTAATGAAATTAATAAGGACGTTCTAGAACAAGCTGTTCAAATGATTTTACCTCGCTTTGAAGCTTTTGCAGTTAAAATTCAAAATGGTATTTTTTGGCAGTATTTTTCTGAAAATCATAGAGCTTACAGAGTTGAAAAAGAAGGTTCGATTTTAAATAAATACGTTCATCCCAGAAATAACAAAGGATATTTATTTAAAGTTTACTATTATGATAACCGCATTACTTTAGAGACTTTTCACGCCTTAAGTGATGGTTTTGGATCGTTAAGCTTTCTAATTTCTATAGTTTATCAATATTTAATACTTTTAGGAAATAAGATGGATTCTGAAGGAATGATTTTAGGAATCAAACCTATTCAGCCAAAAGAAAACGAAGATTCTTTTTTAGTTAATTATGATAAAAATATGATAAAAAAAATGACAGAAGAAAATGCATTTCATTTCAAAGGGGAACTATTTGATTATGGTTTTAGTCATCTGTTTAGTCTAAAATTGTCATTAGTAGAACTAAAGAAAGTGGCTAAAGAGAAATATAATTCAACTATTACTGAATTTTTTGCTTCAACCCTTTGTTATTGTATTATGAGACAAAATGCTGATTTTTATAAACAAAAAAAACCACTTAAATTGTTTATTCCAATTAACTTGAGACCTTTTTTCGATTCAATTACTCTAAGAAATTTCAGCTTGTATTTGAAAACAGTTTTCAATCCAGAAGATCATTTATTAGATTTTAATGCTATTATTAAGTCTGTTAAAAACCAATTTAAAGATCAGGTTGACAAAAATGTTTTAAAATCCAGAATTTCTGGTTATGTATCTTTAGAGAAAGCTTGGTGGTTAAGGTTTCTTCCTGCATTTATAAAGAATTTAGCTTTTAAAATTGGTTATGATATCTTAGGGACAAAGATAAATACTGCTTCTTTTTCTAATCTTGGTTATGTTAAACTTCCAAAAGATATGCAAAAACATATAAAAGACGTAAATTTTGTAATTGGAGGGTTTGGTATAGGAATTGGATCAATTGGTTATCAGAATAATATAAATCTAAATTTTACATCAAGAATTAAGGATGTCTCTTTATTCAAATCTGTTTCTGATTTTTTCACTAGTGAAGGCATAACTGTTAATGCTATTTCAAACTACAGGGAGGCTTACGATGAGTTATTGTAATCAATGTAAGATAAATTATCATTCTAATCAAAAAAAGTGTGTATTATGTCAACAAAAACTTATGAATAGTTCTCTTAAAGAAAAAGAATATTTTCCTTTTTTCAGAAAAAAAGTCTCTATTAAGCCTTTTATTAAATATTTTAATTATATTAATTTAATGTCTATTTTGATTTCTATATTAATTGACCTTCAAGATTTAAGTTTAAGCTTTTCTTTAATTGTTTCCATAAGTAATTTATATGCAATTGCACTTGCATCCTTTATTTTTCGTCGGGAATTTTGGACATTCAAATTATCAAAGATTATTCTAATATCTTTACTTACTTTACTTTTAATTACTTTGATACTACAACAAACTAATTTAGTCTTAGATTTTGTTCTTCCAATTACATTATTAGCAAATTTATTATTATTTTTTATAATCTTTATTACTAGAAAAGATAAACCGATTGATATGTCACTCCATCTACTAGCCTTTTCGATATTTACTTTACTTCCAAAATTATTACAACAACTTTCTTTAATCAAAGTAACTCTTCCTACTGATATAGCTTTTTACTCAAGTTTGTCATTGATTATTTATTTATTATTATTTTACAGACGTTTAGTCTTTGAAGCTTTGAGAAGGCAATTTCATATATGAAAAAATTAGCATATTTAGGTCCAACACATACGTTTTCTGATCTTTGCTACAAAACTCATTATAAAGATGCATATTCTCCTCTACATTGTAATACTATTGAAGAAGCTTTTGATTCTATAGATGGCTCCACTGATGCTTTAATCCCAATAGAAAATTCAACAGACGGTTTTGTTCAAAAAACACTTGATCTATTAATTCAAAAAGAATTATTTATTTTGGAAGAGCAAACAATTCCAATAAAATTTGCTTTTCTTGGAGATTTAAAATATGCAGAGAGAATTTACGTTCAATTTAAGAGTTTTGGACAATGCAAAAAATTTATCAAAGACCATCCAAATCTTGAAGTTGTTCTTACTTCATCCAATCAAAAGTCTTATGATCTCTATAAGAACAATACTGATTCTTCAATAATTCCATTACACTTAATTTCTAATGAAAAACATATAAGTAATATTGAAGATTATGAAAACAATCAAACTAGATTTATCTTGATTTCTAAGAAGCTTAACAATGTTGGTAAGTCTGCCTCTTTGGTGATATCTCCAAAAATAGATCGACCTGGACTTTTATATGATATTCTTGGAATATTCAAAAAATATGACATTAATTTAACTTCAATAATCTCACGACCAACAAAAAAAGTTCTTGGTACTTATCATTTTTTTATTGAAACAAAATTTATAAATTTTAATCCAAAAAAATTTTCAATGTTATTAGATATTATCAGAGAGTCTTTTAACGTAAAACTGCTTGGAATATATTAGAGATTTAAAAATTTTTTAAATATGTCTCTAATCCTTTTTTTAGGATTAACAATGCTCGTTTTAATTTATTTTTATTATATACATAAGCTATTCTTATTTGATTAATTCCTTTGTTGCTTTTTAAATAAAAATCTTTTGCTGGAGCAACAAAAACAGTTTCTCCATTGTATTCGTATGATTCTAACATCCATTTTGCAAAATATTCTGCATTTTCAATCGGTAATGTTACTAATATATAAAATGCCCCTTCAGGATATGAATAAGTTATACCATCAATTTTTTCTAGTTCTCTAATCACCACATCTCTTCTTGATTGATATTCTTTTGAAATTTTAATGTAATACTTAGAATCTAATTTATAAAGTTCCGTTGCACCGACTTGATCTAATGTTGATACACTTAGTCTTGCCTGTGCCAATTTTATTATATGACTCATTAATCTCTCATTTTTGCTTATTATGGCTCCAATTCTGGCACCACATGCGCTATACTTTTTCGATACACTATCAATAAGAATTAAGTTATCATTAGCTTTTCTACTAATTGTTGCTAAGGATGTTGCTTTTTTATTATCAAAACTCATAGGACGATATACTTCGTCTGAAATAATGTACAGATTATATTTTAAAGCTAATTTTACTATCATTTTTAATTCTTCTTCAGAATATACTGTTCCAGTCGGGTTGTTTGGATTTGTAATTAGAATCGCTTTTGTTCTTGTATTTATCAATTTTTCAATTGTTTCAATTTCAGGAAGATGATAATTATTCTCTTCAACAGTTAGAATTGGAACAACATTTATACTAAATTGTTTTAAAATACTTACTGTATTGACATAAAATGGTTCTGGTATAAGAATTTCATCTTGTGGATCTGTTATTGCTGAGATTGCAAAAAGAAGTGCTTCTGATGCGCCATTTGTTACTATTATATCTTTGTAATCAAAAATTATATCATCTTCTTTAAATCGTGAAACTATAGATTCTATCAATTTTCTATTTCCTTGGGAAGGTTCATATTTTAATGTCTCTATTTTTTGTCTTTTTACAGCTTCAAAAAAAGATTTCGGAGTTTGAATGTCTGGTTGGCCAATATTTAAAAAATATATCTTTTTTCCATCAGAAATAGCTTTATTTGAACTTGGTGCTAATTTTCTAATAGGTGACTCATTCAAATTTATAACTCTATTTGAAAATTTCATATTACTTCCTTTTTTATAATTATCATAAATTAATATATATATTTTATCATAAGATTTTATTTGTATAATCTGAAATTATTTCTAATGATCTATCAATAACTCTATGCTTTAAATTTTTTTGAAAAATATTTAAGAGCCTTCTTATCATTATCATATGTTAATTTTTGAAGTGCTTCCTCTATTTCTAACCAGAATGCATTATGAATCTCTTCAGTCTGTATTTTAATTTTATTGTTTAATGCAGAGGCACAAAAATAAATTACTTCCTTATTAATTCCACTTTTTAATTTATATTTAATAGAATACGATAATGACTCTAGTTTAATTTTAATCCCCGTTTCTTCGTAAACTTCTCTTAAAGCAGTTTTTTCAGGACTTTCATTTATTTCAATGTGTCCTTTTGGAAAACCTATATGGTTTCCATTGATTTGATGAATTAATAATACTTTTTTTTCTAGAAAAGTGATGGCACCGACAGATAATTCTTTCATATTTTCCCTCTTTCTAATCTAAAAAATCATATGGCGACATTGTTTTTTTATTTTCTTGATTTTTGTTTTTCAGAAAAAAAGATAGTAATGTCTGTCTTTGAGTGCTTTTGTTATTTGATGCCTTTATAAGGGTCTCAGGTTCTCCAATTATCAACAATACATTTTTTGCTCTTGTTATTCCAGTATATATCAATTCTTTTTTTAACATATGAGAATATGTTTCAACAAGAGGCATTATAACAATCTTATATTCACTTCCTTGAGATTTATGAACACTTATAGCATACGCTAGGGTTATTTGATCCAAGTCATTTTTATTGTATACAACTTCATTTCCATCATAAGAAACAACTAATTGATATTCTTCAGAATCATTTCTTATAATTTTATGGACCGTACCTATATCACCGTTCATGATTCCAAGGTTTGGCTCGTTAATTAATTGTATTACCTTATCTCCTTTATAAAATTTCTTCTCTTTCCATATGAGGACTTGAGAGTTGTTTTTATTGAGTTTCTCTTGAATAAGAAAATTGAAATTGTCAATTCCTAAATTACCCTTGTAAATAGGTATTAATACCTGTATATCCTTATATATACAATACCCTTTCTTTAAAGCATCATCAATTTGATTAAGAATAACTTCAAAAATCATGTTTCTTTTACATTTATATATGAATAAATCTTCTTCTGAATTTAAATCTTTCAAACTTATATTCATACTATTTACTTTTTGTGATAATTTAATAATTCTTGAATCTCTTGCTTGTCTATGGATTTGAATTAATTTAACTACGGGGAATAATTTAGATTTAATACAATCATCCAAAAATTGTCCTGGTCCAACTGATCTTAATTGATCAGAGTCTCCTACTATTATAACCTTAGACTTTTTTTCAATTGCATCAAATAATTTTGTAGCAAGAAATATATCTATCATTGATGCCTCATCAATAATAATTAATTCTTGCTTGAGCTTGGAAAACTCATTATGTTTAAAGCTTCCATCAAAATTAAATCCTAAACTAGAATGAATAGTTTTTGCAGGAAAATCCAAAACCTCTTGAAGTCTTTTCGAGGCTCTTCCTGTCGGAGCCATAATCAATATTTTCTCGTACAACTCGTGTCTCTCAATATTACCTGATTTATAACTGTAAAAATCAATTATTCCATCGATTATTGTAGTTTTCCCAGTTCCTGGACCGCCTGTAATTATCGTTATTGGGTTACTAAGTGATGTTAAAATCGCTTCTTTTTGAATCTCAGTGTACGTTATACCTTTTTTTAATTGAAGGACATTTATATAATCCATATTATTATTTTCAATTTTCTCAAATTGATTTAATAATCTTAGTTTATTTGCTAATCTTTTTGCACTGTAATAAGCATTTTGAATTGTATATTTATCATCATTTTTTACTACCAGACTTTCAGTTATTAATTCTTTTATTATATCGTCAATATTTTGATTTATTTTTAAGTTGTTTTTTATATAATAGCTTATTTGTTGTTTTGTTAAATAAGTATCCCCACTTTTATACATTCTATTCTCAAACGTATAAATTATAGCTGCTTTTATCCTTCTTTTATCATTAGGCTTAATACCTATTTT
>Ga0181568_10002100_pt1 | contig 18134 bp, 20 predicted proteins | sample 101ome_20_FD_133758 | JGI IMG/M metagenome (GOLD analysis project Ga0181568, IMG submission 133758) | Coastal salt marsh microbial communities from the Groves Creek Marsh, Skidaway Island, Georgia - 101404AT metaG (megahit assembly) | ecosystem: Environmental > Aquatic > Marine > Intertidal... | reverse complement strand
CTTACTCCTTTTAAATCTTTATTTAAATTTGACGGAGTGAATTTAACTTTAGGACTTAAATATTTAAGGTTGTCGCCTGATCATGGTGTAGCTAAAGATATCATAAAAAAAAATAGAGCTAACCCCTCTAGTTTAATTGATTGCATTAAATTCCTTAATAATTTTGGATAATGAAAAAAGCTAAAAAATCTTTAGGACAAAATTTTTTAATTGACAAAAATATTATCAATAAAATTATTAATATTACGCAAATTAAGGACAAACATATTCTAGAAATTGGTCCAGGTCGTGGTGCCTTAACTGAAGAAATTTTAAAAAAAAAACCTAAATCATTAATAATAATTGAAAAAGATGATGATTTAGCAGATTTTTTAAAAAAAAAATATTTAACAAATAAAATTATAGAAGTTTACAATAATGATGTGCTTAAAATTAATTTAGAAAAAATTGTAAAAAAAGATACAATAGTTTTTGGAAATTTACCTTATAATATATCATCTCAAATTTTAATTAAAATGATCAAGTTTAAAAAATGGCCTACTAATTATTCTAATTTGATTTTTATGTTCCAAAAAGAACTTGGTGAAAAAATTATTGCACCTTTTAAATCATTAAATTATGGCAGATTATCGATTATAACAAGTTTAAAACTCAATATAATGAATACATTTATAATTTCCCCAAATTGTTTTAAACCTAAACCAAAAGTAAAATCAATTATAATTCAATTTAAACCTAAGAAAAAATTTGAAAAATGCGATATTATAAAACTCGAGAGTATCACAAATTTATTTTTTTCAAGAAAGAGAAAAATGATTAACAAAACTATAAATAAGATTCTTAATAAGAAACAAATTTCTATGCTTAAAGATTTAGATTTGACTAAAAGACCTTCGGAGATTCCACCAAAAATCTATTTTAAAATTACATCAATGGTTACTTAAAGGATTTTCTTTATTTAATTTTATAATCTGTTCTATCTGCTTAAAACACACTTCGAGATTTTTGTTAATAACAATATAATCGTAATCTTTCCAATGTTTTACATCCTCGTCAAAAGCTTTAAATCTATACTCTACTTCCTCTGGTGAATTTTGATTTCTTTTAGTAAGTCTTTTTTTTAATTCTTCTTTGCTGTCAGTAATCAAATATATTTTTAGTAAATTTAAATTTTTATGCTCTGAAAGTTGTTTAGTCCCCTGCCAATCTATATCAAATAAAATATCGTTTTTTTTGATATTTTTATCTACATTTGTTTTTAGTGTGCCGTAGTAATTATCAAAAATTTTTGCGTATTCATAAAATTTTTTTTCCTTGATTAATTTTTCAAAACTTTCTTGATTTACAAAAAAGTAATCTACTCCGTCCACTTCGTTAGATCTAGCAGCTCTTGTAGTGTGAGAAACAGAGAGTTTGAAAGAGCTATATTTTTGTTGTATTTTTTTTGTAAGAGTGGTTTTACCCACTCCAGAGGGTGAAGATAAAATAACCAAAACATTTTGATTATCTTTTACCATTTAAAATTTATAATCTTTAACTACTTTTGCTCACTATAAATTTGATTGCGTCACCGACTGTTAGAATTTTTTCGGCTTCACTATCAGATATCTCTGATCCAAATTCCTCTTCAAAAGCCATCACTAATTCAACTGTATCTAAACTATCAGCTCCAAGATCATCTATAAAACTTGCGTCTTCAGTCACTTTTTCTTCCTCGACACCTAAATGATCAGCAACTATTTTCTTTACCTTATTTTTTACATCCTCTGACATGAAATCCTTTCTTATTTGTTTAATTTCTTAATAGATTATTAATTAGAATTGTCAAGACATATACATTCCACCATTAACATGTATGGTTTCACCGTTAATGTATTTAGCCAAGTCAGAAGCTAAAAAGGCTACACAGTTTGATACATCTTCTCCTGTTCCCAAGACTCCTGAAGGAATTTTGCTAATTAAATTTTTTTTAAATTCTTCATTAATTTTGTCAGTCATCTCTGTTTTTATAAATCCCGGGGAAACACAATTAATATTAATATTTTTTCTAGCATATTCTATTGCTAAACTTTTTGAGAAACCAACAATACCAGCTTTAGATGCAGAATAATTTGACTGTCCTAAATTTCCGGTATGACCAACAATTGATGTAATATTAATTATTTTACCATTTTTATTTTTGAGCATTTTTTTTATTGCATATTTACACATCAAAAATGTAGACGTTAAATTAATGTCTAAAACCTTTTTCCAATTTTCATCTGATAGCCTGATAGATAAGTTATCCAAAGTTATTCCTGCATTATTAATTAATATATCTAGCCCGTTAACTTCATTATAAATTTTTTCTATAAAGTTTTCAATTTTTCCATGCTCATCAAGTTTAAACTTTTCTATATGAATTTTCGGATATTTATTTTTTAGTTCTTTTAATTTTTCTTCTCTAGTCCCCGTAGCAACTATTGTTCCTCCTAATTCATAAAACTTCTCAACTAAACAGTTTCCTATTCCACCTGTAGCACCTGTAATTAATATTTTTTTATCTTTAAAGTTCATCTTTTAATTTTTTAATATCATCAATTGAATTTATTGAAAAGCAATTAACATTTTTTTGGGTTCTTTTCACCATTCCAGTTAATGCTTTACCTGGACCTATCTCAATAAAATTTTCTACTCCCTCCGCTGACATTTTAATAATACTTTCACGCCATCTTACAGTGGATGAAATTTGCTCGATCAAATATTTTTTAATTTTTTCCGGATCATCTTCTGGCATAGCGTTGACATTATTCACAATTTTAAATAATGGCTTTTTAAAAATAGTTTTATTAATTTTTTCTTCCATTATTTTTGCTGCTTTACTCATTAATGAACAATGAAATGGTGCGCTTACTTTTAAAGGAATAGATTTTATTTTTAACTCTTTCAAATAAGCTTGAACATTTTCAACTTTTTCTTTATGGCCACTTAAAATTACTTGTCCATCAGCATTATCATTTGCAATTTCACATACACCTTTTTCTTGATCATTGGACTTTAATACATCTTTTATATCTTTAATTTTCATACCAAGAACAGCAATCATGCTTCCTTTACCAATTGGAACAGATTCTTGCATTGCTTTTCCTCTTTCATGCAATAAAAATAATGCATCTTCAAAATTCAAAGATTCGCTACAAACTAAAGCGCTGTATTCCCCTAACGAATGACCTGCAAAGAATTTAGTTTTATTAAAGTCATAATTAAATTCCTCTTTCATAACTTTAAAAATTGAATAACTTACTGTTAATATGGATGGTTGAGTATTTTTTGTTAGCTGTAATTCTTTTTCTGGACCTTCAAGAATTAGTTTTGATAAAGGAAAATTTAATTTTTCATCAGCTGTTTTAAATATATTTTTAACTAGTTGAAAATTTGAATAAAATTCAGAACCCATTCCAACAATTTGAGATCCTTGTCCTGGGAATAATAATGCCTTCATTTTTAAAGTTATATTAACTATAATTAGTGTTGCTATAATTGTTTTTTATAGTATAAAACGCATTTTACAAACAAATAAAAATAAACGTTTATATAAAAAATGGCTTTTTACGAAAATACTATTGTTGCAAAGCAGGATTTGGCTGAAAAAGATATAGAGTCCCTTAAAAATAAATATAACGAATTAATAAATAACACTTTTGGAAAAGTCGTTAAAATCGAGAAATGGGGTCTACTCAAACTAAAAAACAAAATTAAAAAAAACAATAAAGGATTTTATATACATTATAAATTTGAAGGTAATAATAAAACTTTGAATGAGATCGAAAAAAAAATAAAAATTGATCCAATAATTTTAAGACATCTAACTGTTAAATATAAAAAATTAGATCTTAAAAATGAATTTTTTAGTAATAATGAAAAGAAAAAATAAAAAATTTAATAATAGAAACTCAAATTCACTTAGTAAACTAAGTTTGTTTCATAAGGCGGATAATAAATTTTCAAAAAGATGTCCACTCTCAGTTAAAAATGCCCCTATTGTTGATTATAAAAATATAAATTTACTAAAAAAATACATTACAGATAATGGTAAAATTATATCTTCAAAAATTACATCTGTGTCGTATGGAAAACAAAAAAAACTTACCAAAGAAATTAAAAAAGCAAAAATACTAGGTTTATTATAAATGGAAATAATTTTACTTGAAAATATTCTAAATTTAGGAAACATTGGTGACAAAGTAACTGTCAAAAATGGTTATGGGAGAAATTTTTTATTAAAACAAGGTAAAGCTCTAAGATTTAGCAAGTCTAATTTAGATTTAGTTAATAAAAAAAAAGATGAACTAAATAAGAAAAATACAGAGATTAAAAATAAATTTAAAAACATTGCAAAAATTATTAATAATAAAACTTTCACCTTTCATAAAGAAAGTAAAGAAAATGGCGAATTGTACGGATCTTTAAAACCAAAAGAGATTATTAATATGATTAATGAAAATACTAATGCTGGTGTGAATCCGTCACAAATTATTTTAAAAGATGATTTAAATAAAATTGGTTTATTCAAAGCCGAGATAAACTTCCACTCAGAAGTAAAAGCAAATATTTCAATTAAAATAGATAAAGTTCAATCAAAATAACTTTTCCACAGTCTATAGAAATAAGTGCGTAACTTTTCTCTTTATCGATCGTTAATTTTTAATGATAATGATCATTACATGGAAGAAGTAAAGTCAATTAAAAAAATTGAAAATAGACAACCTTCAAATCTTGAAGCTGAACAGGCTCTATTAGGTTCAATATTAGTTAATAATGATATCTTGGATGAAATTTCTACAATAGTAACTTCAAACATATTTTACGATCCCGCTCATATCAAGATTTATGAAGTAATTGAAAATTTAAACAGCAAAGGAATGATAGCTAACCCGATAACTTTAAAAAATTTCTTTGAAAAAGATAATATGCTCGATGATGTTGGTGGCACTGAATATTTAGTTAAACTAACAAGATTTTCAGGATCAACTAAACAAGCTATTGACTATGCTAAAATAATTCATGAAATGTATCTTAGAAGAGAATTAGTGCAAGTTTCTGACAAATTGTCTAGTGACACATTGAATGCAAATCATAACGAACAAAATGCAGAAAATATAATTGAAAATACAGAAAAATCACTTTACGATTTAGCTGAAAGGGGAAGTTTTTCTCAATCTTACTTAAAATTTAATAAAGCTTTAGACCAAACAATTCAAATGGCCACTTTAGCGATGCAAAATGATCAAGGGATTGTTGGAGTTCCTACTGGTCTAACAGATCTCGATGAAAAATTAGGAGGTTTGCATAAGTCAGATTTAATTATCTTAGCAGGAAGGCCGTCTATGGGAAAAACTGCTTTAGCAACCAACATAGCTTTTAACGCAGCTCAACATTTTTCAAACATTCAAAACAAGTCTTCTGTTGCCTTTTTTTCTCTTGAAATGTCCTCAGAACAATTATCAACGAGAATTCTATCTGAACAAGCAAGAATAAAATCTGATGATATAAGAAGAGGTAAAGTTACAGAAGAAGAAATTAATAGATATATTGAAACCTCAAGAAATATTTATAATTTACCTTTATTTATCGATGAAACTCCAGCAATAACAATTGCAGCTTTGTGCAATAGAGCAAGAAGAATTAAGAGATTACATGATGTGGGATTAATTGTAGTTGATTATATTCAGTTGATGAGATCTAGCTCAAGTAAAAATGAAGGTAGGGTTCAAGAAATATCCGAGATTACTCAAGGATTAAAAGCTTTAGCTAAAGAATTATCAGTTCCAGTGCTGGCTCTTTCTCAACTTTCAAGAGCAGTTGAACAAAGAGATGACAAACTTCCTCAATTAGCGGATTTAAGAGAGTCAGGTTCTATAGAGCAAGATGCAGACGTAGTGATGTTTGTATATAGAGAGGCATATTATTTAGAGAGAAAACAGCCAAAACTGGGTTCAATAGAGCACGCTGAATGGCAGTCAAAAATGAATGATGTTAATGGTTTAGCTGATATAATTTTAGGCAAACAAAGGCATGGACCTACTGGCACCATCAAAGTTGAGTTTGAGGGAATTTATACAAAATTCAAAGATTTGAGTAAAAATTAACATAATTTCTTCTTTAGTTATAAAAAAATTCAGATATATCTGATTTAGCTAAATGTTTTCTTTAATCTATAAAAAAATAATCATTGATTTTCCTAAAATAACTCTTTTCTTTTTGATTGCATTAGTAAGTGTTTCTATTTACCAAGCAAAAAACTTTAATTTAGATGCCTCCTCTGATGCCTTATTACTCGAAGGTGATCCAGATTTGAAATATCTAAGAGAAGTAAATGAGACCTATGGCTCAAAAGATTTTTTAGTCTTAACTTATTCTCCGATTTCAACTTTTACTGAAAAAGATACAATTCTCAATCTGCAATTACTTAAATCCAAGATTGAAAAACTAAACTGGGTAGACAGTGTAATTACTATTATTGATGTTCCTTTGTTAAAAAGTACAGATGAAAATTTAATGGATAGGCTAAAAAATTATAAAACGTTAGCATATCCAGAAATTGATAAAGAGAGAGGTTTTGAGGAAATTAAAAATAGTCCAATTTATAGAAACTATGTAATCAGTGAAGATGGCAAAACATCAGGGATAGTTGTTTACTTAAAAGAAGACAAAAGATTAAAAGAATATATTAAAGTAAAAGATAAATTTTATTATCAATCAATCGAAAAAGGCCTGTCAAAAGAAGAGGAACTTAATTATAAAAAATTTTTAAAAGAATACGAAGATTATAAAAATTTGTATAATTTAAGAAACCATCAAAATATAGCTGAAATAAGAGAGGTAATTAGCAGGTATGGTCAAAATGCAGAAATTTATTTAGGTGGAATTCCAATGATTGCCGATGACATGATGAGCTTTATTAAGAATGATATTGTTGTATTTGGGATTGGTGTTTTTATTTTTATAATTTTAACACTCTGGTTTATTTTTAGAAATATAAAATGGGTAATGATGCCATTACTTGGTTGCGCAACATCAGTTATATTTATGATAGGTCTTTTAGGTTTTATTGGTTGGAAAGTAACCGTAATTTCCTCTAATTTCATCGCATTAATGTTAATCTTAAATATGGCGATGAATATTCATGTAACCGTCAGATATTTACAATTTAAGGAAGAATTTCCAGAATATTCAACTCAGGAAGCTGTTTTAATTACAAGTAAAAAAATGATGATGCCAATAATTTATACTGTTCTTACTACTGTTTGTGCCTTTTTATCTCTTGTATTAAGCGGAATAAAGCCAATTATAGATTTTGGATGGATGATGACTCTCGGATTGGTAGTATCATTACTGGTTACATTTTTATTACTACCTTCTTTATTAAGTTTGCTTTCTAATGATCGTGAAATTAATATTCAAAAAACTAAAAAATCTATTATCACATCACTTTTAGGATCTATTGCAAAAAAAAATAAACTTACAATTTTTGCATTCACTTTAATAGTAATAATAGTAAGCCTGGTTGGAATCTCCAAACTACAAGTAGAAAATAGTTTCATAAATTATTTTGATAAAGAAACAGAAATATACAAAGGCATGAAAAAAATTGATGATGATTTAGGTGGAACAACACCTTTAAATGTGATTTTAAAATTTCCAGTTAAAGAGACAAAATTAATTAAATCAAAAGATGACAACTTTGATGAGTGGGAAGATGAAAACGAAAATGAGGACAAAGCTAAATATTGGTTTACTAGGGATAAGATGGATAAAATAATTAAAGTTCATGAATATTTAGAATCTTTGCCAGAAATTGGAAAAGTACTCTCTTTTGGGTCAATTCTTAAAGTAGCTGAAGATCTAAATAAAAAAGAGTTGCAAAGTTTAGAAATAGCGGTCTTGTATAGCAAGATTCCTAAAGATATTAAAAAAGAAATTATTACTCCTTATATTTCTGTAGAAAAAGATGAAGCAAGAATAAATTTAAGGATAAAAGACTCTTTAGAAAACCTTAGAAGAGATGAATTAATAAATAAAATAACCTCCGAACTTAATACTAAAATTGGTCTTGAGAAGGATGAATTTAAATTAGTTGGTGTCCTTATATTGTTTAATAATTTGTTACAAAGTCTATTTAAATCACAAATTTTAACTTTAGGTATAGTGATGCTTGGTATTTCGGCGATGTTTTTCGTATTATTTAGAAATATTACCGTTTCATTTATTGGTGTAATTCCAAATTTTATTGCAGCTTTTTTTATTCTTGGAATAATTGGTTTATTAGGTATTCCATTAGACATGATGACTATTACAATAGCTGCAATAACAATTGGTATTGCGGTAGATAATAGCATTCATTACATCTATAGATTCAAAGAAGAATTTACAAAAATTAAGGACTACAATAAAACACTTGATAGATGTCACGAAACTGTTGGTGTTGCAATTTTAAATACTTCAATTACTATAGTTTTTGGGTTTTCAATTTTGATTTTATCAAACTTTATTCCAACAATTTATTTTGGTGTATTTACTGGTATAGCTATGTTGTTGGCAATGATATCTGTTTTAACTTTACTACCAAAATTAATTCTGATTTTAAAACCATTTGGTAAAGAAATAATCGATTATAAATGATAAATAATTTTTTTGATTATTTATTAAATAGTATCAATTTAATGGATTTAGTTTTTGTAATTATTTTAATTTATTGTGTAGTTCAATGCTTTTTAAAAGGATTTTCACTGAGTTTAATTTCTTTCATGAAATGGATTATATCAGCAATTATGACGATTATTCTTGTTCCAAAATTGCAGCCAATAGTAAGTGATTACATTGAGTCGGAATTTATAAAAAATATAGGCCTTGGTGTATCAATCTTTTTTCTAACATTGTTTATAACAATTATTTTAGGAAGGACCTTTAGTAAAGTAGTAACATGGACTGGAGTTGGTTCAATTGATAAAAGTTTTGGGATAATATTTGGTTTTTTTAAAGGTTACATCGTTTCTATTTGTTTATTTTCAATTTTAAATTGGTTTTATCCTTATCAAAATTGGGGTATATCTGCTGAGAAGGCTATTACATTTAATATTATAAGTAAAGGAAGCGAGATTTTAGTAGATGAATTTCCATCTAACGAAGATTTAATCGACACCAAGGAAAAAATTGAAAAAATTTAAATCAGATAAGCTTAAAGAGGAGTGTGGTATTTTTGGAATATCAAATTATGATGATGCCTCAGCTATGGTTGCTTTAGGCTTGCATGCATTACAACATAGGGGTCAAGAAGGATGTGGTATTGTCTCATTTGATGGAAAAAATTACCATTCTGAAAAAAGACAAGGACTTGTAGGGGATCATTTCACAAATCAAGACGTTTTAAAAAAACTTCCAGGGAAATTTGCAATGGGTCATAATAGATACTCTACTACAGGTGAGACTTCTTTAAGAAACATACAGCCTTTTTTTGCCGATCTGTATATTGGAGGTTTAAGTATTGCTCATAATGGAAATTTGACTAATGCACTATCGCTGAGAGAAAATTTAGTAAAGAATGGAGCAATTTTTAGAACTACGAGTGACACAGAGACAATTGTTCAACTAATAGCTAGATCAAAAAGAGAGAAATTTTTGGATAAACTTATAGATGCTTTATTTCAGATACAAGGTGGATACTCTTTAATTTTAATGACAAATAAAAAATTAGTTGGTGTAAGAGATCCTTATGGCATTAGACCTCTCATAATTGGGAAATTGAATAAATCTTACATTTTTGCGTCAGAAACATGCGCTTTAGATATTGTTGGGGCCAGCTTTGTAAGAGAAGTGGAGAATGGAGAAATAGTGATTATTGAAAATGACAAGATCAGAACTATTAAACCTTTTCCTAAACAAAAACAAAGACCATGCGTTTTTGAATACATTTACTTTGCGAGGCCTGATAGCCTAATTAATAATAAATGTGCTTATGAATATAGAAAAAAATTAGGTAGAGAACTAGCTAGAGAAGCTGATTTGAAAGCTGACCTTGTGGTTCCTGTGCCTGACTCTGGCGTGCCAGCTGCTCTAGGGTACGCGGAGGAGTCTAAAAAAAAATTTGAACTTGGTTTAATAAGAAATCATTACGTTGGCAGAACTTTTATTGAACCTACACAAAGTATAAGAAGTTTAGGTGTTAAATTAAAGTTAAGTCCAACTAAGACTTTGGTTAAAGGAAAATCTATAATATTAATTGATGACTCTTTAGTAAGAGGAACTACCTGCCATAAAATTGTAAAAATGCTTTATGAGGCAGGAGCTAAGGAAGTCCATGTCAGAATAGCTTGCCCTGAAATAAAATATCCAGACTTTTATGGTGTGGATATGCCTACAAAAAAAGAATTATTAGCTAGCAACAAAACTAATAAAGAAATGGCAGAATATCTTAAGGCTAAAAGTTTAAAATTTTTAAGTTTAGATGGATTGTACCAAGCTTTAACTGGTGAAAAACGGAATGAAAATTTTCCACAATTTAGTGATCACTACTTCACTGGACAATATCCTATAAAACCTCAGGATAGTCTGAACGAAAACATTGTAAAACAACTATCTCTTTTAAGCGGGAAGTCTAGCAATTAGTTTACAACAAATAATTTATTTTTTTTGTTGATGTAAAAGAGTTTGTTGTCAACAATTATTGGCTGAGTTTTCAATTTTGATGGAAGTTTGATAATGCTAACAATTTTACCATATATATCAAGTTTTATTACATACGAATTTTTAAGGAATACAAAAATTTTATCATCTACCATTAGAATATTTTTAATTATTAAATTTTTCTTTTTAGTACTAAGAAAATTTGCTGTTTCTTGTGCTAAATCAAGAGAATATATAATTTCACCATCTCGCAAATTTAAAGCAACAAGTAAATTATTTTTTGTTAATAAGAAAACAAAATTATTATTGATTATAGGATTAAAATAGGATGAAAAGTTTTTTTTATACAAAACAGATCCATTTTTAGAATTAATTATATAAAAATTCTCATTTGAAGAAAGTAATATTTTATTATCATAAAAAACTACGTCACTCCCGTAAAATAAATTACTTAAGTTTTTTTCTAGTGTTTTATTTAAATTTACAAACCACTTAAGATTAAAAGATTTATTATCAATTGAATATAGAGATCCATAAGTGTTTAAAAAAAAAACTTCATCATTGCTTAATGATATTTTGTTTTGAAAATTATTGTTTATTACTGTCTCTTCAGACGGAATTAGCTTTATTAATTTTCCGTTTTTTTTGTTAAAAAAGTATAAATCATTATTTTGATTAGCTAGCGTTAAAAAATTTAATGATAATTTCAGATTAGATCTAAAAGGAATATTGATATTTTTCGCCCAAATTATTTTATCTAAATTTATGTCGTAGGCATAAATAAAACCAATGTTATCTGAAATATAAACAATATCATTTTCTATAATAAAATTTAACTTAATTTTTTTATTTTTATATTTTTTTTTATAGAAATTTAACTTTTTAATTAACTTATTTTTTTGTAACGAGTAAATAAATAAATTTCCTTTTTGATCGCTTAAAAATATTTTATTTTTTTCATATAATATATTTTCATTTAGAGTATGTAGAGAAATTTTTTTACTTTTATGGATTGCTTGATTTTTGTTATCAAAGCTTAAATTAACTATATTATTTTCTTTATTTAATAAAGTTTGATTCCAAGATAAATTTCTTAGGGGTTCATTGATTATAAAATTAAACTCTTCATTAATTTGAACTATACTATTAAATTTTTCATCAGAAGAAGTTATTTTAACAAAATCCTTAAAAACAGAATTATTTTCAATGTTTGGAACAATATTATCATTTTTCCAGATACCTGTTTTAGTATCGAAAGAACAACTATAAAAAAGAAAAAGTAATATTAAAATTTTAAAAAACTGCATTTAATTTTCAAGCAAATTTAAGGCTAATTCTTTTAAGCTTGAATTTTGTTCTATCAATTTGTTCAGCAAAATTTTACTTTTTTCAATTTGATCAATTTTAGAAAAGTAAAGAGCTTTCTTAAAAATTATGAGATCAGTATTTTTTTTATCTAAATTCAATTTTTCAAGTTTTTCGAATAAACTCAATATTTCAATATTATCCTCAATTAAATTTTTTTCTAGAATTGTATTTAAAGCTAAGACTGAATAAAATTTATTTTCACTTAAAATAATTTCTTTATAATAATTTGTAGCACTTTCATTTTCACCATTGCCGAGAAGAATTCCGGCTTTGATATATTTTTCAGAAATCAAGAAATTTTTTTTATCTTGATTTTCTTTCCAAACAAAAAAAGAAACAATAATAATAATAAACACAATTAAAATTGATATAATTTTACTTAAATTATTTTTTACAAATAATTTTAAATTTTCTTTTGTGTCAGTTATTTTATTTTCACTCTGTTCCATTTAAAAAATATTTTTTTGTAGGAAATTTTTTTGATTTTACGTCTCTAGTATATTTTTTTACAGCATTTTCAATTATCTTGGTCAAATTTGAGTATTTTTTTACAAATTTTGGATAAAATCCACTTATACCGAGCATATCGTCAGTAACTAATATTTGACCATCGCAGCATGATGAAGACCCTATCCCAATTGTTGGTATCTTAACTGAATTTGTAATAATTTTAGAAGCTTTTGCTGTTAGACATTCAAGAACAATTGCAAAAGCTCCAGCCTTTTCAATTAACTTGGCTTCATCGAGAAGAGAATTTATTTCTCTTATCGATTGCCCTTCTAGCTTAAATTTATTTTTAAATTGTGGCGTGTATCCAATATGACCCATAACAGGAATTTTTTTTTTTACTAAATATTTTAATATTTTAAAATTATTTTTATAATTTTCTATTTTTACAGCGTCACATCTTGTTTTTTTAACAATTAGCCTTGCATTTTTTAAAGATTTATTAGGTGAGTTATAAGTACCTTTTGGCATATCAACAACAAATAAAGCTTTCTTTACACCCATTTTAACACTTGAAGCATGGTGAATTATATTTTGTAAACTAATTTTATGAGTATTTTTATGACCATAAAGTACATTAGCCATTGAATCTCCTACCAAAACTATATCACAATAGTTATCTAAGATTTTTGCAATACTTTTTGAATAAGCTGTTAAACTTACAATTTTCCTTTTACCTTTCATTAAAATAATTTTTTTGATTTTTTGTTTCATTATTCTAATTCAATTGTACTCGGCGGTTTTGAGGTAATATCATAAACTACCCTGTTAATACCCTTAACATTATTCACAATTTTATTGGATATTCTATCTATAAATTTTTTTGGGAAACTGTAATAATCAGCTGTCATACCATCATGCGATGTTACAGCTCTTAATAAGCAAATATTTTCGTATGTTCTTGAGTCCCCCATAACACCTACTGTTTTTATTGGAAGCAATGCTGCATAAGCTTGCCAAATTTTATGATAAAGATTATTCTTTTTTAATTCTCTTATATAAATATCATCAGCTTCTTGTAGTATTTTTATTTTTTCATGTGTGATGTTGCCAATTATTCTAATTCCTAATCCTGGACCAGGAAATGGGTGTTTATAATTTATTTCATCAACCAAATTTAAAGATTTTCCTAAAACTCTGACTTCATCTTTAAAAAATTCTTTGAGTGGCTCAATTAACTTTAATTTCATAACTTTTGGAAGACCTCCAACATTATGATGAGATTTAATTTTTGATGTTTTACTACCAGTTGATGATTTACTTTCAATAATGTCAGGATAAAGAGTGCCTTGAGCTAAAAATTTTACTCCTTTATATTTTTTTGCTTGTTTTTCAAAAACATTAATAAATAATTTCCCGATAATTTTTCTTTTTTTTTCAGGATTGGAAATATTTTTTAATTTATTAACAAATAATTTAGATGCATTGATTAATTTTACATTTAATTTATATTTTTTTTTAAAGATCTGATAAGTATATTTGAATTCATTTTTTCTCATTAAACCTGTATCGACCATAATACAAATTAAATTTTTTTTTATAGCTTTATTTATAAGTAATGCAGCAACACTACTATCTACACCTCCGGATAAGGCGCATATAACTCTACTATTTTCTGTTTCATCTTTAATTTCTTTAACTAATCTGTTTTTTTGTGAATTGATATTCCAATTCTTTTTAATTTTACAAATTAAAAAAAGGAAATTTTTAAATATTTGTTTTCCATTATCTGTATGGGTAACTTCAGGATGAAACTGAACTCCAAAAATTTTTTTTTTAAAATTTTCAATTATTGTAAGCTTTGAATCTTTTGTGGAAGCAATAATTTTAAAACCTAAAGGTAATTTTATAACAGCATCTTCATGACTCATCCAAACTAATCTTTTTGTTTTTAAATAATTTTTTGTAAGCAAGGATGAGTTTTTTTTTATTAAGTATGCTCTTCCAAATTCTCTCCTTTTTTTGGAAGGTTTTATTGTGCCTCCAAATAATTTGGCAATTAATTGTAAACCGTAACATATGCCTAGGATCGGAATTTTTTTTCCAAAAATTTCTTTAGAAACAGTTTGAAATTTTTTTTCATTTACAGAAGATGGACCACCAGAAAATATGATGCCTCTAATTGTATTGAAATTTTTTATTTTTTTTAATTCTTCTGGGGTTATAATTTCTGAATAAACTCCTAATTCTCTGATGTTCCTACCTATTAATTTTGTTACTTGTGAGCCAAAGTCGATAATTAATACTTTTTCTTTGTCTTTATGAAATTGCATTTATTTCTTAGATAAATTCTCAATTTCAACTTTTAATTCACTATTTTTGTTACAAAATTTTTCACAAATCGAACTAAGCCTCTTATTTAGCTCTTTGCTTTTTTTATAATCAGACGAAGCAAGTTTAAGTTTAGCTAAGTTATATATGGCTTCCTCATTTTTAGGATTTAGTAACATAACTGTATTTAAATTTTGTTCTTCTAAATCTTTCTTATCCAACTTATTAAAAATTTTTGATAAATATAAATACGAAAGCTCACTTTTTGGATTAAAAACAATTTCTTGTTCAAACTTAAATTGAGCTTCTTTGAATTTTTCTTTATTATATAAATTTACTCCTTCATCAAAATACTCCGGCTTAGCATATAAAGTGTTGATTGAAAGAAAGAAAATTACAATAAATTTTAAAGTTTTTATTTTCATAATTTATAATTAATTGATTTTTGAGTTACTTCCACACTATGTACCATACTTTCGTAGAAACCAGCTTTAGTAATTTTAATAAATTTTGCGCGTTTGTTGATCTCTTTTAAAGATTTAGCTCCAATGTAACCCATTGATGAGCGTAGCCCACCTTGTAACTGATAAATTATTTTAGACACCTTTCCTTTGTATTCTACTCTTCCTTCTACGCCCTCAGGCACAAACTTAGATTTATCTTTAAAATTACTTTGGAAGTACCTATTTGCTGATCCTGAAGACATTGCGCCTATCGATCCCATTCCTCTGTACTGCTTAAATATTTTCCCACCATTTTTAAATTTTTTGCCTGGACTTTCGTCTGTACCGGCAAATATTGAACCCATCATTATTGCATCCGCTCCTGCTGCTAAAGCTTTAGCAATGTCACCAGAAAATTTTATCCCTCCATCAGAGATTATTTTAATTTCTTTTTTATTTAATGCTTTTTTTACATCCATGATTGCAGAAATTTGAGGCACTCCAATACCAGCTACCATTCTTGTAGTACAAATAGATCCTGGTCCAATACCAACCTTGATAATATCGGCCCCTGAATTATATAATTTTTTCGCTGCTTCTCCGGTCGCTATGTTTCCAACACAGATAGGTATTTTACTTTTAATTTTTTTTAATTTTGATAAAGTTTTTAAAACTTTCTCACTATGACCGTGAGCTGTGTCTATTACAATTAGATCAACCCCACTATCTACTAATGATTTAGCTCTATCAATATCATCATTATTGGTACCTACCGCTGCTCCAACTAAAAATTTTTTATTTTTAACTTTTTTTACTTCTAATGACTGTTTTTTTATATTTAAGTTACGATGTATTATTCCTATTCCTCCCTCTCGGCCAATTGCTAAAGCCATTTTGCTTTCAGTAACTGTGTCCATAGCTGAAGACAAAAAAGGGACTTTTAATTCTATTTTGTTGGTCAGTTTTAAACTTATATCAGTTTTTGAGGGAAGAATTGATGAATAACGTGGAAGCATTAAAACATCATCAAAGGTTAAAGCTTCTTTTATTGTTACCATATAGACTTATATACAATTATAGTAATTTATAAAGTTTTTAATGTATCGCAGTGTATATAAGTCTCTTTTGACTCACTTCTACTAGAGTCAGGTTTAAAAAAATTAACCGTTTTAAATATAGATTTTGCAAGATTTTTTACTTCAATAAAATCTTCACCCATAAATATCTTTGAGACTAATACACCTTTAGGTTTAAGTATATCTTTTGACAAGTTAATAATTTCTGCACATAATTGGTTTGTTCTTATTGAGTCTAAAGATCTATTTCCTGTGGTATCAGCAGCCATATCTGAAATTATGATGTCTAATTTTGATTGAAAATAACTAATTATGATGTCTTTGGTGTCATTTTGTAAAATATCAGCTTTTACAAACTTTACATTTTTTATTGGCTCCATGTCTTTAATATCAATAGACAATATCTTTCCGTAAGTGATTATTTTGCTAGCTACCTGAGACCAGCCTCCTGGGCAAGAGCCTAGATCAAGTAGATTTGAGTTTTTTTTTATAAACCGGTATTTTTTATTCAATTCAATTAATTTAAATGAGGCTCTAGATCTAAAACCTAAAGTTTTTGATTTTTTAAAATAAGGATCTCTATGTTGTTTAATTTTCCAAGAATTACTTTTCTTGGTTCTTTTTGATTTTTTCATTATAAAATATCTTCATGACTTTCTTCAGATATTTTTGAGTTTTTTCTGTTTTGTGCTCTAAAAAGAACTACACTTATTGGTATTAAAATTAAATAGATTAATCCAAAAGCTAAAAGAGTTTCTAAAGTATAAAATAATAAAGCAATAAAAACTAATCCGATTCCTAAAAGAAGGAAAACTGTAGTTTTAGGTGAAATTGATATTTTTTTTAAAGCTAAAGTGGGAACTTTACTTACAAGCATAATTGCAATTAAAATTGTGAAATATGGTACAACTTTTTTTACTTCAAAACCAAAATTAAGATTAGTTAATTCATATATTAATGGCATTAATATTAATAACCCACCAGCAGGTGACGGTATCCCTTCAAAAAAGTTATTCTTCCATTCTTCCGATGTTTCAATTTTAGTTAGGTTAAATCTTGCTAATCTCAACACACAACAAACTGAATAAATTAGAGTAATTGCCCATCCAAGTTTGCCGTAATTATTTAATTCCCAAAAATATAAAATAAATGCTGGTGCAATACCGAAGCTCACAAAGTCAGTTAAGGAGTCTAATTCTTTGCCAAATTCAGATGTTCCTTTAATTAATCTTGCTATTCTTCCATCTAAAGCATCTAAAATTGCAGCAATTAAAATTAATGTTACAGCTAAGCTATAATTTCCATCAATAGAAAATTTAATAGAGCTGATACCTAAACAAACTCCAGCTAAAGTTAAAATATTTGGTAATAAGTATCTTGTTTTTTTTGATGATACTAATCTAAACTTTTTATTTTCTTCCATCACTCGCCTGCGATTAAACTTTCACCTGCAACTACGTTTTGACCTTGTTTAGCCAAGATATTTTTATTCTTAAAATATACATCAACTCTGCTCCCAAATCTAATCATCCCAATTCTCTCACCTTGCTTTAATTCTTGATCTTGCTCTACTTGACAGACAATTCTTCTAGCTATCAATCCAGCAATTTGAACTATAATTATATCTTCACCGCTAGAAGATTTTATTTTAAAATAATTTCTTTCGTTTTCCTCACTAGCTTTGTCTAAAGAGGCGTTTAAAAATTTACCAGGTTTATAATAGATTTCTTCTACCTTTCCAGAAATAGGAGTTCTATTTACATGACAATTAAAAACATTCATAAATATGCTTACTTTTGTATATGTG
>Ga0181568_10002095_pt1 | contig 18146 bp, 20 predicted proteins | sample 101ome_20_FD_133758 | JGI IMG/M metagenome (GOLD analysis project Ga0181568, IMG submission 133758) | Coastal salt marsh microbial communities from the Groves Creek Marsh, Skidaway Island, Georgia - 101404AT metaG (megahit assembly) | ecosystem: Environmental > Aquatic > Marine > Intertidal... | reverse complement strand
GCACGGCGAGGATGACCATGGATTCACCTCACTCAAGAACGGTTCCCTCGATGCCTTGGAAGCGGTGACGCTGGCCGTTGAGGCCATGGAGGACGAAGCGCTCTTCAACGCAGGCCGTGGCTCGGTTTTGGACGCAAGCGGGTCCATCACCATGGATGCGAGCATCATGCGAGGATTGGACAGGGCGGCAGGAGCGGTGATCGGTGTTCGTCGAAGCCGTCATCCGATTCGCATTGCCAATCATCTCCTGCACAAGGGTTGGCCGGTGATGCTCGCAGGGGAGGCTGCCGATGCATTTGGGGAACGGTGTTCGGTGGAGCATGTCACCGAAGACTGGTTGAAAACAGCGTTGCGTCAAGCACAGTGGCAGAAATGGCACGAACAGCACTTGCGACCCGGCGCCACCGATGAAGACGATACACTGCTTGACCACGATGGCGAAGAAGAAGGGTGGGGCACGGTCGGTGCAGTGGCCCTTGACGTCAACGGCCAGGTTGCAGCGGCCACTTCGACTGGCGGCATGACTGGAAAACCACTCGGACGGGTGGGCGACACACCGATCATCGGGGCTGGAACCTGGGCCGACGAAACGATTGCCGTTTCGTGCACGGGCGTCGGTGAAGCGTTTATTCGCACCGTTGCCGCCCATGCGGTTGCGGTTCATCATCGCCACACCTCACTCGGAGATGCTGCCGCTCAAGTCTTGGATGAGGTGGCTCCCATGGGTGGACGTGGGGGGTTGATTGCTGTTTCAGCCTCAGGGGACGTGGTCCTGCCGTTTCAAACGATGCTGATGTACCGTGGCCTCTACCGGAACGGAACGGTATCCGTTGGCATCGGTCCGGACATGTTTGATTGATTATTGCCCCTAAGTTCATGACCTGTTGAGTGTGCCAAAGCGATATGCCTGTTGATGCAGATGAGGCACTGCGAAGAGCAACCCTCATCCGCAGCGACCCATCGTTGAAAGGCGTTACACGAGAGAACATCGCCGAGAATGAAGATGAAGTGCTCTGGTTGTACAGAGCACCGGACGGCGACCCCATCGAAGAGGAAGACCGCATTGCGAGGTGGAATTCACTTGGCTTGCCTCCTGCATGGGTGGATGTTTGGATCTGTCCAAACCCAAGAGGTCACATCCAAGCAACCGGACGAGACGTGAAGGGAAGGCTCCAATACCGCTACCACCCGGACTGGACCGACATCACCACGGAGATGAAATACGACGATGTTGCTTATTTCGCCTCTCAGTTGCCTCGCTTACGAAAGCAAGTTGCTGTTGATATTGAAGACAACACCATGTCGCTCAACACGGTAGCTGCACTGGTTGTTCGCCTCATGGACCTCTACAACATTCGAGTGGGGTCTGACGAGTACGCCAAAGCCAACGAGTCCTACGGGCTAACCACGCTCAAATCGATGCACGTAAAGCACATCAAGGGTGAGAAAGCCGAAGGACGGCACGATGCGATTTTTACGTTCACGGGAAAATCCGGCAAAGATTGGGAAATCACCATCGAGGACGATCATCTTGTGGATTTGATCTTGCGAACCAACCGTTTGGGTGCCAAGGATGCCGACCTCTTCATGTACATCTCAGACGCAGGAAACGAGGTGGATCTCAAAGCCGAGCACATCAACCATTACATTCGCGCCACCAGCGGCGAAGGGTTCACGGCCAAAAATTTCCGAACATGGGCCGCCACCTCGAAGTGTGCAGAACGTCTGGCGTATCTCGCGAGTGAACGCACAGCGAAGGAAATGAAAGCCTGGATGGAGGCTTTACCTCCCGTGGAGTCAATGACAAAACTCTGGTCAGAGGGGGATTGGGTGCCACCATCATCCGAAACCGCCCTCAACAAAGCCATGCTGGCTGTCATCGACACGGTGGCAGCCAATCTCGGAAACACGCGTGCTGTGTGTCGTTCATCCTACATTCATCCGTGGTTCCTCGATGCATGGATGGAGGGACGACTAGAGGCGGCGTGGGCAGAAGCCAGTGGTATGCGCGCCATGGCAAACATGACGCAAGGCGAGAGTTCAACGCTTCGCATTCTCAAGGGCATTGTCAACGGTTCGTGAAGTGCTTGAGCCAATGCTTTCGCCATGTTTATTAATTAGTAAACAAGCCGGCTGTCATGGCTAAACACCGCGCCGGCGACCGCCGAATCATCAGCATCAGCATACCAGAAAACCTCGCCAAACAATTGGACAGAAAAGTGGGTAAAGGACGATCTGACGGACGTTCCGCCACCATTGCAAAGATGATTCAGCAGGGACTTGACAGTACACCGCCTGCTCCAGCAACCGAATCTCAGCCCTCAAGAACAGCAGCTGCGGCACCCGGTGAAGTCCGCGTGGAAAGCGATACCATGGGTGAGCTTGAAGTCCCTGCAGACCGATACTATGGCTGCCAAACCGCTCGCTCACTCCTGAATTTTGACATCGCAGACGACACCATGCCTCGAGGCGTCATCCGGGCTTTTGGCGTGCTCAAGCAAGCCGCTGCGAAGACCAATGTTGCCCTCAAGCAACTTGACCCCGAGGTCGGTGACCTCATCATTGCGGCCTCCCAAGAGGTGCTTGAAGGCCATCTCAACGACCACTTTCCCCTCCGCGTTTGGCAAACCGGTTCCGGCACGCAGTCAAACATGAACACCAACGAAGTCATCGCCAACCGGGCGATTGAGTTGGCTGGTGGCGTCCTCGGTTCGAAAACACCCGTTCACCCCAACGACCACGTCAACCGAGCGCAATCCTCCAACGACACCTTTCCCACCGCCATGCACATCGCAGCTGCTGAGGCCATCACCCACCGTTTGCTTCCCAGCGTCCGAGCACTTCGCAATGCGCTTGCTGAAAAGGCCGAGGCGTGGAAGGGTATCGTCAAGATTGGGCGCACGCACCTCATGGACGCTGTTCCACTTACGCTGGGACAGGAGGCCTCGGGATGGGTGGCCCAACTCGATGCCGATCTCCGTCGCATTGATTTCGCCCTTGACGACCTGTTTGAACTGGCTCTTGGAGGAACGGCCGTCGGAACAGGGCTCAACGCTCATCCCCTCTTCGCCCAAATGGTGGCTGATGAAATCGCCAACATCACGGGCTTGACGTTTTGTTCTGCAGAAAACAAATTTGCACAACTCGCGGCCCACGATGCCATCGTAGCAGCCTCAGGCGCCCTCAACACGTTGGCAGTATCGCTGATGAAAATCGCCAACGACATTCGCTGGCTCGGCTCCGGCCCACGGTGCGGTTTGGGTGAATTGGCACTTCCAGCCAACGAACCGGGTTCCTCCATCATGCCGGGCAAGGTCAACCCAACCCAGTCTGAGGCCATGACGATGGTGTGTTGTCAGGTCATGGGCAACCACACCGCCATCACCATTGGTGGAAGCCAGGGGAACTTCGAACTGAACGTCTTCAAGCCGATGATGATTCACAATTTCCTCCACTCAGTGGACTTGTTGACTGACGCGTGCCGAACGTTCCGAACGCGGTGTGTTGAGGGGCTGGAAGCGGTTGAAACCAACATTCAGTCGCACCTTGAAAACTCGCTCATGCTGGTGACAGCACTCAACAACCATATTGGATACGACAAAGCCGCGAAAATCGCCAAAAACGCTCATGAAAAGGGAACCACCCTGCGTGAATCTGCGTTGGAATTAGGCTACCTCACCAACGAAGAGTTCGATGCATGGGTTCGCCCGGAAGAGATGACGGGGCCAAAGCAAGGCTGAACCTATCGTTCCAATCATGCTTGGCGAAGGGCTCGGAGTTTGGCCTGGAGGGCCGAAGCTCGTTCATCCTGAACCTCAACCACCGGGCTCTCGGCATCCAAACGACGCTGAAGCATGGCCCGCTCCCAAACAACCACCGTTCCGTCTTCGCACCCGATAGCAGCACGTTGCTGCGTGCCGTGCATAACCCTCACGCGCCCGTAGGAAGCGCTTGCAAGCGATGTGCTCTGGTTGGAGGACCAAACGACGAGTTGGCTGCCCAGGCCATCGTCCCGAGCCATCCAGAGCAGCGATGTTCCTTCGTGTTCCATCGCTTCCATCTGCGCTGAAACAGGCGCACCTTTTGACTCCCAGCACGCCGTTCCGTCGTCGGTTCGTCCAACGGCATGGCCGTCATCGGTCGTGGCCACGTACCCTTTGACCATGCAGGTCAAGTGTTCTATCGAGCCCGTTTCGGTGGAAAGGATCGTTCCGTCCGGTTGAACGATCAGTCCGTCGGTTTGTCCGAAAAGAGCGGTTGCTTCACGAGCTGAACCCGTGGTGATCGGCGATGAAGATGGAGGTTTCACGTGGTTGAAAGGAGGCGAGGCGCTGATGTCCAAATGGCCGCATCGCGGACGTCCCAGACCTGCGAGGAGGGTGTCGTCGCGCTCAATCACCACCCAAGGACGCTCATCCATGCGTTCAACCCAAACGGGTTCCCCCTCAGCGGTAAACCGCCAAAGCGCAGATTCAATGAAATCGTTGTGCTCAATGTCATACACGGAAGAGACTGCGATGATATCGCCTTGCCACCAGCGGACATCGTCAGCACTGCCCTCCAGGGCAACCGACCACCGTTGCTCGCCGGTTGCTCGGTCAAGAGCAACGACATGAAGCCCGCTTGCAACGACCACCAACGTCTCTCCGAGGGCCATAGCGCTGATACGGTCGGGCGTTTGAACCGTCCAGAGGCTGGTTCCTTCTGCGTCCCAGCACGCCAACCGACCGTCCCATCCACCTGCAAAGAAATCGTTGGAGTCTGCGAGGTGAACCATGGAAACGGATTGGTCAAGTGACCTGACCATCCATGCAGCCCCCTTGAGGTCCATGACGTGAGGTGCATCTCCTCCACCATAAGGAGGTCGCTCATACGCTTCGTCAAGAGTCGTTTTCAAACACCTTGCTTGGCAAGCAAGAACAAAATGCTGCCGTTCTCGGCCCATTTATCATGAACGAAGCGACCGCTTTGATTGAATCGTTAAAGCACGCCAACGGTGCATACGCCTCATCCTTTGATGCTAAGGGCGTTGCCGGCAAGGCAGGAAAGCGCTTGCTGCTGCTGACCTGCATGGACTCACGTATCGTCCCTCATGCCGTTTTTGGCTTGAAAGAAGGCGACATGAAGGTGGTTCGAAACGCCGGAGGCCAATTGAATCCCGAAGTGACGAAGGACATCGTGTTGGCGAGCCATGTGCTTGACTGCGAATGCATCGTCATCATGCCACATACCCGCTGTGCGATGGCGAGCAAATCAACCACCGAGATACGGGAGCTCTTGGGCGAGTTGAGTGGGAAGGATTTCTCTTCTTTTTCGCCCCGGATGATTTCGGATGCATCGACGAAACTGGCTGAAGACGTGGCCCAACTCCAAGCACATCCATTGTTGAAGGATGGAGCCACCGTTCACGGAGCAATCTACGATGTGGACACGGGAACAGTGCAGTGGACTTGACAGAACTTACGGAACCTCGGTCAACGGTATTTGACGCCGAGGGACAGCGAACGTAAGCACGAAGGCCATCAATCCGAAAATACAGGCTGAGTAGTAGTGCCCCATGGTGAAGAACGACAACACAGCCGAGGTACGGAGGACGAGAATGGAGCCTGATTTGAGGGCCCAGACGGCAAAGCCAGCAGCGATGATGGCCAAGCCCATGAAGGCGAATCCAACAAGAATGTAGCCCGTGGCGGCGCTGGGATCCATCAGTGGATGGTCCATTTGCGAAGGCGTCATGTCAATGGTGCGAATTTCGCAATCCGTTTCGCTTTCTGTATCGCAGGGTTCAGCAGCAAACGCCTCACTTGACGGGAAGACAAAATCGATGGTGGTGAAGCCAATGGGTTCAATCAACGCAGGTGGAGAGAGCAGCACGCGATTTGAGTACACGTCACGATGACCGTCTCGTGAGTGGATGACATCAACCCTTACCAAACCAGGGTCAAGCCCCTCAAACGAATACCCTCCCTTCTCACTGGTGAGTTGCTCTTCGGACATCCAAAGTTGGGTTGTCTCGTTCAACCACGAGACATAGACGGTGGCGTTCACCAAAGGTTGCCCTCCGTCGGCAACGACCGTTCCTCGAAAAGTCGCCGTGCCGTCAGGAGCCGTTTGTGCCAAACGATACACGAATTCATCGGGACGTACGAGCCCGTCATCAGGCGAGGCGTAGTCCAAACCGTTGAGGAATCCGAGCAGACAAATGAAGAGCAAAAACACAGCCGTGGCTTGGCCTATGGGATGCATACGAGGATCCTCGATGGTCAACACGGCCTCGGAGGAAGCAAACAACATGGGCGTTTCATCCACCACTTCGTCAAGATAGGAGACGCCATCAATCTCCGTCTCGCCCATAGTCATGCGTGGAAGGCGGTCCTACTTGATGTCAATGCGATGGAGCCAGCGCGCCTTCAACCGTGCTTGCTGCGGTGATGCAAGCCAGGCCACCATCTGGAAGGTCCCGTCTTGTGCCTGCTCTTTCGACTCCACCATTCCATTCTCGTACACATCAGCCACGATTCGCTCGCTTGCATCGTCACCGGATGAGGCAGGTGGATGTATTGAGAGCGTGCACGGTTCTCCAAAGAGCCGTTTTCGGATGAACATTTGCAACCCATCAATGCCCGTGTCTTCCCGTGAAGAAATGGGGACGGGGTCAAGGAAACCACGTTCTTCTACCAATTCGATGACACGCTGCAGTTCAACCTCGCTGAGAAGATCGATTTTGGTCAGCACAACATGAGGGGGGGACGGGTCGTCAAGGAGGTCGTCGTCGATGCGTTGCCGTTCCATGACCTCGCGCTGGGTGGTTTCGATTTTTCGTTCAATTTCAAGAGGGGAGTCGGAGGCGTCAACCAAAATCAGCGTTAAATCAGCATCTATTGCTTCAGCAATAGTTGCTTTAAATGCTGTAAGAGTAGCATTTGGTATATTGTCAATAAAACCAATGGTATCAACCAATAGAATTCGTGGACTTTTTTCCATTCTGCCCACGGTGGTTTCCAAGGTAGAGAACAATTGGTCCTCCACAAGCACGCTTTTCCCAGATAACCGTTGGAAAAGTGAAGATTTGCCGGCGTTGGTGTACCCTACAAAACCGACGGTCATGGCGCCGCTGCGCACCCGCTGTCGACGGTGTTCTCGTTGTGCGTTGGCATGCTTTCGTTGACGACGACGAAGGTTGGTGAGTTCCCTGTTAAGATTTGCGAGAACGCCTTGCAACGCCGTTACACCACCACCACCGTACCCTGCTCGTTCACCGGTTGTCTGCTGGTTCGCCAATTCTCGCAGCACGGTGCGATCAGATTGCAGACGGGCGATGCGGACTTGGGTTCGTGCCTCAACCGAGGAGGCGTGGGCGGTGAACAAGGAAAGCAACAGGCGGACTCGGTCCCAAATCTCTAACCCGATTTCCTCACTCACACCAACCAATTGCCGTGCAGTGGCATTGGTGTGAAGCAACACCAAATCAACGCCTTCCCACGGATGGCCGGACACGATGCTTTGGAATTCATCGGCGATGTCGAGAAGTCGTCCTTTACCGAAATAGGTACGCGGATCTTCATCGCCCGCTTGAACCACCGTTTCCACGATTGCAATTCCCATCGTTTTCGCCAAGGCCTCGAGTTCGCTCGTGTCCTCTTGACCCCGCAGCAACAAGACGGTGCGACGGCCCTCGTGGTTGGTTCGTGCCTCGCCAAGAACCACGCCGCCGCTTCCTGCAACGACGAAGGGGTCTTGAGAAGGCTTGGCCATGGAGGGTGGAATGGTTAGACTCATATCAGCCCACCCCAAGGTCAGTCCATGACCGAGGAACATGTGATGGATGTCCGATGGTCAGGTGACCATGACATCGCCATGGCCTTGAAGGAAACCGCTGCTTCTCACGGATGCACCGTTGAGATTGAACAGACGGATGAAACCACGACCGTTTTGGTGGTCATGTCGGATTCAGATTTGCAACGGTTGCGAGACCGAGTGGATGCGCTTCTTGTTGACCTCAGCGAGGTTGAAGAACGGATGAACGGGTGAGGTCTTGAAGCACACCACGGTTTTGATCGATGCCCATTGCGTGATGTGCAACGGTCTTGCCAAGTTTTTGCGCAAGAGGACTGGCGGCGACGCCGTCCTTGACGTCATCGGCATCCAATCCGAAGAAGGTCAAGCCATGATAGCAACTTTTCCCGAGCGCATACAGACGATGGACACGCTCTATGTGGTACGGGCAGGGAAGCCCTACGTTCGTTCCGCAGGGGCCATTCGACTTCTTCTCACGATGCGTTGGTATTACGCTGTGCTGTTTCCCTTTGCCTGGTTGGTCCCGTTGCCCCTTCGCGACGGCGTGTACTGGGTGGTGTCAAAACTTCGTCACCGATTTGGACGGACAGACAGCTAGAGGTTGAGGTCCAATACCAACGGGGCATGGTCGGACACGTCCAAACCGCCCTGTCGAACAATGGTGCAATCGGTCAGGGCAGAAAGTGCGGCCTCGTTGAGCAAAAAGTAATCGATCCGCCAGCCCCGATCTTTCGCTCGGGCTTGACCTCGGTTGGACCACCACGAGTAGGTTTTCACGCCCTCACCAGCAAGATGTCGGAACGCATCGGTCCAACCGTCGGAAAGCAATTCAGTGAACCATGACCGTTCGTGAGGAAGGAAGCCAGAATTCTTCGCATTTCCCTTTGGATTCCAAATGTCGTCTTCAGTATGGGCGATGTTGAGGTCTCCACAAACAACAACGGGGCGTTCCTCATCGAGGTAGGGTTTCAACCACTGCCGCCATTCTTCCATCCAGCCTTCTTTGAAGGTCTGGCGTTCGTCTTTGTTTGAGCCGCTTGGCAAGTAGGTGTTGATGCAAATGACGCCGTTCACTTCGCATGCCAGCACGCGCCCTTCGGTGTCGTTGGGGTCAAGACGACCACCTTTGCCTCGGGCAAGAACGGTGTGGGATGATGTCGTGGCGGTGGCGACCCCCGAATACCCCTTTTTTTCAGCGGGATGCAGTGTGACCTGCCATCCGCTCGGCCACGACCACTCCTTCGGGAGTTGTTCCGTGAGCGTTCGGGTCTCCTGTAACATGGTCACGTCTGCTTGAAGCTCGGTGAAATAGTCGTCAATGCCTTTTCGAATCGCGGCTCTCAGCCCGTTGACATTCCAAGATACGAAGCGCATGCACCGCCCTTACTACGGCGGTGAATAAGCGTTCAAGGTTGGGCCTTTGTGATGTTCTGACCTGCCAACCGACCCGTGTCAGCAGCAGCATCGGCTAATGTGTGTTCGCTCGCGACCCACTCACCAGCGAGCAAGATTCCGTGTTCTGAAAAAGAATCGTAGCCTGGTTTTGCCCCTCGGGTTTGGACGAGGATGTTCGTTTGCTTGCGCTCATGGAGAACGTGCGATCGCCATCCGACCGCGTGGTGGTCGAGGAATCCTTCCAACCGCGCCATTCTCTCGTCCTCCGATTCACCGTCTCGTGCCGCCATCACCGCAGAAAGAAAAGCACCAGGAAGTTGGAGGCGAGGTTGGATGTTGTTGCTTTCCACGACATAAGCGCCCTCTGAGGGGTCAATGATTCCGTGAAGTTCAGCCAGTGGTTTTGCATCCAGCGTCGCATCAATGGTGCTTACAAAGACCGGTTGAATTTGGCTGAGGTCTGCGCCATCGTAACCCTTGAGCAAACGTTTGGCTTGTTGCACACCGCAGGCAAGAACAACGACATCGCTGTCAAAGGCTCTCCCGTCTTTGAGTTGAACCCGCCCCTCGTCAATGCTTGTGACTTGACAATTTGCTTCAATCAGAACACCCACCTCGTCGAGGGCTGCCGCCATGCGCCCAACCACGCCGGACCAACCCTCGCCGACAAACGAAAGTCGCTGACGGTTGAACGCAGCATAGCGTGAACCGTAGTCGGGAGAGCCTGAGCCAGCAAGAAGCGAGGCGGCCTGTACAACCGGAGAAGCCGTGTCGCCTTGCCGAAGTGCTCGACGGTGTTGGGCGGCAAGACGAACGTTGTTTCGTGGACGAATCGCCCCCACCGTCGGGATGGTGAGGCGGTCAAGACGGGGCGAGGATAACACGAGCGGAAGGCGCGAGATTTTCTTGATCAACTTCATCAATGGGCCACGGTGAAGAAGAAGGTGCAGCCCATAGCCAAACGGCGCACCGTCGACCGTTTGCGACGTGCCTTTTCCACCCAACCGGTCCGTACGTTCCAGCACCACCACGTGATGGCCTGCCGTGGTAGCATAGAGGGCCGTGGCGAGACCAGCGATGCCCGCTCCAACCACCGTGACCCTTGCCATGAGGTGCGGTGAACGCTCAACGCCAAAAGGTCGTTGGAGGGGTGCTTTGAAGTGGTGGCCCGCGCTCCATTCATCATGGCCGATGCCCCACGACTTCCCCACGACCGTGGGCATGAACTGTGGACCATGGAAGACGGTCCGAGCCGTAAATTGCTGGCAAGCATGGACCGCTGGGTTGGCGCTATCGTTGGCGATGACGGCATTGACATGCCGCTTTCAAGCAATTCCGAGGCTGTTGATGCCACGATTTTTGCCCGAGATGATGGGTTGGTCGTCGGCTGTGCCGTGGTGGATTACTTGCTCCAAATATGGGCCCCTTCCGTCCGGGTGACGTGGCTTGCAGGCGATGGTAAACGGGTGACTTCAGGCGATGAAATCGCCGTCGTTTCAGGCGACCGAGAGAGTGTCTTGACCGTTGAAAGGTCAATGCTGAACATTCTGGGTCAACTGTCAGGCATTGCTACAGAAACCAAGCGCTGGTCAGCCATTGCCCCCAAGCAAATCGCCTCGACAAGAAAGACCGTGTGGGGCATGTTGGACAAGTGGGCCGTGCACATGGGCGGTGGCTTGACGCATCGCCTTGCGAAGGACGATGCCACCATGATCAAGGAAAACGACCTTGCGAGTATGCATGTGGACCTCGAACACCATGAACAGCGCCTTGCCGCCTTCCTTCAAACCGTTGACATGGACGAAGTCGGGGCGTTCCTTGAGGTTGAGGTCCGCACCGAAAAAGAGGCGCTGGTCGCAGCGATGCTATGGTCGCAACGAAGGCAAGCGGACGGCGTAGACCGACTGGTGATTATGCTGGATAATTTCTCTGCCGAACAATGCAAGTCGGTCAGCGAACAAATGGACGAGCAGGGCGTGCGAGAACACGTTGTTTTGGAGGCAAGCGGCGGCATTGTCTTTGACGACCTCAAATCCTGGCACGAGTGTGGATTGGATGTGATTTCAACCAGCGCCGTGAATCGGGGCGTGAAACCGCTCGACATCACCATGCTTGTCAACGGCCTTTGAGGTGAGACCATGGACGACATCGCGGCCGACCCAAGTCATCCTCGCTATGCTTCGTTGTTGATGCGCCACCGTCTGGAGGTCGCCGCTCAGAAAGGGATGCTGGCCGACAGTGCTCTAATTGCCCACGGCCGTGGCGAGGCGTTTGACTACCTCTTAGGCGAGCGTACCACTGAAAGTGCCCTTCGAGCAGCCCGCCAAGCTTTGGCGGCCTTGCAAGCCGCGCAGCGCCCGGTGTTGAGCATCAACGGCAACGTTGCTGCGCTGGCCTGCGACGAAATGCTTCAGTTGGCCAATGTCCTCTCGTGCCCGGTTGAAGTGAACATCTTCTACCGAACACCAGAACGGATGGAGGCCATCCTGAGTCACATCAACGAACGGAAAGCAGCGTTGGGCGTTGATGTCCCAGTCTTGGGCCATGCACCCGATGCACGTATTCCAGGATTGAAAGGTCCACGAGCAGCCTGCCACCGAGAAGGAATTCTCGAAAGCGACGCCATCCTTGTGCCGCTGGAGGACGGGGACCGTTGCAACGCCTTGGTCGCCATGGGGAAAACGGTCATCGTGATCGACCTGAACCCGCTTTCACGCTCGGCACAGCAGGGCAGCATCACCATCGTGGACGAATTGTCCCGAGCGCTCAACACGATGCTTGGTTTGGCTGCTGAAGAAGGACAATTGACCCTCGACGAGTCTTACGACCATCAAACGGTCCTGGACGAGGGGCTCGCAGATATGCTATCCACCATGAGCCAATCCTAGCAACAAAACGGTAACACTGAGAGCCGGTACTTCCCAGAGATCTAGAATTGATTGCTCCGCTTCTCGAATGAGAACCTCTCTGCATTCAAAGGCATAAAGGACGCGCAAAACAATGTTGTTTCAGCGATTTGTTTCGCAAGCCGAAAAAAGGAGGCTTGGAATCAGCGTTCCTTCAACTTGGCCGCCAAGCGGTCAGCGATGCTGATGCCGACGTCCGAACACGATGCGGTCCCACCGATGTCATAGGTCAGCATCTTGCCTTCCTTGAGATGGTCAGCGACGCTCTCGTCAATGAGGCGTCCGATAGCGACCAAGTCGTCATCGTTGTTTTTGCGACCGAGGTAATCCATCATCATCTGAATGGAATTGATGGAAGCGATGGGGTTGACCTTGTTTTGCCCTGCGTGTTTGGGTGATGAGCCATGAACGGGCTCGAAGAAGGCGTGATCGTCGCCGATGTTTCCTGAGGCGGCCATACCCATGCCACCTTGAAGGACAGCCCCCAAATCGGTTGAGATATCGCCAAACATGTTCGAGGTCACAACGGTGTCGTAGTGCTCTGGAGAACGGGTGATCCACTGCATGAAGGCGTCGATGTAGCCGTAATCCGCCTCGGTGCCGGGGTATTGTGAAGCCACTTCGTCAAAGGTTGAGCGGAAGAGTTGGCATCCTCGGGTTACGTTGGATTTGTCGATGCACGAAACACGACGAACACCGTCGGCAGGAGCCCCGTTACGAGTTTCGGCGATTTCGAAACCCATGCGAATCAAACGCTCTGAACCGTTCCGGGAAATTGGACGGGGGTCGTAAGCAACTTCGCCATCAAGCCCAGGGAATGTCATGGGTTCTGGTTCGTATTCTGGACGCCCTTGAGCACGGTCTGCACTTCGACGTAGGAGAGCGTGGTAGAGCCCTTCGGTGTTCTCGCGAAGAATGGTCATGTCCACCATGCCAGGCTCCCAAATTTGGCGAAAGCCACCGTGAATTTTGTGGGGAACGCCCTCGTAGAGTTTGATCGGTCGCACGTTGGCATACAAGTCCAATCCGCTGCGCAGACCCAAAATCACGGAACCACCAGCAAGATCACCGTTTGGCAAGCGAGCACCGGGGTATCCGATGGCTCCGAGGAAAATGGCATCCGTCTCGTCTCGGCAGAATTCAAACGAGCCTTCAGCCCACTCTTCACCCGTGGCTTGGTAGTGCTGACCGCCGCAATCAATCACCGTTTGCTCGAACCCGTGGTTGGTGTGGGCTTGGATAGTGTCCAAGATGCGTTGAGCCTCAAGGGAAACCTCTCGGCCCGTCCCGTCGCCTGGCAAAACCGTGATGCGATGGTCACTCATGGTTTGGCGCACAGGAATCGCCTACATGAACGAAACCCTCGTTCATGAACGGTTTTCATAGCGGTTGTTGGCCTGTTCGGCCCCACTTCTCGTGATGCAAATGACTCGGTTTATGTCCTGTTTTGACCGCTGAAGAGGGGATGCTTCATAGGCTGTCAAGTTGCAACAACGAGCATGGCAGATGAGAGGCAAAACGAACAGGAACGTCGTGCCTCTGTTGAAGACATGCCGGCTGAAATTCGTCAGCTCGCCGACACCATGATGGGCATCAACCCCCAGTGGAATTTACACGATTGGCTGGTCGAGCAAGCCAACTTAGCCATGGACCTCATCGCCGTTGATTTGTTGCGAGAAAAAATCGTCATCGACCAGCGTATCCAACGTTTGGAAGATCTCGGGCGACGGTTGGAGGTCAACGGCGAAGAGGAAGTCTGTGACGACCCGTACCAAAAGAACCTCTTTGACTGCTTTGATTTGAACGAGCCCCATGCCCTTCGTGGACTCGGTGAACGAGCGGTTGAGCCATCTGTCAACCAGAATGTGAACGATGAACTAGAGCGCCATCCGTCCAACGTGTTCCTGGATTTGCTTCCACATGACAACACCGACGACCCTCTACTGGCCATCACCTGTCAGACCATCGTCATGGGTGTTGAACGGGAACTTGCGAACGGAGAACCTGTGGCGACCCTCGAGGCTATCTTTGAACACACACGAGGGTGCAATATTGACGATGCGGAGGCCGATGAAGCGTTGGACCATCTTCTTACCAACGGGCTGTTGCTTGAAATTGATGATGACTGCTTTATTCTCCTTCCCTCCTAGGGGTCCCTCGGCTATCCCGCACCGCGACTTTATCCTCTGAAGTCGTATTGAATATCATGGGATTGATTCGGTCGGTGTTTTCAGGAAGCGTAGTGTGGTTGTTGGCAACGTCGTTGATGATTCATCCAGAAATGGCGCTGGGCATGGCCATCGTGGCCGCCTTCCTCTCGGAATCCACCCATCACCGGTCAGAATTGAGGAGGGTTCACCGTCATACAACAGATGTCTCCACGCAACTTCGTGAGGCCAATCACCAGGTGGAACAATTGCAACGCGCCTTGACCAAGCGCCATGTGGAATTGAACACCGCCATCGAAGAGTTGCACCGCAGAGATGCCGTGGGGAGCCCTGCTGCTCGTGAGTTGTTGAAGCGTCAAGAGGAAGCGATGACGGCTGCATCCAATGCACTTGAAGCCCGACAGGAACGAAACGATGTCGTCTTCAACAGCATGGAGAGATTGCTCAATTTGCAAGTGGAGCAAACCGCCAACATGCAACAGGCCATGAGCGAATTGTTGCAGCACCTCATCGCTCAGCCGAGAGGTCATTTCACCATGAACGACAGCGTCCTTGTCAGCGACGGGAGCTCAGAAAATGACCTTAATCGACAGCAGATTCGAGAACTCAACGAGTGGTTGAAACAGCAAGCGACATCTTGACTTTGATGCGCCATGTGCGCCAACCATGGCGAGCATGAGCAAGCGTGAGGGGGCGCAACGAATTCTTGATGCACACGCGTCTTCGTTGAAACTCAAGGGACGCATGGTGGCAGGCATCGTGGTGATGGTGCTTGCTGGTTTGGGAGTGGGCGTGTTGACCCGATGGGAATTTGGTTTGGCTACAGTGCTCATGTGCGGTTTGTTGTTCCAATACGCCATTGAACGCATGAGCACCATCATCGAGGCCAGCATCGCCAAAGGGCTGAAGGCCATGGGCTGGGAGACAGATACCGAGCTTGACGAACAGACCCTCGAAAAGATTCGGAGCATCGCAAAACGCTAGGTGCCTCTCATGAAGAACAACAACTTGGTTGAACATTTCTTCCTTCAGGAACGAACCGAACGGAAGAAATTCATCGTAGCGATCTGGAGCATTGTCATATTGACCGATGTTTTCACCATCATCGCCTACCTTCAGGGCGTGGGCGTGTATCGCATTGTCCAGTTCCTCAGCATTCCAGTTGCGCTCGCGGTGATGGTGACATGGCTTTCCTCGCATCGAGCAAAAACATTGCAGCGCAGACTTGGTCTACTGTTGGACAGCATCGAGTTTGGATGGGAGGAATTGAACGGACTTGATCTAGACGAAAAGGAAGCAGACCACTTGCGTCAGGCCTTTGCCTCGACCAACATCGGTCGCGCCGCCACCAATGAATCCTATCTTCGCACCCGTGGTACCGATGAGAAGGGCCCGGCCTTTGACAAAGCAGAAGCGAACGTTGACCCAACGCTTCTACGGGTGGACCCTTCGCTTCATGAAGCCGATTATGAAGGGCTGGAAGGTGACTTGGGAGTCTCCGAAAAACTGGTCGAGGAAGCAAATCAATACTATGCTGCAGTGGCGCAGCGACAATGGGAAGCTGCGGAAAAAAACGATGTGGACCTCATTGAAGCAGGTGTGCAACGCCTCGGTGATTTGGTAGCCAGCGGTTGGTTTGAGCAAAACGCCAAGGATGGGGCCATGCGCGAGGTCATGGAGTCCGAAGAAAAGGAATGATTTAGGGAGCACCTTCTATAACCATCACCGAACCCGTTTGAATCATGAAGATGAAGGCCATCCTCGTTGCAGGAGGACACGGTTCTCGTCTCTCACCGTTCACGCAATACACGCAGAAGACGTTGCTTCCTCTTCACAACCGGCCCGTGATCGATTATGCGCTCGGAACCATCCGTCGGGCAGGCATCAAAGACATCACCATCATCTCCAACAAATTCGTCGGGCAAATTGCCAGCCATGTCGGGCAAGGCCTGCCCGGAGAGCGCATCCACTACGTCATTGAAGAAGAGCCAAAAGGCGTCGCTCACGCACTTTCTTTGGCCAGGCCATACAACGAAGATGCTCGGTTGATGGTGTACTTCTCTGACAACATCACGACCATTGAATTTCAGCCTCATGTGGAAGCATTTGTGGCCTCTGAACAACCACCGGGATGCCTCTTAATCGCCCGAAAAGAAGACCATCCTGAAGCGTTTGGTGTCGCTGTTTTTGATGAAAACGGCGCCATTTGTGACATCGTAGAAAAACCGAGTACCCCTCCTTCCAATCTCGCTATCGGAGGCATTTACATGTTCGATGAGCACTTTTGGTCGCACCTCGATCATGCCTCGGCCGAACGCGGCGATGACTTCTCCATCTCCGACATCACGCGCACCTATGTGAAACAAGGAGTGGCCAACGTCGTATCTGTGGGCAAGGAAACCTGGGTTGACTGTGGAACGCCCGATACCTTGCTCGAGGCATCCATCATGGCCAAAGACGGAAAATTGAACCCCAACCCCCACAGGTGAGCAGCATGAAAGTAGGCATCATCGGGGCTGGTATGGTTGGTGGTGCAATTGAGCATTGTTTTGGAGACGCTCACGAATTGTTCGTCCACGACCCTGCTCGTGGAACCAGTCTCAACGACGTCATTGACCACGTGGACATGGCCTACATCGCCGTCCCAACACCTCCCCACCCAGAAACCGGAGCCTGCGACACCCGCATCGTGGAGGACGTGCTCAATGCGCTCCCTGAGGGCTTCACCGCCGTCATCAAGAGCACGGTGGTGCCCGGGACCACACAGCGCTACCACGATGAATATCCTCACCTGAACATCGCCTACTCGCCGGAATTCCTCGTTGAGCGACGGCGTCTGGAAGATTTCGCAAATCAAGACATCCTCGTCGTCGGCACCCATCACCAAGCCGTCGCAGATATGGTGTTCCAGCAGCACAAAGAAGCAGGCGTCCTCCGCCGAGAGCAACTGTTCTGCGTCACTCCCACACAGGCGGAATTGGTCAAGTACACGAAGAACACCTTCTACGCTCTCAAGGTCACCTTCGCCAACCAAATGTACGACATCTGCGAAGCCATGGGCGAAGACTGGTATGCGATTCGCGACATCATCACGGCCGAGCAAGCACAACCCATCGGGCCCTCACATCTAGACCCCATCTTTGGACTGCGTCGTGGATTCGGAGGCAAGTGTCTGCCAAAGGACAGTTCCGCTCTTGGAGTGTTGGCTGAAGAATTGGGCGTGAAGTATGCCTTCATGGACGCCATGCAAACGGACAACGACTTGTTACGAGAAACGCTGACTGGAAAACCGAGTGATGTGGTCACAAATGACGACTGAAATCCGTTCAGCGAACCTCATCCAACGGTTCGCCCCTCGTGGTTCATTGATTCGTTTCGGGCTTGCAGGAGGATTCAACAGCGGTATTTTCTTCACAACATGGACCGTTTCAATGCTGATGTTTCCATCCGTTGATGTCCGGTTGCTTTGGGGATTGTTCTGGGGCTTAACGGGCGTGATGGGACACTTCGTTCATCGATGGTTCACCTTTGACGACCGCAAGCCCGTGTCCTGGACACTGCCAACGGCGGTTCCCGTTTACGTGGGGAGTTTGGTTGGTTCAAGCATCACCATCGGGTGGTTGTCGTCTGCCTTCCCTAACCTGCTGCACTTCATGGGCATCGTCAACTTGCTCGGTTGGGGCGTGCTCATATGGCTCGCCATGCGCATGGTCGTGTTTCAGTATTCATCCCCTACAGCGCATGGGTTTCGAGGATCTCAAGAGGAATAATGTCCAAGGCCCGCTGGTGAGTGGACTCCAAATCCACGGGGCACGCCTGACCAGCGTTCACCGCTTGGAGCCATGTTCGAGCACACACGCACCACGAATCGCCTGGTTTG
>Ga0181568_10002092_pt1 | contig 18152 bp, 32 predicted proteins | sample 101ome_20_FD_133758 | JGI IMG/M metagenome (GOLD analysis project Ga0181568, IMG submission 133758) | Coastal salt marsh microbial communities from the Groves Creek Marsh, Skidaway Island, Georgia - 101404AT metaG (megahit assembly) | ecosystem: Environmental > Aquatic > Marine > Intertidal... | reverse complement strand
GATGAAGGACAATTTGGAATTCTTGATTTACATCGGGTGGCATAGTATCATAGTATTCAAGTGCCTTTTGGAAACTAATACGTTCTGAATAATACTTTGCGATACAGTTAGTCATCATCTTGATTCCAGGCGGTTCTAAATGATTATCCCAGTTACCATCGCTTAAGGCAGCTTCGTATAACATATTGGAAAATTTTTCAACTTCTTGGGACTTCCAAGATGGATGACTGGCAAATGCTACAGTAGCTGCAAACAGTACAGCGGCACAGCCCAAACTGAATTTCTTGAACATGAGGTTTCTCAAAAGAGGTTCGTAAAAAACTTACTGTATAAGTCTAATTGTAACATACAAAATACACTTTGTCAATAAGAAATTTGTGTTTTAGTGACATCGTTTGATTTGGATGGTGAGTTGATCCGTGTGATATTCATTAGGCACTGTGCTGTTACTTGGGCAATCTCTTCTCCTATAGCGTCTGTATAATTACTGAGCTTATCAGTCATTTCTTCGTGTGAGTAGCTATATGTGTAATAATCTTTCACACAAACACAGGTTTTATAGATTTGCTCAAATGTAAATCTAGCAGTAATTCTAGGATCACCAGTAGCGTGTCCAATACAGCTATTCAAAAACTCAATCTTCGATTCTTCCTTCCACGGCTGCTGGGCCGCTTGTGCGGTTGTCAGCAGGCTGCCAGATAGGACGAAGATAGATAGAATCATTAATATCGATTTCGTCATAATTTCCATTAGGTTGATCGTTAATTTCTTGTAAGAGCTCGCTTATTTCATCGAGCTCATTCTGAACATTTTCGTAACTCATTACATTCCTTTATCAGACATATGTAAATGCCTACGTTGTTCGTTATTCATTCTCTGTTTTTTAGGGAAAATGTTCTCATTTAGCCAGTTAACAGTATTACGCCAAATAGGATGTGTGAAAAACCATTCGGCTCCTTCATCCAACAAAGTCCAAGGCTTTGTAATACTTCCCATTATTGATGATGGCATCTTTACACTTGGAGCTGAAGGTTTCTTCATATTCTTAGCAAGGTATCGTAAAAACAATACATCTAAGTAATCTACTTCGTAACCTTCACCTCGTTCGCCAAAATGCATTTCAAATAATGATCCGTACCATGTATTATATTTCAGCAAAAGAAACCTAATACCATAATGATGCCAGTTTGGATAAGACTGTATGTCTGCTTGATACAGTGATATCTCAAGAACATGCTTTCCAGGACTACTGCCAGATGGTGTTTTATCGGGTCTTATCATGTCTTTCCTTTATTTCTCTATCAACTTCTTTTTCTGTTTTCTTAAAATACACTATTATTAAAAATAATATTCCCGCCAGCACACTTAATGATGATGCCATCACTAACATAGAATATAAAAAATCTGTCATAAGTATCCTCCAATAATATTTAGTTAGAATCGCCACTCAACACTGAATAATATTCCAGTCATCTTATTATCTAACACACTTAATGGCGCCTCTATAATAAAATCTACATCTGGAAGTCCAATAGTTACATTAACTTGACTATCTAGTATTAGTTTCTTATATTGTAAATTGAATGTGCTTTTTGGATTGAATTTGGAAAGTGTATCTGTGATAGTTTTTGTTAGAAGATGTTCGGCGAGCTCTTCTTCAGAATCAAATACAGTTATAGTGCCTGTATCTGTCACAATGTGACTTACTGCATATATTGGAGTTGCTGCCAACATAGTAGCGGTAATCATCATTAGTAAAAAACGCATGTCATCCTTATATTAGGATTAGTGGAAAAGGATGGGAGTAAATCTAAAAACAATATTCAATCAGCAAGTGACAACCTAACAAAGGTGACGCAGTGTTACACAAAAGAGGCATGGGACTCATACAAACAACAAAAAATACCCAGCTATAAACACCGTCGTCGTTTCCAAGGTGTAGATTCAACTACCATTTGAATTAGAGATTTACTTCAACCCCATCCTGGCTACCTCAATCTAAATCATACTTTGCAAGCAAAGCAAGAGCAGACGGAGATAGCTCAATTTTTGCGGACGTATTCATATCTTGAAGTTTGTCCTCAAGATCTCGACGTTCCTTTTTCAACTTCTTGACACTAGCAAGCATATCATTTCTCCACTTTTCATCAAAGGGAGAAACCATTACACTATTTGTGTGATGAAAAATTCTTTCATTCTTTCCGAGCTCAATCTTTTTCATCTCAATTTGCTTTTCAACAACATCGTCATCTTCTCGAAGAGTTTCAAGAGCTGCTAGTTCGTATCGAGATATTTTTCTATCTAATCCTTGCATTTCGCCTAAGATTAGATTGATACCAACTTTGGAGTTAGTAACTGAGATAGCATTACGAATCTCAGTTATAACATCATCAATAGCCATCTCAGCTTCAATCTTCTCTCTATGTTGAGAGTTCAAAACGCCCAACCGTTCTCGCCAGTTAGTCTTTGTCATAACATCAATTTCACTATCAAGACGAAGAAGATCTCGTTTTACTTCTCTGAGATTGTCTTGTAGCTTGTGAGCTTTTCTAAGATTGAACATACCTTTCCTTTTTTTAGTGTATAAGTGTTATTATATTATAAATTCATAAAATTGTCAAGAACTTTTTTGCCATCTTCTGAGGCATGGTGTTTCTGACACGCTCGCTCTGGGTGAGGCATCATGCCTAATACATTACCTTTGTCATTATATACGCCAGCTATCTCTGTCATCTCTGGATCGTTTATAATGTAGGCATATTTATACGCAATATTCACTTCGTGCTCTGAATAATACTTACCGTTCTTGTTGGCTAGTGGTAGGTAATAATGGTCCTTGGATCCGTTACGGATCATAGTCCAACCACAGTAAAACTTGTTCTTCTCATTTGGCATCAGTGTGCCAGGCAGCATTTTAGATTCGCATAGGATTTGAAACCCATTACATATGCCTAGCACTTTTCTACCATCCTTAGCATAGTTTTTGATATCTCGCATTATGGGACTATATGTTGCCAGCGCACCCGCTCTCATATAGTCCCCATACGAAAACCCTCCTGGCAATACATACAAATCTAATGGTGGTGCTGGGTCTTTGTGCCAAATCCTTTGAACAGATATTTCCATAGATTCAAATAGTTTTACTGTTTCCGCATCACAGTTAGATCCAGGAAATACAACTACGCCAACTTTATAGCCGGGATATTTCTTTTTATAGTTCATATACATCCTTTACCAATCCAACCATACCAAATACAGGTGTTGGTAAAATACTTTTGCCTGATGTCTCATTATATAAACTAACATTGCCGCTAACAACAGGCACATCATGATAACAAGCAAAATCATTCATTGCGCTAATCGAATGAACTAAGTCTGTCATTACATCAATATTCTCAGGGTTGCCAAAATTTAGGCAGTTAGTTATCGCCATAGGGGTGATATTATCCTCCTCAAATACTCTGAGCATAGAAGTAAGACAATCTCTTACTCCATCTTCAACAGAAGTATGACAATGGTATGGATTGCTAGAAGTCATTATAGCAACACCTTTATTTGATGTAGGTAGCTTTATAATACCAAATTGGTTATGAATACCCATTACAGTGTTGCCTTGTACTTCTGTGTCATATTGTCGTCTAGTAAAAACATAGTCATAGTCGTATGTAGGAACCTCAATAAGTGAATTGACTATTCGATATTCTTCATATGGACGATATAATTTAGGTGGTTCTAGGGCTGACAGCGGGATATTACAATATGTGTTTCCTTGCCATCTTACTACAAAAGAATCGCCCTCTACGAGTTCTCCAATCTTTTGACAATCAAGATCCCATTTACGGAATATATCTAATACGTCCGTGCCAGCCTCTTTGTCTAATACAAAGAGCATACGCTCTTGTGATTCTGATAATAATATTTCCCACGGCTCCATGGTTTCACGTAGCGGGACGCTCGTTAGGTCCAAATGCATTCCCATCCCGCCACGTAGGGCAATCTCAGTAGTCGAAGAGGTAAGTCCTGCTGCTCCCATATCCTGTGCCGCTATTACTTTGCCCGTAGCGAACAGTTCTAGACTAGCCTCAATAAGTAGCTTCTCTAAATATGGATCTCCCACTTGAACAGTAGGACGCAAATTCCCACTATCCTCAAATGTTTGAGATGCCATTACAGCTCCGCCTATTCCGTCCCGCCCTGTCTTTGCTCCTACATAATAAACATCACCCAATGTTGCTGGGATGTTTGTAAAGACAGGGCCATTAGTCCATCCTACACACATAGCATTGACTAGTGGATTGTGTGAATAACAATCAGCAAATGTAGTCTTAGAGCTAACAGTTGGAATTCCTACACAATTGCCATAATCACTCAAACCATCATTTACGCCATTTATAATGCGTTTATTTTGCCCGTCAGTGGGGTTTCCAAAAAATAGCTCGTTAGCTAGTGCTATGGGACGAAATCCCATAGTAAATATATCACGGATAATACCACCAGCTCCTGTAGCAGCGCCTTGGTATGGTTCTATATATGATGGATGGTTATGGGACTCAATTTTGAAAGCAATTTTATCATCGTCACCAAAGTCTAATACCCCAGCATTTTCTCCTGGACCACATAATACACTATCGTTTCTAGTATATAGAGAGCTTAGATGAGGCTTTGTTGTTTTATATGAACAATGCTCGCTCCACATAGCATCAAATATTGCTATCTCTGTGATGTTCAGCTTTCTGCCTAATCGTTGTTGTGCTAATAACAGTTCGTCATTAGTCAGCATATTTCTACTCTAGTTACTGTATAGTCATATAATAAATCATTTACAAAGATATGAGCAATGTCATCTATATTGACATCATCCTCGACGCTTATGTAAAAGACTTGCCCTACGGTTATGTGAATGATTTTTGAATCTTTTCCTAAAGAGCTCAGTATTGCTTCTCCCTGAACGTCTTTTATTCCTTCTCGAAGTTTTGTTTGTATCGTGTATGTCTTCATTTGTATCTTCTGGTAATTCAGTGTTCAATACTATATCTCTCGAAGTGTCTCGAATCATTTGTAGTTTGTCTTCCAAATCTTTATCTACAGTGGCTAAAATTTGCACAGCTAAAATAGCGGCATTAGTAGCATTATCAATCGCTACAGTAGCAACAGGAACACCTTTAGGCATTTGTGCTATACTGAGCAAGCTATCCATGCCATCTAGTGCTGTAGCATTGATAGGAACACCAATAACTGGTAATGTTGTGTAAGCGGCTACCATACCTGGTAAATGTGCTGCTCCTCCTGCTCCTGCTATGATTACGCTCATACCTGCCTCACGTGCGTCGTGAGCATAAGCCATCATCTTAAACGGAGTGCGATGAGCTGATACGACATCTTTGCTATATGGAACGCCATATGCTTCTAGTGTTTCGCAAGCCTTTTTCATAATGGGCCAATCAGATGTTGAACCCATTATAACGCCTACCTTAGGTACTTTATCCATGTTACTTTTTTGATAGTTTGTTGAATTGTTCTTCAATTGCTTTTAGTCTTTGTCCAACTTCAGGATCAAAGTCATCGACTATTTGTTTTATAATTTCGTGTTGTAATTCTACTATAGTCATAACTACTTCTAAATCATCATTCATAGTAGTTAGATTTCTAGCATGATGCCAGTTACTCATTGTATTTTTGATAAAATTATCAAATTTTGATTCATCAACTCCAGCCATATATGCTCTCCTAAAAATATATTTAGTTGTATCTAATGGCGTTGTTGAAAATTCTCATCTAATCGTTCTAAAAAGGCTCTACCCATTACAAGGTAATCAGCACCGTTGTCAAATGCTTCTTGTGGGGTGGCTGTTCTAACCTGATCATTGTTCATAGGATTGATTTGAATGCCTGGACAGATTTTTTTCAAATGTTTGGCGTGAGAGAAATATTTCAAATCCTGTGGCGAACATATCGCGCCCCAGAACTCATTTTTTATCATTAAATCTATAGAGCGTTCAAATGCCTCTTCTAATGATTTGTTATAAATTGCTTTACAATCATCGTCAGATAAGGAAGTTAATGCTGTTACACCTAATAGCTTTATATGTCCAGAGTATTTAGATAGTTGTTTGAATGCTGATTCAGAATTGCTCATATGAACAGTAATCATAGATGCTTTTTGTTTTATAGCTCTTTCAACTACTAAGTTCATAGTATTTGGAATGTCGTGTAGTTTGTAATCTACAAATATATTTCTTCTATACTTTCGAACATAACCATATAATAAATGATTTACTTTAAATCCATATACATCTTTATAATAATTGGCAATCAAATCATTAGCTTTCCCAATTGACATTTTATCTAATGCTACAATAACTTTTCCTATATCAAAATCAAATTTTGATTGAATTTCTTCTCTAGGTTCAGGCATATGTTCTTTTTCTTTATATTTAGGTATTTCTGTAGGATATAGGCTAAGCATATCCAGAAACCTCGCGGGCTTCTATTTCAAATGGGTTGTTCCAATATCCGTATCGTAATGTATACCAAGAGTATAATATAAGAAATTTGACTTTACCATGTTGCTTGTATTGGGCCATATGAACTTCTTCATGAGCTCGCAAGCCTTTATTTTCCAACGCATCAAATGTCAAATACCAAGCAGTATTCTTAGACACTGTAATAGCTTTGAATTTACCTCTGCCAAAGAAGTCAAAAAATCCTCTGTAAAAAGATGGCATCAATATATGATTATATTGTTCTGACATTTTAGTCTCCAGTATATTCTGTTACTGTAATAGTTCTACTATCATTAATATCAAGTAAAATCATCTCTCCTTGAAAGAGCATAATTTTTTCTTGAGATAAGTAGTCGTCATGTTTCAGTAACCAGCCAATTCTTTCTAGAGCTTCTTCTTTAGACTGGAACTGCTCGTGTTCCAGTTTGAAACAATCCAAGTATATAATATAATACGGCACTGATTTCATCTCCATATACAACCCAAATAATTTTGATGTATGACGCTAATACAATTCCTATAGCAGCATATATTAAATATAATAGTAAACCATATAATATATAATTATATGTCGATAGACCCTGATGCTTTGAGAGATTCATAACGTTGCTCATATAAAGTTTTTACGTCTTTGTAAGCCTGTTGAGTATCAATAAATGCTTGCCTAGCACATATTAGTTCATGATGCTGTTTTCGAATATCAGTCTCCATCTGGTGCATCAATGTCTGTAGAGTGTGTAAAATAGAATCATTTTTCATCTTTGATATTCTAAAGTAATATTTTTCTGTTGGGATGAGTCCCAAAACGTAACTGTAGAGTGAGTATAAATTTTACCTCTATCTTCTTTATAACGACTTTCCCTGTGACACTCTTCTACTTTCTGATTCATCACAGGATCTACTTTTTCATGACATACCTTTTCTGAAATGGGTCTTCGCTGTACAACCATTTCAAAATGGTGTTGAATATATGCTTGAGCCTGTCCGCTCTCTAATGGGCTTGCTGGCGATGGAGTTCCACCGCACAAACCTAATGGGAGAAGAATAGCCCCAAACATAATATATTTTACAAAATTCATCTGAGTCTCCTGCTTATAGTATATTTATCTATAGTCAGGTTCTCTTTTGAATAATTTTGTCAGCTAATCCATATGCCACAGCATCCTTGGCGCTCATAAAATTATCTCGATCCATGTCTGCCACCAGTTTGTCATAAGGTTGTTTTGTATGAACAGCATAAATCTCAGTTAGGATTTCTTTCCAGTGCTGTAGCTCCTTGTATTGGATTTCAACATCACTAGCTTGCCCACTAGCACCACCTAGAGGCTGATGGATCATATGCCTAGCGTATGGCAGAATTGTACGAAAGCCTGGCTCGCCTGCGGATGCTAATAGCGATCCCATTGAAGCCGCCTGTCCCATAACCATAGTATGAACAGGCGCTTTGATAAACTGCATAGTATCGTAAATACTCATACCAGCAGTGACAGACCCACCTGGTGAATTGATGTAAAAGTTGATTGGCTTGTCAGGCGCCTGTGATTCTAGAAACAACATCTGCGCTACAATAAGAGAGGCTGAATGTTGATTCACATCTGTGTCCAACATAAGGATACGATCCTTAAGCAGGCGACTGTAAATGTCATATGAACGCTCGCCTCGGCTTTCGTGCTCAATAACAATGGGTACTAAATTTGGCATAATTCCTTATATAGATTTTACATAGTTGAGACTGGTTTCTAAGTAACCAGTTTTGTAGGCATTGCCATGCCCTTTGATTTTACCTTTAATGGTATAATCAGTGTTTGGTTCAAATTTTAGATTGCTCCAAAACGAAAATAAGTTGCCATCCATGCCGGCTGAATATACATATCGCCCATAATCATTCAAATAGCGTCCTGATAGGATAGTAACAGTGCCTTCAAATTTATCGCCTACGCTTCCGTAGTGTGCGGAGTCTGAATACTCATTCTTGATAATCTTTTTTGTGCTAGACTCTTGTTGCTCACGTTCTACTAGAGCTGGCAGGTAAGAGATCAAACCCAACTCACGCAGGTTGACGTTTTCTTGTGCTATCAAGAAAGATACATCCTGCTGGAAATCTGTCATAACACCAAGAGCAAGCATAGTATAACGCCTAAAATGCTTCATACCTAGCTCAGCATTCTCACGATCCTCATCAGTAATTTCTATTACAGATGTTGGAGTATCAGTTTTTTGATGAAAATGATTGCGAACTAAATCTTTGTTTGAGTGATACTGCCACAAATTCTTATGATAATCGAATAAGCCATTCTTGCTATAGCCTTTATTTATACGGTAAGCAGCATACGCAGCGGTGAGCGCATCTTTAAATGGAATAGTTGGAGTTGCCTTGTCTGACTTGTATTTGTCATTGAATCGAATGTTACCTGTTACAGTTCCAATCATTTTACCTCTCGTTTAGATTTAGTCCATTTACCAGTATATCCGTTTGCCGAAGCCCAACGAACAAATAAACCACACTCTCTGCCGTGCGCCTCAATCTCCCATGGCAGATCCCAATAGCTTGTCTTGGATTCGTCATACCACTCATCCATCCAACGATGCTTGCCTACGGATGTCTCAAACAACTCTCGTCTAGCATACTGCTTGACATGTACCATCTCGTGAGCGACAGTCTCAAGCATTGTCCTCATGTCCAAATGCTTGTTAACCTCAATGTCAAAGTCTCGTGGGCGGGAAGGATTAGCGTGTCCAGCTGGAAGACAGTAACCGCAGGAATCATCACCTTCGAAATCCTTGATTTCGATCTCGATGTTCAATGTTCGCATACGTGGCATCAGCTTATCAATAACATAATAAGCCATGGACTCAACCTTCTCACGCTGTCCTTTTATGCCGCCTGTTACAGTTACAATATTCATTCCAGCTCCTAACGTGTTGCTAATGTATTTACTGTATAAATACTATTATAGCACAACTAAGATAAAAGTCAAGCCTTTTTCTCATATATTTTTTGAGTATCTTCATTAGGTGTTGAAGCAATCACGCCCTCAATCAAATCCCAATCTACTCTATTCACAAATACAGTGCCATTATGGACATCATCGTTCTCAGTCTCAAATCGTATAACAGCAGTGCCAATGGCGATTTGATGTTCTGATTGCGTCTTCTCCCAACGAGTCTGTGCCTCAATAAAGACACCGTCTTGGCTACTATCTAAACTAATAGTAAAGTTTGGGCCGTCAGCATAGATGTGTTCAACAATGCCAGATGGGTCATTGACTTCTAAGTTCTGTATAAATTGTTTCATGACGCCTGTATAGTAGAAGTAATATTTACTGTATATTTCTAATTATAGCACGGGTAGCAAAAAAGTCAAGATAAAAATTTCTCGGGGACTTCTTCTAGTGGTACAAATTTGTTGCTGAATGTTAGCTTCAAGTATTTTATTTCGTCGGCATTTGGATATAGCTCGTAATATTCTTCCAGTGCCATATTCCTTGCTTTAATCATGCCTATGGTTGTATGTTCTACTTGAAAGTATTCGTGTGTAAAGGCGTCTTCGCCTTTATAGTTTGTGATATTATGTGTGAATTTATAAGGCACTATGCTCTTTCTAAAATGATAGTCCCTTTATCGCCTATAGATATTTTTATTGTTTCGCCGATTTTGAATCCTGCTTTAGCTATTACATCAGGAGGAATAGTCAATATAGTTTGTTCTGGATTATCGGGGTCATTTGTGAATACTTCTTTAGCATCCAACGTGTAATAAGTTTTTACCTGCTCTTCCATATAGATACACTCACGTTTTTTGTTATAATGTCTTGATCTTGTAAATCTATGATGTTATTATCATACATTACTTTTTCTATTATATAGTCTCCATTAAAATATTCCTTCATCAAAAAGGTTAGTTTGTTAGGATCAAATTTTTCATCAGTTCTAATCACCCCGTCAAAAAATTTACCTTTCTCTGTGGAATATACTTGTAGCATATAATGCGATTCAGTATCCTCTAATATTTGCTTGGCTAACATAGCAGGATAATCTTGTGAATAATCACTGAGAGAAACAGACGATAAAACAGGAATGATTTCTTTACTATCATAGTAGTCTCCTTCTATCTCAGTGACTGTTAAATTCGTACATCTATAATCAATACCATATTGTCTAGTTATTATAGATTTAGAATCTCTCCATAAAACCCTAGAGTCAGCATCCCAATCTTCTAATAGAAAGTCTGCTGGTAATGGGATATCATCAAATGAATCAATATCTTCGGATTCTAGAACATAATCTAATAACAAATCTTCAGACGAGCGTTTTCGCTCACGATTCCAATAGTCATATGCTTCTTTAGATAGCTTTATATATACAGAGTCTCCTCCATATCCTTCAAGCATTATACGATAATATCGATTCATTTATTTTCCATTACATAGTGTTTTCGAGATATTGAATAATCATTTCAGGTGTTGTCTGTCCATATGGATCATCATCACTTGATGCGTTATTGATTCCTGGTTCTTCAAACATTTGCTCGATCACACCATTATTTACAACCATAGCATATCGCCATGAACGTTGTCCAAATCCTTGTGCTGGCTTATCTACAAGCATACCCATCATTCGTGTAAATTCACCTGCGCCATCAGGAATCATCTTAATATTTTGAAGTTGTTGGTCCTGTGCCCATTTGTTCATAACAAATGAATCATTGACTGAAATACAATATACTTCGTCTACTCCAGTATTGCGAATTCTATCATAGTTTTGTTCATATCCTGGCACTTGATATGTTGAGCAGGTTGGTGTGAAAGCGCCAGGTAGTGAAAACACTACTACTCGTTTATTCTTGAAGTAATCATCTGTTGTCATATCTTGCCAGCGGTATGGGTTACTCCCGCCAATTGATTCGTCTCTTACTCTTGTTTTAAAAGTTACTTGTGGTACTATAGTTCTCATTGTGTGTCTCCGTTAAGTTTCGCCTCAAGTTCATCATAGCCACCAATAAATTCTCCATCCATTATTACTTGAGGCACTGAGGATGATTTTGTGGCTCCCATAATTTTACCAAATAATTTTTTGTCTGCTTGAATAAACATATATTGTATGCCTTTTTCTTGGAACAGTTCTTTACATTTATCGCACCAAGGGCATTTAGGATATAAAAATGATCCTAAAATGTAGGTGCCTTTGTTGAAGTTAAGTTCGTGTGTAAACATATCTACCTCCTATCTGTGTGTGTGAATGTTTAATTTTTTATCTATTTTTGAGCCATTCTGGTTCTTCCTCCTCGGGAACATCAAACCCAAGTTTTCTTAAGTCACCAGTGCTTGGATCGTCAAGCTCATGGTCCTTGTGTTTTTTATCGTGGTTCATCCATCGCTCTATATATTCTACGTTGATATCAAATACTGATTTATTTGGATCTGATGCTGATGGAGTGTTTTTTGGATCTCTATATTTATTGAGAAGACTGTACATAATCTCTTGCTTAAATTTATCAGGAATCTTTGTAGCACCTAGTAGTCTTTTGGCTTTTTGTGCTGTTCCTGCTAAATCATCAAGTCCTGACTTCATGCCACTACCTAAATCAGCTAAGTCTTTTTTGTTTATGCCCCATTGTTGCATTTGTGAGGCTTTAGGACGTTTCATATCTTTGCCAGGCAATCCATCTTTAGTGTTGGCTTTTTGTCTCTCATTTTCAACATGATAGGCAGCCTCGTCTTGATCACCTACATATTCTGTTGGGAAATCATATCCTTTAGCAAAAATTTGTTTATAATCTTCTTCGCTATGCTCTTTAGTATCATAAGCAATAACTTTTTGAATCTTAAACTTGCCCATGATAATTTCATCATAATCCATTTCTGCATTACTTTTCTTACTCACTCCTTTTGATGCTTTATCAACATAGGCAGAGAATATTTTCGCGAATGTTTTGATATGCTTTTTCAATATAGGCTCAAGTCCATCTATAAATGCTTTGATAGATTGTGCTTTTAGCTTGCCATCTATAGCTTCTGGATTTACATTGCTTGGATCTTCAACACTTTGTGATATTGTTTGCAGAATAGGCGCTCTCATCTTTTTAGCATCAGCCATAAACTTTCTATAATTTGGCGATGAAAGATCCCAATCTAACCTATGCAATCCTTCGAAGTCTGCGTCTGTTCCAATGTTTATAATGCGTCTGCCTTGCTTGTCAGCTTTGGATTGCATATCAGCTGTCATACCAATTTCAGCATCACCTCTAACCAATGCTACTAATCCGTGTCCGGACCATATACCACCGCTCAACAATGATTCTGCAGCGTCTGTAGTAAAAGTAGAAATTTGTGTATTAGTCTTGCCTTGTGCTTTTACTAACCTATCTAAATTCTCTGGACCCATTACATGCCACGCTGTCAGTGTTCGTGTTTGTTCTAATCTTTTGAACATAGATGGAACAATAGGAATGTGAAATCTTTTTGCTTCAGGATCTAATACAGCCGGAGCAGGTCCATTGTCATCTAAAAATAGATGATCAAACAAACTTTGTGTCCATTTTACTTCTTCGTTTAGTTGATTGACAATGTCAATATATTTTCGCATCTCCATTATTGGTTAACTCCTGGCTGTGGTATTGGTTGCTGTGGTATTGGTTGCTGTGGTATTGCGTCATCTACAGTAGCAAGTAGTTTTAATAGCGGACCCATTTCAATAATATTTCGTATTGTGTTTTCGCCTTGTTTGTTGTTAGTTCTTAACTGGAATAACATCATTTCTTTATCAAAGCCCATTCGTACGACTTTACGATTTTTATTTAATCTCTCAAATGATTTCTCAAGTGATGTGCCTATTTTTTTGCCAAATACTTCAATCAATGGCGCTCCTTGATCTGTTATAACATCTACTTCTAAATCATAATCATTTAGAGCTAGTTGTAGATTCTCTCCAAATCGTAGTTTTTTATAACTTGCTTTAGGTCCATCTCCAACAATAACCATTTCTACCTTGTCATCATTTCTAGTGGCATGGGTTTGAATTCCTTTTAGCACTCTCTTTATGAATGCGATTTCTTGTTGGGTGTTATCGCCCGCTAATTCACGAGCTATCTTTTTGCCTACATCTTTAAAGATTTCAAATACTATTGGATAATTTTGGTGCTTATCTTTTTCATCTTCACCTTTCTGCATCAATCCTCTGAACTTTTCATCTATCTCTATGCCAAATGTAGTTCTAAATAATTCTTGATAAGTTGAGAATTTATATCCACTTCCTTGTCCAAACTGTCCAACATTTCCAGCTTTTAGTGATAGTAAGTTGATAGCATGATCCATATCATCTACATATAGGAACAAATCTGCTTTAGTTCCTGTCTGATCTCCAGTTCCATCTGATTTGACTAGAACTTTGTTTTTACCAGTATCTTCAATAATGCGCTGATTAGCTGCTTCTACACCTGAATCTTCATTTACATATTTGACAGAGCTTGCTACTAAATTGACAATAGTTGGATCTGGGGATCCGGATGTTACTTGATCTATAAGAGTTTTGAATCCTTTGCCTGTAAGCACAACTTCAATTTGAATTGTGTCTTCTCCAGCTTGGGCTATATATACACCTCTCAATGTAGATTTGCCCTTTACTGGCTCAGTGTCAAAACTTTTTATAACATTATATACATCACGCGGATTAACATCTCCGTTATTTCTCTTCACAAAGCGAGCACCAACAGCAGCACCAAGGATAGCCTCAGTAATATCTCCTTTATTATATCCAGCCTTTGTGGACATATTAGCAGTTTTTTCGAGCTTGCTCCAAGATATAGTAGCCATATTAATTCCTGACTGTTCTTGATCTACCTCAAAATCAAAATTGATGCCTTTTTCTTTACCATTTGGCTGCTTGACTTTATAGATAGTATTTGAATCTGCTGGAATCAAAAATCCTTTATCATCTACGTTTAGTTCATCGGCTTTTTCTGGATTAACATTTTTACCAAATAAAGCATCTTGAAATGCTTGCGCCGACTCTGGTTTGATATATATTTCGTCAATACCTAGTTTATCTCTATCTTTTGGATCTATGGGCCACGGGTTTCCATTTTGATAGCATTTATAACCATCAAAGCATATTTGCCATAATGCTTTAGTTTATCCTCATATTTTAATGAGCCTTCTGTTACAATTTCATAAAATCGCATTATTAATCCTTTTATATATTTATTTTTGGAAATAATAAATCTTGGCAAAAGGTGGTTACATCCTCTTCATGCATTCCGAGGCTTTGCATTACTCTCGGTGTATGAGGATTTTTTCTTTGATTATCACAGTAAAAATTTTGTGCTGCTACTACTTTATATGCATCGGCTGGACCTGTGTATTTAGGAACTTCATTTATATAGTATCGTAAATTGCTCACAGCCAAATCTAATATTGTATCTGCTTCTTCAAGTGTATTTACATTACTGGCTGCAATCATCTTATCACTAAAGATTGCCTGTGCCCAGTCAGGTAGAGTGCGAGATTTGACGGGAACAAAGTCTGTCACTCGTTCTTTGTATTGTTCTAGTAGTGGATGCTTTGGGTCAAGGGTAGGGGAGAAATCGTGGAAGGCTCCAGTCATTTTGTTTTTACCTGCTACTACATCAAAGCCATATATAGGAGCATCGTTAGTTGGGACTGGGAATATACATACATGCATCATCCATAGTCCCTTCGTCTCACGGGCGTCTAGTGTTGTTACATGGCCCCTGCGAATATCGCTACTATGCCAATGATCATCGCTAAGAAGAGTAGGATATTTTCCTGCCAAGTAACTATTAGTTGTTGTCCTAATTGCTTTGCCATTGATAAAACTCTCAATTTCATTTTTAGTTGATATTAGTTTATTCCACAGTTCGCTCAAGATTCAACCTCATCATTTCTCGAAATAGCTCAGTAGCCCATTCAAATGCTTTACTAGCGTGAGGAAACATATCATCATTAATTTGACTACGAATGTATTCTTTATACACATCCGGAGTATCAAAATCATACATAGATTTTAGCCCCGGAATACGAGCTGAAATCATTTGTCCTCCAGCCATATCGCCCATATGATTTACATATATGTGAGCCATTAGTGCCTCTGGATTTCTACCTATCTCCCATTGTATATAATGCATATAGTTGACAGTTCCTATCGTCATTGCTGGCGGGAATGGATATTTCCATAATGCTTTGTAGTCATTGTATATAGACTCAGCTCTACATAGCCCTTCGTATCCATCAAATAGTTTATACTGTTGGGCCATTCGTTCTAGCGAATGATATCTAAAATATTGATTCCATAGGAATGTGGCATATAAATCAGGATTGATTTTGCCACTCATCAATACACTGACGAATTCTTGACGTTCTGCTTCTTGGTGGTATGATTGTGTTAGTTCTCTTAGACTCATTTAGATTTTTCAATATGTATAGCAAGAGGAAATCCTGCTTGTCTAGCCAACATAGTGGCTTCTGTAGTTTTTTGTTCGGCAATCTCATAACTATAGGTGCCTGCTACTCCACTGCCTTTTTCATGAACATCAAACATAATATCGTTAGCAGTATCCTCATCATGACGAAATATATTCATCAACAATTCAACAACAAAATTCATTGGTGTATGATTGTCGTTCAAAAAGATTACATCATATTTACCAGGTTCGTCAATTGTTTTCTTAGTATCTTGATCTGTCTTTTGTTTTTCAATTACTTCTACGTCACTCATAATATTCCATTATGTTAAAATGTTACAGGGGCCGAAGCCCCCTTGAAGATTAGCCGATCACTTTGTTAACAAGTCCGTCGATAACATTGTTTCCAGTAATCTTGATTTTTTTAGGCTGAAGTTCCTCAGGCACTACTCGCTTGAGGGTAACAGTAAGCATACCATGCTTCAGTCCAGCATCTACTACTTCAACGTAGTCAGCCAACCTAAACTCCCGGCGGAAGCTTCTTGCCCCGACACCTTTATGCAGATATGTAATGTTCTCATCAGTCTTTTGTGCTTTACCTTCAATACGCAAGATGCCTTTTTCTAATGTGACATCCAGTTCCTCCTCCGTAAAGCCGGCAACCGCTACCTGAATAGCATACGAATCCTCATCGAGACGAGCAATATTGTATGGTGGATAGGTATTGTTTGCAGAACTATTCATGAACATGCGGTCCATCTCGTCAAAGAGACGATCGAATCCAACTGATGTTCTAGTGAATGAAGGTAAGTCGAGTGTTGTTAATCTAGTCATTTGTTTCTCCTTATAAAAGCAAGAACTAGTTTGTGAGCCCTTTCGGCGCTCACAATAAATATCCAAAGCACTATTGCTCTTGGACAAATATATTTATCATCTTATGCTAGATGATTATTTCTTTTGGGCTTTTTCTATTCTTTTTAGCCATCGAGCACGACTGGCTGCCTTTGCTTTACGCCTCTTTTCTGACGGTTTGACGTATTCTTGTCTATTACGAACTTCTTGTATAATTCCTTCTTCTTGAACTTTTTTCTTGAACTTTCGTAATGCTGCTTCTACATTTCCGTTTCTAACTACAACTGCGATTCCAGGTATAAATGGAACATATTCATTATACCGATTATATCTTGCCATGTTCTCCTATGTGGACTTTTATTTCTTCAAGTGTATAAATGCTATTTACACTAATTTTGTTATATAAAGGATTTATGCCCTGTGTAATCCAATATGTATTTGGGTATGATATTAAGTATGACTCAATGCATTTTATATTACTAGGCAAATTATCAAGCTCTACGATAGTTATATCAACCATACTTCTAACATTAAGAAGCCAATCGAAGTGCTCATCTGTATTTATATCATATATGTAAATATTATAATGTTCGCTTGAATTTGTAACAATATCTTGTAATTGATGTTTTATTGCCTCACTTGGGCAAACTAATAATATACTATATGATTTGTCGTGTATAATATCTGGGGGTGTAATAATTTTTATATCACTCATGGAATTCTAGAATATTTAATTAGATTTTGATTTACCCATTCTCGAGCTGCTTTGACATCTATTTTCAAATTAGCTTTTTTTGGCTTACTTTCTTCTTCAGGTGGAGCCAATTCCACTATCTCTTCTTTAGGTGCTGTTGATAAATCAAACAATGACATATAATTTGGATTGATTACTTTTAATGAATATTGTGACGCAATAAGTAAAATTACTGCTAACGGATCAAATACAAATACTAATATAATGATAACCCATCTTACTGCTTCTTCTAATAAATGATTATTAGTTGAGCCGCTATATACTAATTCAGCTATGTATTTGACTGGCCCAACTTCTATAGCAAGTTTTCTGGCATCAGCTTCAAGTAAAAAACGTTCTTGTTGCAAAGACTGTATATTGTTACGGGAATTATCAATAACCTCATTATGTCCTGCAATCAAAGATGTAACATCTTGTTCTTCAGCAGTAGTTTGTAGCTGGTTTTGAAATTCAGCTATAAGTGTTTCTGACTTTACTATTTGTCGCTCTGCGCTCTCACGAAGCCTAGTTATTTCTTTTCTTGCTTCTAATACATCAATAGATGAACTAGCTTCTTCTAGCTTTGTTACTAATGCTTTTCGTTCATCTTCTTTTCCTGTTTGATATGCTATAAATGCTTCAGCAGT
>Ga0181568_10002088_pt1 | contig 18170 bp, 17 predicted proteins | sample 101ome_20_FD_133758 | JGI IMG/M metagenome (GOLD analysis project Ga0181568, IMG submission 133758) | Coastal salt marsh microbial communities from the Groves Creek Marsh, Skidaway Island, Georgia - 101404AT metaG (megahit assembly) | ecosystem: Environmental > Aquatic > Marine > Intertidal... | reverse complement strand
GATTTCCCAGCCACCGCGCTCGGTCTGCTGCCAGTAGGTCAGGTCGTGGCCCGCATCCCTGTAGGCCTGCCAACGCGACCGCGCCGCCGTGACGGCGGCCTCGTCACGCCCGTCGAACAGCTCGCACACGAGATCGAAGGCACCCGGGTCCGAGGACGGCGCGCCATCCGCCAGGAACAGAACACGTGCATCGTTGGGATTCTCGTCCTTGTCGGTCAACCAGACCGGCTGCAGGGCGGCATGGCCGTCCACCGCGCTTCCGTGGGGCAGAAACACGCGGTCATTGTAGCTCCAGAGATGCGCGTTCAGATCCTCGACCCGCTCGGAAGAGCCGGCGATAACCACCGCACGCCGTCCGTCACGAATGACGGTCCGCTCCAGCATGACCGGCAACACCTCTTCCAAAGTGCGGCGCGTCAGGTGATAGAAGCGGATTTCCGTCACGGGCGGTCCGGCCTATTTTTCGTAGTGGTTGCGGACGAACTGATCGAGGGTGCGCACGGCAAAGCCCGTCGCGCCGCGCGCCATCAGGGGTTGCTCCTTGTCCGACCATGCGACACCCGCGATATCCACATGTGCCCAGGGGACATCGTTGGTGAAACGCTGCAGGAACTGGGCCGCGGTGATGCTGCCGCCCCAGCGCGGCCCGACATTCTTCATGTCCGCGCGCGGGGTGTTGATCTGCCGGTCGTAGGCATCATCCAGCGGCATGCGCCAGACCTTCTCGCCGACCTGCTGGCTCGAGGCGACGAAGTTCTCCGCAAGGCCGTCGTCGCTGGCGTAGAGCCCGGCATACTCGCGGCCGAGCGCGACCATGATCGCCCCGGTGAGAGTTGCGAAATCAATCATCACATCAGGCTTGAAGCGCTTCTGCGTGTACCAGAGCGCGTCCGCGAGGACGAGCCGGCCTTCCGCGTCCGTGTTGATGACCTCCACCGTCTGACCCGACATGGTGGTGACGATGTCGCCGGGCCGCTGGGCATTGCCGTCGGGCATGTTCTCGACCAGCCCGACCACGCCGATGACATTGGCCTTGGCCTTGCGGCCGGCGATCGCGCGCATGGCACCGATCACGGTGCCGGCGCCGCCCATGTCCCAGATCATGTCCTCCATGCCGCCGGCGGGCTTGATCGAAATACCGCCGGTGTCGAAGGTCACGCCCTTGCCGATGAAGGAGACGGTCTTGGAATCCTTGCCGCCACCGTTCCAGCGCATGATGACCATCTGGGACTCGCGGGTGCTGCCCTGCCCGACGCCCAGGAGCGCGTTCATGCCCAGCTTGCGCATCTGCGCCTCGCCCAGCACCTCGACCTTTACGCCCAGCTTGGTGAGCTTGCGGCACTGGGCCGCCATCCATTTCGGCGATTTGACGTTGGACGGCTCGGACACCAGGTCCCGCGCGAAGTCCACACCGTCGGCAACGGCTCCGAGCACGCCATAGCGTCGCCGCGCGTCGGCCGTGCCCTTGACCATGACCTGAAGACGCGCAGGACCCGACGAACCGCCCCGGCCGCCCGCCTTGGTAAGGTATTTGTCGTAACGATAGGACCGCAGGCGCGCACCAAGCGCGAGGTTCGCGGCGAGTTCACCGGCGCGAACCTTGGCGCCGGTCAGTTCGGCGGCCAGCACGGCGGCGTTTGCGGACGCGCCGCTGACGGCCTTGTAAACCTGAGCGCCAATTTCCTGGGCACGCAACCCGTCCACATCCTTTGCCGGACCGGCGCCGACCAGCAGAACCGTGAGTTTCTCACGTCCCTGCGGCGCGATGATCGTCAAGCTCTCGCCCTTCTTTCCCGCGAAGCTTGACGCGTTCAAGGCCCGCGCGAGCGCACCCTTGGTCGCCTTGTCGACGGCTTTCGCACTGGCCCCGAGCCGCGCGTCGGAATCGACGAGAAAAACCAGAACACCGCTGGTGGGCAACTTGGGTTCGGCAAAGGAGATTTTCATGACCATCCAATCCGTGAATGTGCGGAAGACCGGCCACATCGGGCCGCCGGGAACTCCTCGTGATTTAGAGCACGCGCGCAACCCGTGCAAGGCGGGGCGGAACGCGTCGGAGGGTGTTTTTCCGGATCAGCCGATCTGTTACAAACGACCGTTGCGGCACGTCTTTGTTTTGCGAATCAGCAACTTGAGAGACGTTTCGTTGGAACGTTCACACCCGGAGCATCCATGACGTCCATCGGCGGGTACATATTCCGACAACTCGCCCTGGCAACCCTGTTTGTGGCGGGCGCGCTGACGCTGCTGATCTCCCTTTTCGGGTCGCTTCGCCTGATCGACTTCATCGTCAATCGCGGCCTACCCGTTTCCGTCCTGTTCGAGATGAGTGCACTCAACCTGCCGAAGTTCATGGCGGTCGTCCTGCCGATCGCCATCTTCGCCGCAATTCTCGCAGTCTACAACAAACTCACCAACGACAGCGAACTGGTGGTCATGCGCGCGGCAGGGATCGGCCAGCTGTCCCTCGCCCGGCCGGGATTGATACTCGGCATCCTGGGCGTTCTCATCGGCTATGCGCTGCACCTCTATCTCGTGCCCGCAACAACGCACGCGTTCAAGCTGCAGCAGTTCAATTACCGGAACAGCTACGGCAGCGTCCTGCTGCAGGAACAGCGTTTCAACACACCGGTCGACGGCCTGACCATCTATGTGCGCGAGCGGTCCGGCGAGGGCGAGCTGCGCGGCATCTTCGCGCATGACTCGCGCGACCCCGAACGTCCCGTGACCTACACCGCCGAGCGCGGCACCGCGAGCCAGAGTGTCGAGGGCACCCGCGTGGTGCTGTTCAACGGCAGCCAGCAGGAGGTCGACCGGGATTCAGGCCGTCTGACCCTGTTCAATTTCGACCAGTATTCGCTCGATCTCAGCCTGATCGGTGAAGATATCTCGACGCGCTGGCGCGAACCGGAGGAACGCTTTCTCGATTCGCTGCTCTGGCCAGGCGATGGTCTGCACGACCGCACCTACGCAACGCAGCTCATCGCCGAAGGGCACCGCCGCCTCGCAAGCCCCCTGCACATCCTGGCCTTCGCCGCGGTCGCCGTCGCCGTTCTGCTGTCGGGCGACCTCAACCGGCGTGGCCAGACAAGCCGGATACTGCTGGCCATCGCCTTGATTTTCGCCATCCAGGTCGCAGCACTGGGCCTGTTCAACGTATCGCGCCGTTCGCTCGCCATCGTCCCGTTCAGCTACGCCCTCCCGCTCGGCGCCATCCTGCTGTCGATCTACTGGCTCGTCCGCAACCCACGTCAAAGGCCGGCGGCGGCTGCCGCCGCCGACGCCTAGCCGGGCTCGACCATGTTCACGTCGCGCACCATTTCTTTCTACATCCTGCGCCAGTTCCTGATCTGGTTCGCGATCATGTTCGCCGCCATCGTGGCGGTTATCATCCTGATCGACGCGGTCGAGTTGCTGCGCAGGGGCAGCGGCAAGAGCGAGGCGACCTTTAGCGTCATCACCAGCATGGCCCTGCTTCGCACACCCTTCCTCGCGCAGGAGGCGGTTCCGTTCGCCGTGATGTTCGGTGGGATCTTCGCTTTCCTGCGGCTCACGCGAAATCACGAATTGGTTGTGCTCCGGGCAGCCGGCGTATCGGTCTGGCAATTCCTCACGCCGGCAATCCTCGCCGCGATCGCGCTCGGGATCGTCAACATCTCCGTGATCAACCCTCTGTCGGCGGTGCTTCTGTCCCAGTTCGAGGAACTGGAAGGACGCTACTTCACCGGACGCTCGTCCCTGCTCGCGGTCTCCGCCGAGGGCATCTGGCTGCGCCAGAACAGCGAAGACGGGCTTGGGCAAACGGTGATTCATGCTGAACGCGTGCAGCCCGACGCGCTCCGTCTCGAGCAGGTGATCGTGTTCGAATTCGCCGGCGACGACAAATTCACCGGCCGCATCGACGCCAGGAGCGCGCTGCTGCTCGATGGCCGCTGGCAACTGAGCGACGCCTGGCTTACCCGGCCCGGGCGCGCCGGGGTATTCGTCGCAACCGAGGAACTTCCGACCGACCTGACTCCGGACAAGATTCAGGAGAGCTTCGCCAGTCCCGACACGGTCGCGTTGTGGAACCTGCCACGTTTCATAAGGGTACTTGAGGAAACCGGGTTTTCTCCCGTGGCTCATCGCCTGCAGCTCCATGCACTCCTCGCGGAGCCCGTCCTGCTGGCCGCAATGGTCCTCATTGCCGCGACGTTCTCGCTTCGCTCGACCCGACGCGGCGGAACAATTGTTCTGGTCGGCGCGGGCGTGCTTGCAGGCTTCTTCCTGTTTTTGCTGACGAACGTCATCCAGGCGCTCGGGCTGGGCGCCAGTGTGCCCGTGACGTTGGCCGCATGGACTCCGGCCGGTGTGAGCCTCCTCGCCGGTATCACGTCACTCCTACATCTCGAGGACGGGTGATGCGCCGGTTCGCGATCGCCTTCGTCATCGGTTCGCTCGCCCTCGCGTCAGGAGCCTCCGTCACGACGGCACAGCAATTCGGGTCTGAAGAACCGGTCCTGATGACGGCCGACGACCTCTCGTTCGATGAGGATCTCGGCACCGCAACGGCCCGGGGAAATGTCGAGATCGTCCAAGGCGAGCGAATCCTGAACGCCGATTCCGTTACCTATAACCAGCGTGACGACATCGTTACCGCATCGGGCAACGTCGTCCTCCTGGAGCCCACGGGCGAGGTCCTGTTCGCGGAGTTCGCCGAGCTGACGGCAGACATGCGCGAGGGATTCCTGCGCGGCTTCCGGATGCTCCTGAACGACGATTCCCGCCTCGCGGCCGTCAGCGCCCAGCGACGTGGCGGCGTTGAAACCGAATTGAGCCGCGCGGTCTACTCACCTTGCCGCAACTGCCTCGGTTTCGACGAGGAACCCCTCTGGCAGATCAAGGCACGCCGTGTGTTGCACGACGCGGAAGCCCAGGAGGTCATCTATCGCGACGCGACGCTCGAAGTGCTCGGCATGCCGATCGCCTACACGCCATTCCTCAGCCATCCCGACCCAACCGTTGAGCGCAAGTCAGGTATCCTCACGCCCATCTTCGGTGCGTCGAGCCTGCTCGGTTCGTCGATCCAGGTGCCGTATTTCTGGGCCATCGCGGACGACCGTGACCTGACGTTCGATCCGATCATCTCGTCGGACCAGTTCCCGGTCGTCACCGGGGAGTACCGGCAGCGCTTCGCAGACGGCGAGAATCGCACGCGTTTGTCCTTCACCCGGGACGATGCCCAGACCGGCGAAGACCGGCTCCGCGGGCATATCGATTCCGAAACGCGTTTCTCCATCGACGAACTCTGGCGCTGGGGCGCCGATGTGAAGCTGGCCAGCGATGACACATACCTGGGACGCTACGGGTTCAAGAACAGCGATACCCTGACCAACCGTCTTTACGTCGAGGGCTTCGGATCGCGTTCCCATGCGGTGGCGGAAGGGCTGTACTTCCAGGGCCTGCGCGACAGCGATATCCAGGATGAAACGCCGGTCGTGCTGCCCAACCTCGAATACAGTTATGTCAGCCCGCCCGGGGAATATGGCGGCATGACCACGCTCGACACGAACTTTCGCGCCCTGACGCGTGACCAAGGGGCATCGAGCCAGCGCATCAGCCTTACGCCGGGATGGCAGATCTCGCACACCGACGGCATCGGATCCATCACCAGCTTCCGAGCGTCGGTCCAGGGTGACCTCTACAACGTCGACGACGTCGACACACCGAGCGGTCGTGAAGACGCCGTGGTCGGCCGAATCTTCCCGCAGGCCGTTGTAAACTGGCGCTATCCATGGATCCGCAGATCCGGCCCGAACAGCCAGCTCATAGAACCGCTACTGGCGTTGGTCTTGGCGCCGAACGGCGGCAACCCGGACGAGATTCCGGACGAGGACAGTCAGAGCGTCGCGTTCGACGAGACCAACCTTTTCGGCGCAAACAGATTCTCCGGCACGGACAGGGTCGAGGGCGGCCAGCGGATCGTCTATGGGTTCCGCACCGGCGTGTTTGGCGAGCAGGGCGGAAGTTCCACCCTCACCGTCGGGCAATCGATCCGGTTCCGAGAATCCAATCCATTCCCATCGGGAACAGGCTTGGAAGACCAAGTATCCGACATCGTCGCAAGCCTGCAGATCAAACCCAACCGTTTCACGAATCTGCTCTACAAGACGCGCTTCGACCATGATTCGTTGCGCGCCCGCCGCACAGAAATATCAGCCGCCATCGGGCCGCCAGCGCTCAATCTAGATCTGAACTATGTGTTCTTCGATCGCACCAGCGGGTTTGCAGACCGCGAAGAGGTCACGGCGGCGCTCAGTTCCAAACTGACCGAAGCGTGGTCCGCACGCATTCAGACCCAGCGCGACCTGACCTCGGAAGGCGGGACACTGTCCTATGGCGGATCACTCGTCTACAAGTGCGATTGCATGGACTTCGAGCTAGTATATGCAAGGACATTCACGACGGACCGGGACATTCCGAGTGTCGAATCGCTGACATTCCGGGTCACGTTCAAGAGCCTCGGTCAAATCGGGTCATCGGTCTTCTAGATGAAACTGGCCATCAGACAGATTTTCTTCGCCCCAAATTGGGCGCCCAAACGACAAAAAATGCGGCGGACCGCGTCTGTTCTGCTGGCAGCAGCAGGGGTTCTCGGCGCAGTTCTTGTCGCTCAGCCGGCAACGGCGCAGGACGTTCAGCGCATCGCCGCCGTCGTGAACGAGGAGGTCATCTCGATATTCGACGTGCAGCAGCGTATGCAGCTGCTCATTGCATCCGCCGGGTTGCCGAACAATCCCGAGACCCAGCGACGTATCGCCCCCCAGGTGCTGCGGGAACTGATCGATGAGGCGCTACAGAACCAGGAGGCCGAGCGGCTCAATATCCGCATCACCCAGCGCGAGATCGACGGCGCAATGGCGCAAATCGAGCGGGCGAACAACCTGCCCGCAGGCGGCTTCGAGGCCTTCGTCGAACGGCAGGGGTTCTCAGCCACGGCGGCTCTGGACCAGATCAGATCCAACCTGTCCTGGCAGAAACTGCTCGCACGAACCGTGGTCCCGACGATCGAGATCGGCGACGAGGAAATCGACGCTGTGATCAGCCGGATCGAGGCCAATGCGGGTGTCACGGAGTATCGGGTCGGAGAGATCCTGCTGCCGATCGACAATCCAGCAGACGCGGCCGACATTCGCACGCTCGCCGCACGGCTCGTGGAACAGCTGCGCGATGGTGCCGACTTCCGCGCGGTCGCCCAGCAATTCTCGAAAAGCGCTACCGCGGCAACAGGCGGAGATATTGGCTGGATTCAGCCCGGCGAACTCGACCCCGCCATCGATAGCGTGATCACCGCCCTCGATCGCTTCGAAATTTCCGAGCCGATCGACGTGCCGGAAGGCATTCAGATCGTGATTCTCATCGACCAGCGCACCAACGAGCCGCCGGACCCCGATGCACGCGAGCTGACGTTGCGGCAGATGCTGCTCGAGGTCGGCCCCGACGCACCGCCGGGCGCGCTGGATGCACATTTTCAGACCGCGCAAGCCATCGCCTCAAGCGTCGACGGGTGCGACGACTTCGCCGCGGCCGCCGAGGAAGCGGGTACGCCGCAACCCGACGCACCCGCGCGCTTTCAGCTAAAGGACCTGAACCCCCAGCTCCGCTCCGTAGCGGCGCAACTGGCCGTCGGGAAAGCGAGCGCCCCGATCCGGCTTCCGTCGGGCGTCCAGGTTCTCATGGTCTGCGAGCGGCAGGAGAATGCCGGCCCGAGCCGCGACGAGGTCCGCCGGACGATCGAGCGCGAACGGATCGACATGCTTTCGCGGCGTTACATCCGCGATCTGCGTCGCGCGGCATTTGTCGATTTGCGTGTTTGACGCGAACGCACTTCCGCCGTTGCGCGAAGTCGTCGGGCGGTTCGATATTGCCGCCCAGAAATCGCTCGGCCAGCATTTCCTGTTCGATCTCAACCTCACCCGGCGGGTTGTTTCGGTCGCAGGCGATTTGTCGGGCATCAACGTCGTTGAGATCGGTGCCGGTCCCGGCGGCCTGACCCGCGCGCTTCTGGAATCGAACGCGCGGCACGTCTATGCGATCGAACGCGATGCGCGCGCAGTCGCAGCGCTGCGCGAATTGGCCGAACACGCATCGGGACGCCTGACCATCGTCGATGCCGACGCCCTGTCACTCGACCTCTCGGGCGTCTCCCCACCCCCAAGGCGCGTGATCGCCAATCTACCGTACAACATCGGCACCCAGCTGCTGATCAACTGGCTGACGCGGGCCGAGGATTTTCTCGGGTTTACCCTGATGTTCCAGAAGGAGGTCGCCGAGCGGATCGTCGCGACGCCCGGCGGAAAGTCATACGGCCGCCTCTCGGTGCTCGCACGCTGGCTGACGGAGCCCCGATCGATGTTCGACATACCGGCTTCGGCCTTTGTGCCACCACCGAATGTCACTTCGAGCGTGATCAACCTCGACGTCCGCGCGACACCGCTGGCGCCGGCGCACCGGGAGGACCTGGAGATCGTGACGCGCGCCGCCTTCGGCCAGCGGCGCAAGATGCTACGCCGCGCGCTGGCCGCAATCGGTGGTGCCGAGATCCTCGCTGCAGCAAGCGTCCCGGAGGATGTAAGGGCGGAGGAACTCAGCGTCGAACAATTCTGCGCGATCGCACGGGTCGTGGCGGAGCGCCGCCTTGCCCGCTAGCTCGGGCATTGGCAGCATTGATGAATGCTCAAGATTTTTACAAATCGCCGCCGCGCGGCCCCCGGTTCGCCCGGGAAGCGTATCGATGCCAGCGTTCCAGGGTTCCGGCATCGGGTTCACGAACCCGAATATGCCCGGCTCGGCCTGCCCTTCTGCCGACAGGATTCGATCCGCAAGCTTGAAGTGTTACTGAACGAAAAAGCAGCGTTTCGGAAGCCGGGCTGACGGCCCGCGCTTACTGGCCCTGTCGCAGGAGCCGGACCAGGTCCGACATGCCTTCCTGGCGTGCACGCCGCAGCCGCTCCGCACTCAGGATCGCCATCACCTTGGCGACACTGTCCTCGAACGTCTCGTTGACCACCACATAGTCATATTCCGACCAGTGCGTGATCTCGTCGGCCGCCTTCGCCATCCGGTCGGCGATCACCTCGGGACTGTCCTGCGCCCGGCTCTGCAGCCGGCGCTCGAGTTCGGCGGTCGAAGGCGGAAGAATGAATACGCTCACAAGATCGTCGCGGGCGCGTTCCGCGACCTGTTGCGTGCCCTGCCAGTCGATATCGAACAGGACGTCACGGCCCGCGCTCAAGGCCTCGTCCACCGGTCCGCGCGGGGTACCGTAATAATGGTCGAAAACCTTGGCGTACTCGAGCAGCTCCTGCCGGTTGACCATCAAGTCGAACTCGGTGCGGTCCACGAATACGTAGTGTTCGCCGTCGACTTCGCCGGGCCGCCGCGGCCGCGTGGTGACAGATATCGACAGGGAAATTCCGGCATCGCGTTCGAGCACGGCGCGCGAGATCGACGTTTTTCCCGCACCCGAAGGAGATGAGAGAACGAGCATCAGCCCGCGCCGCTTGATCTGCAATCCGCCGTCGCCGTCAGCCGCCATACCGCACCCTACTCCACATTCTGCACTTGCTCGCGAAACTGTTCGATCGTCGCCTTCATGGCCAGTCCAATCCGGGTCAACGCGACATCGGCCGACTTGGAGCACAGGGTGTTGGCCTCGCGGTTGAGCTCCTGGCACAGGAAATCCAGGCGCCGCCCGACGGCGTGTCCTTCGGCCAAAAGCTCACGTGCACCGGTGATATGGACCGACAGCCGATCGAGTTCCTCGCGGACATCGGCTTTCCCGACTAGGATCGCCGCCTCCTGCGCCAGCCGTTCCTCCGGCAGCCCCGGTTCTGCGTCCAGCAGTTCGCCGACGAGTGCTAACAGGCGTGCCCGGATCGCCTCAGGCTGAACCGCGGCCGATGACGCGGCCTCATCGGCCAGTCCGGCGAGGCTGTCCAGATGGCCCGCCATGACCGAGTCCAGCCGCCCGCCTTCCTCCCCGCGCGCATCGGACAAGCCGTTCAACATCTCAAGGCCTGTCTCGATCATCGCGCGTTCGCGAGCCTCGCGAGCTTCCGCGTCTTCGGTATCGTCGACAGGTTCCAGCATGCCCCGGATTGCCAGGAGTCCCTCGATGGACGGCGGCGTATCGGCCACCACATCCCCCAGTTCGGAACGAACGGCGAGGATCTGGTCCAGAAGCTCACGATTGATCCGGTAACTCGTCCGCGCCTGGTCGACGCGCTCCAACGACATGCCGAGCGTAACATTCCCGCGCGCAAACTTCTGGGTAGCGGCGGCGCGAACAGCCTGCTCGACCGCTTCATGGCCGCTCGGAACGCGGCAGCGGACATCGAGGCCGCGCGCATTCACGCTGCGCCCCTCCCAGGTCCAGGCGAACGCCACGTCCTGGGCCGCCGCGCGCGCGAAACCGGTCATGCTTTGCAGGGTCATGGCGCGAGAAATCCGGACTGCAGGCCGCGACGCCGAAGTGCTGCTATCATGGCGAGCCTTATAGCTTGGGCCTGAAGCCCCAACAACCCGGCGCGCAACTGCAGGAACCCGTTGTCAGCCTTGAGAAATCCCGGCCATGTCCTCATCACCGGCGCGTCCAGCGGTATTGGCGCGGCGCTGGCCTACGCCTATGCCGCTCCCGGGCGCAGACTCGCACTCGGAGGGCGCAACACGGAACGCCTGGAAACCGTCGCCGAGCGGTGCCGCAATGCCGGCGCCGAATGCGTAACCCGACGCGTGGACGTAACCGATGCGCAGGCGATGGTCGACTGGCTGGAAGCATCCGACGCGGAAACGCCCATCGACCTCGTGATCGCGAACGCCGGGATATCTGCCGGCGCACACAAGCTTGGGAACGCTCCGGACGCAAGCGACGCCGAAATCTTCACCACAAACGTGGATGGCGTGATCCACACTGTCGAACCGATGCTCGCGCGCATGCGTGAACGCGATGCGGGCCAGATCGCCATCATGTCCAGTCTCGCGAGTTTCCGCGGCTTCGCCGACGCCCCGGCCTACTGCGCCAGCAAGGCCGCCGTGAGGGTCTATGGCGAGGGCCTGCAACGCGCACATCGCGGCGCGGCGCCCTCGATCAGCGTGATCTGCCCCGGCTTCATCCGCTCGCCGATGACCGACGCCAACGATTTCCGCATGCCGCTGCTCATGGATGCAGAGCCCGCGGCCCGACGGATCGTGCGGGACCTCGCGCGCGGCCGTGCCCGCATCGCATTCCCGTTGCCGCTTTATCTCGGCGTGCGCCTGCTCGCCCTGTTCTGATCTGGAGGAATTCATCATGAATGGAAAATTGACCGGTAAGACCGCACTCGTGACCGGAGCCGCAAGCGGCCAGGGCGCCGCCGAGGCCAGCCTGTTTGCCCGGGAAGGCGCGCGCGTCGTTCTTGCGGATATCTCGGACAATGCCGGCGAAACCCAGGCTGCATCGATCCGCGACGCGGGCGGCGATGCACATTTCCGTCATCTCGACGTCGCGGACGAGACCAACTGGTCGGACCTGATCGCGGCGGTCGCAGACGAGTTCGGCGGCCTCAACATACTGGTCAACAATGCCGGCATACCGCTGCGCGGCGGCAATGTCACGAACACCAGCCTCGCGGACTGGAACCGGCTCATGTCCGTCAACCTGACCGGTGCCTTTCTCGGCATTCGCGAGGCCGCCCCCCTCATTCGCGACAGCGGCGGCGGCGCCATCGTGAACACCGGCTCGATCGCCGGCCTGACGGGTCACTTCGCCACCGCCTACAGCGCGAGCAAGTGGGGCATCCGCGGGATCACCAAGAGCGCCGCCATGGAACTCGTCGATTGGGGTATCCGGGTTAACGCAGTACATCCCGGGCTGGTGCACACGCCGCTCGTCGAGGAATCGGTCGACTTCGTGCAGGCGCTCGCGGACCAGACGCCGATGGAACGTGGCGCCAGCTCGGAGGAGATCGCGTCGGTGGTGCTGTTCCTTTCGTGCGACGATTCCGCCTACATCACGGGCCACGACATCGCCGTCGACGGCGGCTTCACCGATATCGGCGGCTACTGGCGGGTCCTCAAGCAGGTCATGGCGCAGCCCGACCAGCGCATCTGAACGGCGGCTATTGCGCGCGCCGTTCGCGCTGAATGCGTCGCCAACGCGCGACATTACGGTTGTGTTCCGCCAGCGTCCGGGCGAAGGCATGGCCACCGGAACCGTCAGCCACGAAGTAAAGCTCGTCTGTCATGGCCGGGTTGAGAACGGCCGCGATACTCGCCAGCCCCGGGTTCGCGATGGGCCCGGGCGGCAGCCCGCGATGCACATAGGTGTTGTAGGGATGGTCCGTTTCGAGGTCGCGCCGCAGCAACGGCCGATCCAGCGGCAAACCATCCTCGACCAAACCGTATGCCACGGTCGGGTCCGATTGAAGGCGCATTCCCCGGTTCAGCCGATTGATGAAAACGGCGGCAACCCGGGCGCGCTCCTCGGGCACCGCTGTCTCGCGTTCCACGATCGATGCGAGGATGAGCGCTTCTCCAGGGGTTTCCAGCGGCAGTCCGTCGATACGTTCCCTCCAGAGCCGGGCGAGCGCCACGTCCCGGGCCGCGGCCATCCGCGCCACCAGGTCCGATCGGGAATCGCCGAGGCTGTAGTGATAGGTCTCCGGCAACAACCCACCCTCGGGGACCGTCTCGGGCACCGGCCCGGTCAGCCCCTCTGCCGCGGCGACCGCCGCAAGGACCTCGCGTGTGGTCAGTCCTTCGGCGACGGTTAGCCTGCGCACCACCGTTTCGCCTGCCTGCATCTTGATCACCGCATCACGCAGACTGATCCCGGCTGGAAAATTGTACTCACCGGCACGCAGCGGACGATCGGGTCCGAAAACGCGGACGGCGAGCGGCAGCAGGCGGCCGTCCGAGATGATGCCGGCATCAGCGAGAAGCGCGCCAATCGCCCGGCCCGACGCGCCGCGCGGCACGACGAGCGTCGTTTCCCCGATCAGAGGTCCGGGATCCGTATAGACCCGGTGCAGCATGACGGCCCCGCCACCGAAGAGGGTCGCGCCGGCGATTGCCACGAACAAAAGAATGGAAACGATCCAGCCGATGCGGCGCGACCGCCGTGCGGGTACACCCCGTTCGGCGACTTCGGAATCGGGTTTGGGTGTGTCCGGCATCGCGCCGGCATGATACCCGCGATGATGGGATTCGCGTCGCCGCCGAGACGGCGAGCAGTCAATCAGACTTCGGCGAAGATCAGGCTCGCGTTGGTGCCGCCGAACCCGAACGAGTTGCTGAGGGCGCGACGCACCTTCCGCTCCTTGGCCTCGTGCGGCACAAGGTCGATGTCGCAGGCGTCCGACGGATCATCGAGGTTGATCGTCGGAGGCACCACATCGTTGTTGATCGCCATGACCGAATAGATCGCCTCGACGGCACCCGCCGCGCCGAGAAGGTGGCCGATCGCCGACTTGGTGGACGACATGGACAGGTTGTAGGCGTGATCGCCGAACAGGCGCTTCACCGCGCCGAGCTCGATCTCGTCACCCAGGGGCGTCGAGGTGCCGTGCGCGTTTACATAATCGATGTCTTCGGGGTTGATGCCCGCGCGCTTGATCGCCGCCTGCATCGACCGATAGCCGCCATTGCCGTCCTCGGCCGGCGCGGTGATGTGGTGTGCATCCCCCGACATGCCGTAACCGACAACCTCGGCGTAGATCTTCGCGCCCCGGGCCTTGGCGTGCTCATACTCCTCGAGCACAACGACCCCGGCCCCCTCGCCCATCACGAAACCGTCACGTCCCTTGTCGTAAGGGCGGGACGCCGCCTCGGGCGTGTCGTTGTAGCCCGTCGAAAGGGCCCGGCACGCGGCAAACCCGGCAATACCGATCCGGCAGATCGCTGCCTCGGCGCCGCCGGCGACCATGACATCCGCATCGTCCCACATGATCAGGCGGGCCGCATCGCCGATGGCGTGCGCGCCCGTCGAACACGCGGTGACAACCGCATGGTTCGGCCCCTTGAAGCCGTAGCGGATAGACACCTGCCCGGATGCCAGGTTGATCAGCGCGGACGGAATGAAGAACGGCCCCACCTTTCGCGGGCTTTCCGCATTCAGGAGCGTGGACCCCTCATAGATCGTCTGCAGACCGCCGATCCCGGAGCCGATCATGACGCCGGTGCGTTCCTGATCCTCTTCCGCCTCCGGCTTCCAGCCCGAATCCTCGACCGCTTCCACCGCCGCGGAAATGCCGTACACGATGAACTCATCGATGCGGCGCTGTTCCTTGGCGGAAACATAGTTGTCGGGATTGAAGGTGCCATCCTCGCCGCTGCCGCGCGGAACCTGCGCGGCAATCTTGGCCGGCAGGTCCGAGACATCGAACTTCTGGATTCCGGCGGCACCGGACTCGCCATTGGTCAAACGGCGCCAATTATGGTCGAGGCCGACGCCCAGCGGCGTGACCAGTCCCATACCCGTAACGACGACACGTCTCATTGGATTCCGATGCGCTGTTGCCCGGTTACTGAAAACCTGCGGATGTCCCCGTCACGCAGGTGCGCGACGGAATGGCAAACAGGCTAGTCGGCGGCTTCTTCGAGAAACTTGACCGCGTCTCCGACGGTGAGAATCTTCTCGGCCGCGTCGTCCGGAATTTCGCAACCGAACTCCTCTTCGAAGGCCATCACCAGCTCGACCGTATCGAGGCTGTCGGCACCCAGGTCGTCGATGAAGCTCGCGCCCTCGGAAACCTTGCCTTCGTCGACCCCCAAATGCTCGACAACAATCTTCTGCACCCGATCCGCGATATCGCTCATGTCTGCCTGCCCTTGTTACTCTGGTTTCTGTGTGCCCGTCCCGGCACGTTGGTCGGAATTGATTTAAGACGATTCGGCGAACGAGCGCCCCCGAAAATCAATCTTCAATCCCTATCACAGCGTCGCGCCACCCGCCATAGAATGGTGATTGATACGACACAGGTGCGGCGTTTACCGGCGTTCGCGCACAACGTCAAGCGCACCCCAACGAACGGTCACGCCAGGCGGCTCAGAGCATCGCCATGCCGCCGTTGACATGCAGCGTCTGGCCCGTGACATAGCTGGCCTCCTCGCTCGCGAGGTACGCCACGCTCGCCGCGACATCGTCGGGCAGCCCCAGCCGACCGGACGGAATCCGATCGAGAAGCGTCGATTTCTGGTCATCGGAAAGAACATCAGTCATGGGGGTTTCGATGAAACCCGGCGCAATACAGTTGACGGTGACCCCCCGGCTCGCCACTTCCTGCGCCAGCGCCTTGCTCATACCCGTCAAACCGGCCTTGGATGCCGCATAGTTTGCCTGCCCCGGATTGCCCGTCGCGCCAACCACCGAGGTGATGGTCACGATACGGCCCCAGCGGGACTTCATCATTCCGCGCAACACCGCCCGGCTCAGGCGAAACGAGGCTGACAGGTTCACATCGATCACCTGCTGCCATTCCTCGTCCTTCATGCGCATCGCGAGGTTGTCTCGGGTCAAACCGGCATTGTTCACCAGGATGTCCACGCCTCCGGCAGCCTCGGTTGCGGCCTTGACCAGCGCATCGGGCGCATCGGGCTCCGAGAGGTTCGCCGCCGCGACGAAGCACTTGTCGCCCAGGTCCGCCGCGAGGCTCTCGAGGCGCTCGGCACGCGTCCCGCTGATAACCACCGCCGCGCCACGAGAATGGAGAGCCCGGGCGATCGCCTCGCCGATTCCTCCGGTCGCACCGGTCACAAGTGCGGTTTTGTCGGTCAGGTCAAACATGGCGTCCCCTAGATCGCTGCAAGGAATTCTTCGATGTCTTCCGGCGAGCCGATCGCGCGGCCCGAAAGCTCCCGGTCGATACGGCGCGTCAGTCCCGACAGGACCTTGCCCGCGCCGAGTTCGCACAATTCCGTCACCCCCAGGTCACGCATGGCGAGCACGCCCTCGCGCCAGCGAACACGGCTGGTCACCTGCTCGATAAGCAGGCTGCGGATTTCATCCGGGTCTGACACCGGCGCCGCGGTCACGTTCGCGACAACGGGCGGGTTGGGAGCCGAAATCTCCGCGCTGGCCAGCGCATAAGTCATCACGTCGGCCGCAGGCTCAAGCAGCGAGCAGTGAAAGGGGGCGCTGACCGGTAAAAGAACGGCCCGGCGTGCGCCGCGTTCCTTCGCGATCTCGACGGCGCGTTCCACGGCCTCGGTGTTGCCGCTGACGACCACCTGGCCCTCGGAATTGTCGTTCGCCACATCGCAGACCTGGTCTTCGGCAGCGTCGGCCGCAATGGCCTCGACCTCTTCGAGACCGGGACCGAGGATCGCCGCCATGGCGCCGACACCCACCGGCACGGCCGCCTGCATCGCCTCGCCGCGAGTCTGGAGAAGCCTTGCGGTGTCGGCGATACTGAGCGCGCCGGACGCCGCCAGCGCGGAATATTCACCGAGGCTGTGTCCGGCGACATGGGATGCCGCATCCGCCACTTTTATGCCGCCCTCTTCCTCGAGGACCCGAACGACCGCCATGCTAACCGCCATCAGCGCGGGCTGGGCGTTTTGGGTTAGCGTAAGCTCCTCCTGAGGTCCCTCGAAGATGATGCGACTGAGACGGGTCTCGAGCGCGTCGTCGACCTCCTCGAAGACGAGCCGCGCGGCGGGAAACGCCGCCGAAAGGGCCTGCCCCATGCCGACTTCCTGGCTCCCCTGTCCGGGGAAGACGAATGCGCGTGTCATTGGCGGATTTCCTTGGTCTGGACGAATGTTCGCCGCGGCGAGACAACCTACATATCCCCGCCATCGCCGGGCCGCAAGCAGGTGCCCGGATTCCGGCGCACCGGCGCGCGATCTATGGCTTGCGCCGACCCGGCGCTTGTGGTGTATTCCCGCGCCTTAAACGTCGCCGGGAGACATCCGGCGTCAACTCCTTGCCGGTCCGCACAGTCGGGCCGGCTATGACGATGCGGACGCGGCCCGGGAGGGGCGATCGTCGACCGTCAGCTAACAGCCAGGGGGAGTCGCAGATAATGCCACTCTACGAGCATGTGTTTATCGCGCGTCAGGACGTGTCCGGCGCGCAGGTCGACCAGATGGTCGAAGCCTTCACCGGGGTCGTTGAATCCGGGGGCGGCAAGGTCGTGGGCACCGAGTCCTGGGGCCTTCGCAACCTCGCCTACCGGATCAAGAAAAACCGGAAGGGCCATTACGTGATGATGAATCTCGACGCGCCGTCTGACGTTGTCGTCGAGCTGGAGCGCCAGCAGCGCATCCATGATGACATCCTTCGTTATCTCACGCTGCGGGTCGACGAGCATGAGGAAGGTCCCTCGATCATGATGCGGGGCCGCAAGGAACGTGGCTCCCGGCGCGACGACGACGGCGACGAGAAACCCGCCGCCGCGGCGTCCGAAGCGCCCGCAACCGAGAAGCCGGCCGAAGAGGCGCCGGCTGCTGACACGCCGGCCGCCAAGAGCGCCGGCAGCAAAGAGGAGGCCGAATAATGGCTATGGGACCTCGCGGTGGTGGCGGTGGACGCCGCCCGTTCTTCCGCCGTCGCAAGACGTGCCCGTTCTCCGGAGCGAATGCCCCCCGGATCGACTACAAGGACACGAAGCTTCTGTCCCGGTACATCTCCGAGCGCGGCAAGATCGTGCCGAGCCGCATCACCGCGGTTTCCGCAAAAAAGCAGCGTGAGCTTTCGCGCGCCATCAAGCGCGCGCGGTTCATGGCGCTGCTGCCCTACGTCGTCGACTGACGACGAACCGGACCGGCGCCCTTCGCGTCGGCCAGGAACGGGACGAAAATGAACTCGGTCAGACCCTATGCCTTGACGCTCAGCGCCGGCGCCCTTGCGGCACTGCTGTTCGCGGTGCCGTTCGCCTTCGGCATAGGCGCGGCGGCACCGATGACGCTGACGGGCATCCCGCTGATGGCGGCGGGGCTCGGCATAGGCGTGATTGCTGCCGCCGGTGCGGGCCTGACCGGCATCGGCGTGGTCAGCGCCATCGTTCTGGCGCTCGCGCTCGGACCGGAACCGACGGTGCTCTTCGCCGTTCTGGTCGTCGCACCGATCGTGTTTTCGGTACACATGCTGAACCGGTCGCGCACGTCGCCGCTCGGCTATATCGAATGGTATCCGCCATTGACGGTCATGG
>Ga0181568_10002085_pt1 | contig 18183 bp, 13 predicted proteins | sample 101ome_20_FD_133758 | JGI IMG/M metagenome (GOLD analysis project Ga0181568, IMG submission 133758) | Coastal salt marsh microbial communities from the Groves Creek Marsh, Skidaway Island, Georgia - 101404AT metaG (megahit assembly) | ecosystem: Environmental > Aquatic > Marine > Intertidal... | reverse complement strand
TGTGTATTATGCTAATCAATACACGATTTACGCTTCATCTAATGATCAAGTAATGGGTGACATTGTGGCCCTACCTAATGAAGAATACTGGGATTCTAATTTTTCTACATTCACCCACGCGGACATAATTTCCTTGCGAGCAACCCCCACTCCTGGGCATAAATTTTTAAGGTGGGAGTTAAACCAAGATGTGTCCTTCCTCCCTCATTTCTCTGAAGAAAACCAGACAATTGATTTTAGGCTGATTGAAGATGTCAATGCCACTGCAATTTTCGCACCGGTTGATTACAACATCTCCGTTTCGATACTCACTTTGGATTTTTACGGTAATGAACTGGATGAAACCTCTGGAAAAGTATTTTTTGAAGGATTGGAAACTAACTCATCCACTTATCGCTACCAACAGGATGCAAATCTCAGTATCCAAAGCTTTTCTAATTACGAATTCATCCAATGGTTAAACGAGAGCAATAATTTTATTTCCTCTTCGAACCTTTATCTTCCATCGATCACTAGCGACAGGAACTTAATTGCTCAGTTCGAAAAGAAATCAAAAGATTTCGAAGATATTTTCCCAACCAGCCAGACAACGGGTGGTGAAATCATAGGGATTCCTGAATACGAAACCCATCTCCATTTTGGTCGTGAGATCGAAATTACGGCCAGTCCTCAAAACCATTGGAAATTTACCGGTTGGTCAGACTCAGGTACCAACAATCCGACCAGAATCATAACGGTTAATGACCAACAAAACCCGATCCAGGCGACATTTACTAAGGAGTTATATCAATTGCATACCCTTGTAAGTGCAGCTGGATATGGTCAAATAGTAGAAACTAATACAAACAATCCATTGACTACTGGAGAATTCACATTTGATGAAACAATCGACATAACTGCGATTCCCAATAACGGGAAAGTGTTTAAAAGTTGGGAAAGTTCTTCCTTAGTCAATTTTGAACCAGGCTTTGATCAAAAAGATCCTCGTATTGAGTTTAAATTGATTAAAGACTTAAACCTTACTGCACGATTTGAAAGTGTTCCTTTGGATTTCTCTTTTTCGGTGAATACCTATGATACTTTCGATCTGAATAAACTTATCGACAGTGATGATTCACGCCAATCTTCTGCAGGATCAATTGATACAGGGCAAGAAATTAAACATGGAGATAACCTTCGGCTCTTATTCAAACCCAATCATGGTTACCGGTTTAAACATTGGATCATTGATGATCTCATCCTAAACCAAAACGAATATTATTTTGATGCGGAAAGGAACTCATCGATCACCGCGGTAGCCTTTCTTGACAAATTTGATGTCACAATTAACCCAAAGACTGGCACGATTGACTTTTCTGTCGTGGGTGAAGAAACTCTTTCAGCCAAACTTGAAATTATTAAGAAAGAACTGGCATTCAATTCAATGATCTCGGTTGAAGCTACACCCTCCACAGGGAGATCCTTTCAACAATGGGAAATTAAATCCTCCGCGGGATCCAAGTTTTATTCTCAAAAGAAACTCAGCCTGATTGTTAAAGAAGACTTTGAAGTTATCGTTCATTTTGAAAATGAAATTGTTGAGAATCCTGAAAGTACTTTTCTGTTTATTCCTGTATCTCCAAGGGGAAGCGGTAGCGTAACGGGCAATGGTGAGGTAATCGGAAACCAAATTTTTGACCATAATATAACGGCCATTGCAAATGAAGGATATGAATTTGTAAAATGGGAAACCGATGATTTAGAAAATGTTCAGATCCATGATATTTACTCATCGGTGACAACTCTTGACTTTGCCCATCGTGATAAATTGGTGGTTCGTGCAATATTTAAAAAATTACCCCGGATGTTTAATCTTTCCCTTCTTTCAAGTAATACTGATTGGGGAAGGGTTGAAGGATCAGGAGATTACCTAGAGGGTTCGGTTATCCCCATTCGTGCTTTCCCAGAAGAAGGTTATGAGTTCTTCGGTTGGGATGGATTTGGGGACTTAAACAAGCAAGTACCTTACAGTGATCTATTGATTGAGTACAGCACTACCCTTACGGCAAACTTCCGACCGATTATAAAAACAGATGACTCCAATTTCACAGAAGTTTCCAGTGAATTGGGTAATGGTTGGTGGCAGAATCCCTGGTTTGGGTTTTACTGGAAGCAAGACTCTTCCACCTGGGCATTCCATCAACACCTAGGATGGATTTACATGAATCATGAGAAGGATGGATCTATATGGATTTGGATATCTAAATTTGAGGATTGGTTTTGGACGAACCAAGACATTTACCCGTACATATATGCGGACTCCCTATCCAACTCGGGTTGGTTTTATGTGGATCTAGAAAACTCTTCCCCGTTCAGGTTACTTATTTACCGTTATGGAACTGATGATGGTAGTGCGGGTTGGTTATCAAAATAAAAGTGTAGCACAAGAACACTTCCCCTATCATCCTACTTGATTATTATTTTAACCTTATATTAGAGCCTTTTTTGAAGGATGACAGTTCTCTGTGTGCATAAGTTTCTAAAGATGAATGCCAGCGAATAAGCCTTCTTGCTCTGGTTAATCGTTACCTAAGCAAAGGAGTTGTCTTTTGCTATGAGTTTCCCCCATTAGGTAGTTCTGGATCGGTCCCAGATAATTTAACCAGAAAAGAGACATGTAACTGGCTCTTTTTTGCACCTAATTTAATACCTAGACAGAGATTTGAATGCGAGACGAGGTATAGTTAAAATGTTGGGTAACAAAGAGAGGTAAATAGAAGCTATGTTGGGCTAATTTGTTAATTAGAAACGCTTGGCAATTCAATGTAAGCGGTCGTTCCTGAAGAGTTTCTACGCATGATTATAATTCCATCCGATGCGTCGATTTCTTTACCCCCTTGAGGTGCGGTTCCATCAGTAGATATACGCCAACCTCCTCCAGATACTACGATTTGTGGGGCCGAGGTATATCCAGAACCACCACTAGTCACGCTAACACTGCCTCCCGTAGTAATTGTACCTTTAGCACCCGTCCCATTGCCTCCGATAGCCCACCAACTCGCAGTACCATCGTAACCTGTACCTAAATCTCCAATGTTCCATGAGGGTGAGCCTTCGTTCGATTTAAAATTAACATCTCTTTGCTTTTCCACGACAACAAAACCACTTCCATGGCCCACAACGGTATGGGTACCGATAATATTCGAATAAATAACGGATCCTGTACCATTCACATCCACGCTTTCACCGGTAGATGCATTTTGCTCGGCGGTTCCATCATCGTTTAACATATATCCCTGAATGTCAGAAATCGTTATGTTAAAACCAGTGAGATTTGATTGAGCACTTCCACTAATGCTTATTTTGGTGTAGTTTCCGTCATTGTAATTTACAACCGTGTTTGAACCAGCGGCATCTGAACAACTTTCCAAGTCAGTAACGGTGCCTGAATCGACAAATAAATCAGTAGCAACAAGGGCGTTACTCCCACCACTTCCCGATCGAGCACCGACCTTCATTAGTTCGGTGATACCACCGTCATTATCGCCCGTTTTATAGTAGTAAGTATTCCAAGTACCATCACCCCCTAAGATTGAAATTGTATCTATCCCATCGCTGTCAGCGGTAGCCCCTGGTTTGAACTTATCTGCACCGGTACCGACCGAGGTAGAGGGAATTAATTCACCCAAAAGCATTTTCATCCCATAAGGATTATTGGCACAAAAAACACCCCCATATTCTGGAATAAACAAACGGGCGGGAGCGTCGGAATTTATGACATCAACATCAAAAGTGGTAGTCCCATTCTTTTTCTTCGCGATGATCATAGCCTCGTCTGGGTAAATAATTGTGTTATTTCGAAGACTTGAAGAAGACTTCTTATACCATCCGGTTGATCGGCTGGATGATGAGTAATCAACATGGATGTACTCAGAGTATGATCCGTCTCCATTGGAGAGAAAAACTGAGTCACCTATTGTAGACCTTCTGTATGAAGTGGATGAAACCCATCCACTAACCAGGTTGTTTGCACAACCAAAAACGGATTGAAGGGTTGCTGCAGGTACAACCTCCACACGAGTTCCGACATCAAAAAATGTCGATGCAGCACTGGATGATTCGCCAGCCACTACGGACGAGTCCAGGTCGAGTTCCAGCGTGGTTCTCGTGTTGTTTTTGATCAAGAACACCCGACCAAAGTAACTACTGTCTTCGCTAATTATCCTTACAAAATGGGGCCCTCCCACTAGGGAAACATCGGGGGTATTTGTGTAACTGGAACCACCAGAAGAAATGGTGTAACTATCTATTTTCCCTGAGTTTAACCCTGTGCCCAAGTTAGCCGTAACTTCTGCAGTTGTACCCCCTCCATCCGAAGGGGACACGATAATTTCAGGGGCGTTTGTAAAACCAGATAAGTTGGTATTGTAACCATCACCGTAAGAAATGGTAAGGGCGGTTAATGCACCACCTGATATCGTCGGTGTAATGGAAGGGACTTGTACATCTTTGTTAAATGATCCACTTGCGAAAAAGGGATAAGTGGTGTTGTTACTTTCGTCTAACCCAGTACTAAATGTTATGTTACCATCAGAAGTACCCCGTGATGCCACGGATCCGGTGAAGACGGCGTCTCCGGTGACCGAAGCGCTTACAATTTTCCATGTCGTAGAACTGCCATTGGAAGAAACGGTAAATTGATTGGAACCGCTTACTCCTCCCACATTAGCCAACAAAAGTTGAGAAGCTAGCAAGAGATGAACATAAAATAAGAACGAAATAACAGGTCTAGTTTTCATACAGGTAAAAGATTGGGCATGTATAGAGGTTCAAATTATATTAGCTCATACTAAGCATTTAATACAAGAATCTTTCTAATTTTAATGTGAACAAGACAAAACCTTCCAATTTTCATGACTTTGTGAACTTTTTTAATAAGATTATGCCTAAAATTAGAGAAATGACATTACCCAACCACCAACCAGTTCCATAAATTCTAGGAATTTCTCCAAATAACTTGGCCAACAAAAAATAGACAAGGCACAATAATAAGCCCAAAAATAAATTAGCATAAGTTTCGCGGCGCCCCCTAAATAAAGCACAGAAGATCAAAACAGGAGCCAAGGCCGCTGAAGAAAATGCCAAAGCCCCATATTTATTAAATTGTTTGATGACCGATGAATATTGCCCCGTTGTCATAAGGTCTTGGTCCATTTTAAAAAAGAATTCAAAAATCGATACATACTTTGAAAAACCGGAATTTGTTTGATGAGACAATTGAAAGCGCAACGGATTTTTCCATTTTTCGAAAGAAATGAAGGTTGTGGAAGGGCCCACCACCCCCTCACCTGGGGTTTTCTCGATATCAACATCCTCTAAATTTAGATCAAAACAACCGGGCTGAAAAGGATCCACAGAGCCTCTTTTTGCATGTAAAATTGCCTGCAATTTCCCGGTCTGATCAAATAATTGCAATCGGATATTTCTCCATTGGTTGTCTATGACTTGCCCGATGTTCAAAGAGGCATGGGAAACCTCCTTAGACAGAGATGTGAACGACCCGGCAAACCATTTTTCATGGTCTTTCCGATTAACCGAAAATTGAATTTCCTTCCCATCTACAGCCAGGCGATTCAAGTCCTGGTAGATCATTTTTTCTACATTCTGATCAAAGCTATTTCGTGCTACAGGGGCCCAATGCAAAGACCCAAAGCATCCAATAAAAGAAAGAACAAGGGCGGTGCATAAAACGGTTCTTATCCAATGAAAATGGCCCATACCTAAGGACTGCATAGCAAGGATTTCACGATCTGCGGACCATCTGCCTACACAAAAAATAACCGCTAAAGAAAATCCAAATGGCAGACCCAATGAAAGGGCAAACGGAACCATCAAAAAAATAAGTTCCATAAAAAGCATTGGGGATATGCTTAGGGCCCTAAAGAGGATATCATCATGTTTAGATAAATTTCCATACATCAAAATGATCGTGAGTACGAACGAGCATAGTAAGGTAGTCCCAAGGATTTGGCGGAAAATATAAAGGGACAAAATTCTAGAGGACCTATCCGTCATTCAAATAAAAAGAATCGAATTCAGGTCATCCTCCGTGTCCACACCAACGGTACCTTGCCCAACTATTTCTACAGCAATCGACTTGCCATTTTCTAAAGCACGGAGTTGTTCAAGTTTTTCTAAACTTTCCAGCTTGCCTGCTGGCAAATTGAAAAAATCATCTAAAAACTCTTTTCGGTAGGCATACAATCCCAGGTGTTTATGGGATAGAGCATTGAATTCTCCAGCACTTTCCCGGTCATACGGTATTGGACTTCGAGAAAACATTAAGGCAAAACCATTTCGGTCAATAACTACTTTGACCTGATTTGGATCATGGAAATCCTCAGTGCTGGAGAAAGGAGTCGCCAAGGTAGCAAGATCCGCTCCTTTGCGTTGAACTGCTTTCGTCAGAGCGAATATGTGCTCTCTGGTTACCATCGGCTCATCCGCTTGGATATTCAGAACTTCTTCTTTTTGCAAAGTCTGGTTTGCAGAGGCAATACGATCCGTACCCGAGGGTAAGTCAGGATCGGTTATCACATAATTGAAACCAGCTTGAACTAATGGAGCGGCTAATTCTTCGCCATCGACAGCAAAAATTACTTCATATTCCGGGGCCTGTTCCAATAGCCGGTTTGCCGTTCTTAAAATAAGAGGCATGCCTCCAGCATCTGCAAGTAACTTTCTAGGGAAACGGGAAGATGCCAGCCTGGCAGGAACGATAATTGTGGGTAAAGAGGAATCTGCCATTGGGCTCTGAATAGCATTTATTGGATAACTTCTTGGGTTGTCGCAAGCAAATAGCTGTCTAGACTAGTTAGTCCATTATGTCAGTTGAAATTTCAGACCCTTCCCCTCCCACTCACATGCCCGATCGTTTTTCTTTACCCGATTCAAAGGGAAGATTTGGCCCCTATGGAGGAAGCTATGTCCCAGAGACTCTCTACCACCCCCTCAAGGAACTCAACGATGCCTACTTGGAGGCAAAAGCAGACCCCTCTTTCCATGAGGATCTAAATCGATTACTTCGAGAGTTTGCCGGTAGACCTACCGAGCTTTATTTTGCCGAACGATTGACCGAGGAAATTGGAGGAGCCAAAATCTATCTCAAACGGGAGGACCTTCTCCACACCGGTGCACACAAGATCAATAACGCACTCGGACAGGCTCTACTGGCTAAGAGGATGGGGAAAAAGCGAATTATTGCCGAAACTGGAGCCGGACAACATGGAATTGCCACTGCCTCGGTCTGTGCGAAGTTTGGCTTAGAATGCAAAATTTACATGGGGGCAGAAGATATGCGCAGACAAGCCCTCAATGTTTTCAGAATGCGCCTAAGTGGGGCAGAAGTCCACGGAGTTGAAGCAGGAAGCAAAACCCTTAAAGAAGCGATCAATGAGGCCATGAGAGATTGGGTCACTCATGTCCGAACCACCCACTACATCCTTGGTTCCGCACTTGGAGCACACCCCTATCCCGGTATGGTTCGTGACTTTCATCGGGTAATCAGCGAAGAAACGAAACGGCAATTCATGAAAATGGAGGGTCGTTTACCCGATGAAATGATTGCTTGTGTGGGGGGGGGCAGTAATGCAATTGGCTTCTTTTTTGATTTCCTTGAAGAACCAAATGTTCGGTTGGTTGGGGTCGAAGCCGGAGGCAGATCCTTGAATGAAGGAGAACATGCCGCCCGTTTTGAAGGTGGAAAACTTGGGATTTTACAAGGTTGTAAAACATGGATTCTACAAAATTCGGATGGGCAGATTAATCCTACTCACTCGGTTTCTGCAGGTCTGGATTATGCAGCCATTGGTCCAGAGCATGCCTATTATCGAGACCTTCAAAGAATCGAATTTGCCCATGCTGGCGATGAAGAGGCTCTCGATGCATTCAAGAGACTGTCATCTACTGAGGGAATTTTACCCGCACTCGAAACATCCCATGGGCTAGCCCATGCTTTCAAACGGGCTAAACAAATGCGAAAAGACGAATTGCTTTGTGTAAACTTAAGCGGCCGGGGTGATAAGGACGCCATGGAAGCAGCTCGACTGATGGGAGTAAGTGGACTGCCCAAAATGGAAATTTCATGAAAAGTATGACCGGATATGGGAGGGCTGAGTTTAGCCATTGCCATCATTGTGGAGTTATTGAGCTTTCTGCTGTGAACAAAAAGGGATTCGAGTTCTTGCTTCATGGTCCCAGAGAATGGCAATTTTTTGAAAAAAAAGCTCAAGAGATCGTCCGTTCTTCAACCGAACGAGGTAGGATACGACTCTCCATTTTATTGCACCCCCAAAGCTCGGCCCTCCCCCATTCGACAAAAGATTCATCCAAAACCATTCTGGAACAGTTAGATGTTCTAAAAAAAATCTGTGAAAGCGGAAATGTCCCCTTCGAACCCTCCGCAGAATTGGTACAAAGAATGATTTCTACAACGACTCAAGAAAATATAATCTTACCCTTGGAGGAAGTGGAAGAGAAATTATCGGAAGCCACTCAGAAAGCCTTATCCGCCTTGGTATCCATGCGCACAGAAGAGGGCTCGACCCTTGCCAAAGATTTAAATAATCGTGTGATGACCCTCAGAAATCATGTTCAAAAAATTGATACCCTTACGGAAGGACTTGCTCAGGATTGGAAAGAGCGACTCCTTCAAAGGATAAGGGAAAGTGGTTTGGAGATTGACTGCGAGAACGAAGCCATCCGGCGTGAGTTCACCGTATTTTCTGAAAGATCGGATATTTCAGAAGAAATTACCCGGATTTTTAGCCACATTGAACAATTAGAGTATACCTTTAAGCAATCCCAACCGATTGGTCGTAAGCTTGAATTTATCGTTCAGGAAATTGGCCGAGAATTAAATACCATTGGATCAAAATCACAGAAATCAGAAATGACCAATCAGGTGATTAGTGCTAAAGTAGAAATTGAAAAGATTCGCGAACAAATCCTCAATATAGAGTGACGGGCAGAAAATTACTCTTGGTTGGCAATTTTCGATCAAGCTTTCGTTCACAAGGTAGTAGACACCGTTGATCGAGCTTTTTGCTTAGATTCCACTAGACCGATGATCAGATATGAAATTGCCCCAATAAAGATGGCTGAATCCGCAATATTGAAGATTGGATAGTCGTAGTTGACTACCGGTAAAAACACATCAATAAAATCGACCACAGCTGCTGGATCACGAAATAAACGGTCGCCCAGATTCCCAGCAATCCCGCCCGTGATTGCTCCGAATACAAATTGGATGAGGGGCCTGTCCATTTCCAAATGTTTACGGAAGATAAAGATTGAAATTAAGGCAAAAATAGCCAGCAGGGTGAGAACTTCAGGATAGTCTGAAAAAAGACTCCAAGCAGCCCCCGGGTTGGTAACATATGTAAATTCCATGAAGGCATGATCTCCTTCCATCGCATCGATGACTACGATGGGGTTCCGCCTTAATTCAACCGCATGTGAAACGACCCATGTCTTCGTCCATTGGTCAAGTGCAAGAACACCTAACCAGAGAATCCAAAACCTATAGTATTTGGCCAAAAAAGGAAACAGGTTTGGTTAATCAGTAAAGAGCGGGAACTATTCTTCTTCACCCATTGTGGAGTCAGCCAATGTGGCAAAAGAACCTGAACCGAAATCTCTCTCCTTAATTTTACCTCGCTCAAATTGAATTTGACCTTCCACAGAAAAACGGGTGAATGGAACTGCTTTGAGCCTATTTTTATTGATTGGCTTTTTCGTCTCTAGACATACTCCGTAAGTACCATTGAAAATTCGGTCAATCGCATCTTCAATTTCCTCCAGTGCCTCTTGATCGTTGGCAACCATAGATAAAGCAAGATCTCGATCAAATGTTTCAGTGCCAGCATCACTAGAGTTAATCGACAATTCGCCCGACTCCCGGGCAGAGGCACCGATCGTCTCGCTTGACCTTTCGCCAAGCGATCCTTTAAGGGCCGAGCGCAAAGACATAAGGGCCCGAAAGTAAGGCATCCATTGTTTGGGGACTTTAGATTCATCCCACAAAGGTCTTCCCACAGCAACTGAAGGCCCGCCAAAACCAAGTATATCATCAATCGAGGCGGTGGTGAGCTTCTTAACTTTAGAAGATTTTTTTTCTTTTACTTTTTCTGCTTTGGTAACTTTTTTTTCAGCACTTTCTTTAACCGCTTTCTTTTTAGCACCAGGTTTCTTCTTCGACTTTAAGAAACTCAAAACATCGTCAAACGAAAAGGCAGTGCTCTCGGCTTTGCTTTCTTCACTGGTCGACTTCCCGAGAGTCTTACTGACAATTTCCTTCACCTTGCTAATCGTACTCGAATCTTTTTTCGGAGGGAGCCGTTTTTTAACGGTCACCTTACTCTTTTTCGATGGAGTCGCTTTTTTAACTACCTGCTTGGTGGGCTTTTTTACGGAAGCCTTTGGAATCGCTTTTGCCTTGGTGGTTTGGGTCGCAGTTTTCTTTACTGAAGTTTTTTTAACGGAGGATGTTTTCTTTACTGCGATCGGTTTAGTCGCTTTTTTAGCCACGGCCTTGGCTTTGGCCGGTTTGGGTTTAGCCGTTTTTGTCTTGGATGAAGAAGTTGCTTTCTTTTTTGCGGTCATGAGGGAAGATTTTAGGCAGGATATTATTTCAAGCAAGGTTGGCAAGCACTTCGGCACACCGGGGGGAAACTTCACCCCACGGCTCCACTTGGACGAGCTCAGGAACCCACCTCCAGCTTCTTGGGCAACGAACACCAGGGGCATGCCGAGCGAGAACTTGTTCGCTCGCTCCTTGAGGCAGTTGATTTTTAGAAACCTTTGAAACGATAAAGAGTTCAGCAAGTTGATCTGGGTTAAAGCGTTTCAATACCTGATCCGTTGGGCTATTCTCTGCAAAACTTATTTCTACTTCTGCATCCAAGGACTGGCCAATCTCTTTTTTAACGCGAAGGTGCTCCAAGGCTTCATTTATTTTTAACTCCTTCAATTCAAGAAGATACTGAATATCTTTTACTGCCTGCGTATTTTCACTTAAATCAATCACTTTGGGCCAGTCGTGCAAAGCAATACAATCCTCGCTGTGTTCATCACCACAATGAAGAAAAGACCATGCTTCATCGGCAATAAAAGGAGTAAAAGGGCCCATCAAGCGGGACAAAGTACGAAGAATAAAAAGTAGGGCAGACTGGGTGGACCTACGTAAAACATCGTTTCTCCCCAAAGTGTAAAGGCGGTCCTTGATAATATCATGATAAGTAGAAGACAGGACAGATGAACAAAATCGATTCATCGATTGAATGGCACGATGAAACTCATATATTTCGCATGAATGAGTAACCTCATCGATGAGTTCGTTGGTCTTACTTAAGACCCACAAATCGACCGCGGACATTTCTTTGAGCGGAACATTGTGATCACCCTCAGAAAAATCATGCAAAGCTCCAAGTTGAAACCTTATGGTATTGCGTAGTGTACGATATGACCGAACGGTTTGCTCTAAAATTTCATCTGATAAGGGGATATCCTTTCGAAAATCTTCAGAGCATACCCACAGGCGCAAAACATCTGCACCGTATTTTGTCACATATGAATCCGCCGTTTGTGGCTTGCCATCGCTTTTGGAAATTTTCTTACCTTCCCCGTTGACCACAAACCCATGGGTTAAAATTCTTCGGTAAGGAGGCGATTTTCTGGAAACTATACTCGTCCACAATGAACTTTGGAACCATCCACGGTGCTGATCACTACCTTCTAGGTATAAATCGGCTGGCCATGAAGTTGAATTCGATTTTCCAAGAACAGCTCGATGACTGCACCCTGAATCAATCCAGACATCGAGCGTATCCTGTCCCTTGGTTACTTTCCGGCCCTTCCAGGAATCAGGCAGTTGAAACCCCTCTAATAACTCCTCGGCAGATTGAGAAAACCAAAGGTTACATCCTTCTTTAGAAATTTTATCGGCCAAAAATTGGATAAGATTAGAATCGAGCAGAGCATTCCCATCTTCATCAAAAAAAACGGGGATGGGAACTCCCCAGGAGCGCTGCCTTGAAATACACCAGTCTGGTCGGGATTCCAAAAAACCATTAATTCGATTTCTTCCCCATTCCGGTGTGAAAGAAACCTCCTTAATCCCTTCCTGGCATTTTTGCCTTAATCCTTCTTGATCCAAAGATACGAACCATTGATCCATGGCCCGGAAGATAACCGGAGACTTACTCCGCCAACAATGGGGATACTGGTGATGGTGATCTTTATTCGCTAATAAAGCACCACAAGCTGAAAGGAGAGAAAGAACAGCGTGATTTGCCTTGGATCCATCACTCTTTTCGAGGACGGATATACCTACCAATTCCTGAGGTACCTGACCATCGTCGATATACTTGCCACCATCATCCAATGGACAATAAATATCCAATCCATGTTCCAGTCCGGTTAGGTAATCATCCAAACCATGACCCGGAGCAATATGAACGCAACCCGTACCCGTATCCATCGTGACATACTCGGCAGAAACCACGGGACTCTCGCGATCAATAAAAGGATGGATCGTGATTTTACCGGCTAAGTCAGATCCCTGACAAGTGGCAGAGATGCAAAAATCATCCATCGCACACTCCTTCGTAAATGCTTCTACCCGCTGTTCAGCAATCCAGTATGTTTGACCAGAAAAGGACACCTGAGAGTATTTTTCTCGGGGATGAACCGCGATCGCAAGGTTAGCGGGCAAAGTCCAAGGTGTGGTAGTCCAGATGACCAAAGAACCATTTTCTTCCTCTTTTAGATTAAACCTTACATAAATGGATGGACTAACATGATCTTGGTACTCGATTTCCGCCTCAGCTAATGCAGTCTGGCAGGGAATAGACCAATAGACAGGCTTTTTGCTTCGATAAACAAGTCCCTGTTCCACAAAATCAGCAAAAGTACGAAGGATTTCTGCCTCATACGCAGGGTTCATGGTACGATATTCTTTTTCCCAATCAGCGAGGACTCCCAAACGCTTGAACTGTCCACGTTGTGTTTCGATATAGGATTTGGAAAACTCCTCACATTCTTTGCGAAGTCGAACCGCATCAAAATCGACCTTGGAGTTACGTAATTTCTTGGTTACTTTATGCTCAATGGGTAACCCGTGACAATCCCAACCAGGGATATAGGGGGTACGATATCCTTGGGCAGATTTGAATCGTAAAATGGAATCCTTGAGAATTTTGTTGAGTGCGGTTCCTACATGAACATCTCCATTGGTAAAAGGCGGTCCATCGTGTAGCACAAAAGCCTCTCCCGATGAACCTTTATTTTGCATCTTGTGATAAACTCCTAATTTCTCCCAATGTTTCATTCGAGCAGGTTCCCTTACCACGGCATTTGCACGCATGGGAAAGTCGGTTTGAGGAAGATTTAAGGTTTCCTTTAAATTGTCCGAGGAGTTCATCTAAACTTAGAAAGCATACGAAGGGTGAAAAAGATGTATTAATAAGCCGTCAAGTCAAGGGCGGATGCCTCCTTATTACCCGAATCTCCTTGCCTTTCGAACCGGAGCATCCACCCTATTTCAAAATTTCTGTGGAATGTATGAATTATTAGAAAGTTGGGTAACACCCCTACTTGATCAGTCCTTAACACTGTATATTTTTATTCTCACAGCCTCTATCCTTGCTGGTTTCTACACCCTGATTAAAGGGGGAGACTGGTTAAGTGACCACTCTTCAAATCTTGCCTGTCAGTTGGGTGTACCTCCGGTCATCGTCGGCTTAACCATTGTATCCATTGCCACATCCACGCCGGAACTCTTTACCTCAATCTCTGCTTTAAAAAGTGAATCTCCTGGATTAATTCTTGGCAATATTATCGGGTCGAACATTGCCAATGTTGGCTTAATCTTAGGAATTGCTCTACTTTTAGGCCAGGTTTCCACCCACAATGCAGTTTCTATTGGTCAAAGGTATTGCCTCCTCCTTGTCACAGTTAGTTTTTGCTTGGTCCTATTTTGCACCAACAACAACGAATTTGGTTTTTATCCTGGTATTATTTTTCTCGGTTTCATCTTGGGCTATTTGATCGTTCTTTCATTTCATGGGTTAAAAGAAAATAAAGCTAAGAAAAATATTCAAAATTTCGAAATTACTGAAAACTCAGTTTCTTCTGGTATCTTATTTTCCCTCGTTATGCTTTTGATCGCTACTCTTTCCTTATGGATTGGTGCAGATTCATTAGTTTTTGGTTCCAAAAGCCTTGCTCAGCTTGGAGGAGTGCCCGAAGAACTCATTGGATTTACATTGCTGGCGATCGGTACCAGTCTACCAGAATTGGCGGCCTCCATCAGCCTAGTTAGAAAAAAAGAAACCGGAATGCTTTTGGGAAATATCGTCGGGTCCAACCTTTTCAACATTGCCCTCATCGGTGGACTAGCAGGCGTAATGGGCCCCGTTCAAGGAAGTTCTCCTCATGCCTGGATCGATTACCTGTTTCTCCTTCTCACCACAGGTATACTCCTTTACTGGCTCAAAGGAAAGCTCATGTGTAAGAAGGAGGGTATTATACTTTTGATGATTTATCTTATCGCAAGTGCAAGTACTTGGATCCTAAACTCTTAAACTTCCTTAATATCGTATCTCTTTTCCCACCCAAAGGATGGAAAAACAAAAAAGTAAGGCTAGGCCTTTTCCCCTACCTGAAAACGAAGGAATTTTTCCACTCTCAACGGAGAGTTTACTTCTTTGCCCACTTCATCGACATATTGCTGAATGGATTGGTCGGGATTTTTGACAAAAGGTTGCTCAAGCAGACAGACTCCAGAGTAGTATTTTTCAAGTTTTCCAGTAACAATTTTCTCAATCGCTTGTGCGGGCTTGCCTACTGCTTGTGCATTCGCAATTTCTCTTTCCTTTTCTACTAAGTCGGAAGGTACTTCTTCTCTTGAAACACAAACCGGAGAAGTCGCGGCAATGTGCATGCAAATATCCTTGGCCATGGACACGACACGATCGTGGCCGGAAACATCGGTCGAATCGGAACCTATAGAAAGCAAAACTGCTACCTTGGCCCCTGTATGAACATATGATTCGACCAGTCCAGAAGATGTTGGGGAAAGAGTTTCAGAACGGGATATTTGGATATTCTCACCAATTTTGGCTACTTGTTCTGTTCTTTTTTCCTCAAGATCGATCTGAGGGTCATTAAGCAATTCACTCGCAATCGAAGTGGAAAACTCGACAAAGTCTTCATTTTTAGCAACGAAATCAGTTTCACAATTCACTTCCACTAAAATACCCTTCGAACGATCCCTTGAAATGGACTGGGCAATCACTCCCTCACTCGCACTTCGACCCGATTTTTTGGCAGCTGTCGCAACCCCTTTCTTGCGAAGGATCGAGACGGCCTCATCCATATCGCCATTACTATCCGCTAAGGCACGCTTGCAATCAATTAGACCTGCTCCGGTTTTTTCACGCAAGGCCATGACACTATCTTTAGTTATCGACATTTTGAATACATTGAAGGTTATATCTTTAAAAGAAAGGGAATTACCGGGTTAGCTCTTGGCTTCCTCAGCCACCGATTCTTCCGTTGTAGAATCCGCGGAATCCTCCACATTTTGAGCATCCTTATTGTTGGATGACGATTCGGTTTCCGTTTTTTCAGCTGTAGTTTGGGATTCGATCACATCGTCTCCTTTTTTGCGGTCATCAAAGTCAATCTCTTCATAGCCTTCAGGAAGGGTAACCTCTGGCTCGTCTTCATTTTCAAGAAAATCAGGTTCCTGAGCAACTGGGGTAATGTCTTTTCTCTTGGTCGGGGCTTGCACCCGTTTCGATGATCCCGACTGGATCGCATCCAAAATAACATCAATGATTATACGAATAGACTTCGTTGAATCATCGTTTCCAGGAATGGGATGAGAAAGAACGGAAGGATCCGAATTACTATCAACCAGAGCGATCACAGGTATTTTGAGACGGTTGGCTTCCGCAACAGCGATCTCTTCGTTGAAAGAATCAATCACAAAAAGAGCACCCGGAAGACCCTGCAAATTTAAGAGACCTTCAAAGTCGCGGTGCATTCTTGCCATTTGACGCTTGATCGCTGCACTTTCCTTACCGTGCATTTTATCCAAGCTTCCGTCCTCTTCCATGCGAAGGTATTTTTTATATTTCGCAATACTGTTGGACACAGTTTCATAATTGGTAAGTGTCCCTCCCATCCAACGATTGACACAAAAGGGCATATTGGTAGCCGCAGCTAATTCTCTAATTGGTTCAATTGCCTGACGCTTCGTTCCTACAAGCAAGACTTGCTTACCAGAAGCCACAATTTCTTCGATCGATTGGGCGGCTTTCTCCAAAAGATCATAGGTTTTTTCCAAATTAATAATGGAGATGCCATGTCTATTATCATAGACAAATGGTTTAGATTTTGGGTTCCAACGCCTAACTTGGTGACCGAAGTGAACACCGGCGTCTAAGAGATCCTTAACAGTAACGTTCATAATGTTGTAAGTTCAAAGCCCTTTTCGAACGAGTAAAAGGGAGAAATAATTTTCTTTTGGTGTAGGTTAATAATTGAGAATTGGGAGCAGGGGCAGGATTTGAACCTGCGACCTTCAGGTTATGAGCCTGACGAGCTACCAGACTGCTCCACCCTGCTACAGAAGCGATTAAATCTAACGAATCAACCAACTAGTGCAACCTAAAACTTTTTTCTCGCCCCATATTATACCCTCTTTAAAGTGAATGCCATGGTCAATTTAAGGGATGTGGTTAACTATTGTGACCAACGTATCCACCGAGATGAAGTTTCTGACTTTGAGGGGGCATTCAATGGATTACAACTTGAGAATAATGGAGAAATCTCAAAAATTTGTGCAAGCGTGGATGCGGGCCTCGTTCCTTTTCGCCTAGCGATTGAAAAAAAGGCTGATTTTCTTGTTTGTCATCATGGAATGTATTGGACACCCCCTAACCCACTGACTGGGTCAAACTACGAAAAAATCAAACTCTGCATCGATGCCAATTTGGCCCTCTATGGATGTCATCTCCCCTTGGATTGTCATCCAGAAATCGGTAACAATGCCCTTCTTGCCAATAAACTTGGGCTTGAGCCATGCGGGAGCTTCCTTCCCTTTGAGGGAGTGGATATTGGACTGATTACCACCAGTTCATACGATCGAAAAGAACTCGTTGAACGACTCACAGATTTATTTCCCAAGGGCTTTCATGCTATGGAGTTTGGAATGGGTAAGCCCGAAAAAATTGCCATTCTCACGGGTTCAGGCCAAAGTGCTGTCGATCAAATACTTGCTCAAGGTGCCGATACACTTCTCACCGGAGAACTCAAACAGCACCACTTTAATTTTGCTCAGGAAATGGAATTAAACCTCTACGCATGTGGACATTATGCAACGGAATGTTTCGGGGTAGATGCACTGGCCCGGGAGGTCGCCCAAAAGTTTGACATTCCTTATGAGTTCATTGCTACCGACTGCCCGCTTTAAGCCCATTTCTAAAACCTTACCCCTTCGTTATCTTTTTAAAAAATGAAAAAAATAGGACTACTTAACGGCCCGAATCTGGATCGACTTGGAAAAAGAGAGCCTGATATTTATGGATCGGAAACACTCGAGGAAATCGTTCAGAAAACCCAATCTCTGGGCACGACCTTGGGGTGTGAAGTCCAAGCCTATCAATCCAACCACGAAGGATCTTTGATTGACCAAATTCATCAATGGGCGGATCTGGGTTTTTCAGGCTTGATCATTAACCCTGGAGGATTCACTCACACTAGCGTAGCCCTTAGGGATGCAATCGTGGCATCCGGACTAAAAACCGTAGAAGTACACCTTTCCAACATTCATGCCCGGGAGGATTTTAGGCACAAATCCCTAATTTCCGGAATCGCAAAAGGTGTGGTTGCCGGGTTGGGCTTTAAGGGATATCGATATGCCTTGGAATATCTGGCTGAGGATTAAACCAAATTAAGCCGCACCATCCCCGATAAAAAAATCATTTCCCTTATTATCCGTAATAATAAAGGCGGGAAAACTTTCGACTTCGATCTTGCGGATCGCTTCCATCCCGAGGTCCTCGTATTCAAGTAATTCAACTTTTTTGATACAATTTTGGGCAAGCCGGGCAGCAGAACCCCCGATGCTTCCTAGGT
>Ga0181568_10002082_pt1 | contig 18199 bp, 12 predicted proteins | sample 101ome_20_FD_133758 | JGI IMG/M metagenome (GOLD analysis project Ga0181568, IMG submission 133758) | Coastal salt marsh microbial communities from the Groves Creek Marsh, Skidaway Island, Georgia - 101404AT metaG (megahit assembly) | ecosystem: Environmental > Aquatic > Marine > Intertidal... | reverse complement strand
CTATATTTCGAGAAGTAATTTTAAGTCAAGGTAATGAGTTTGAAAAATTATTTGGTAATATAGATATAGCAAATATACAAGGCTCTCCTTCCTTACAGCAAGATATAACAAAACAATTAGTAGATACTGTAGACCCTAAGAAAAAAGCTAAAAAAAGTAGGTCTAAAACAAGTACCAAAAAAACTGGAGGAGGAACTTCAGTTACTTTAGGAAAAACTAAAAAGTCTAAAGTTAAAAAACCTACAGCAAAACGAGGAAAAAGGTCAGAAGCGAGTTTGTTTAGATATATAGGAATACTTAATCAGCAACTTCCTAGTGTAGTTGCAAAAAATATGGGAGATCCTGCACTAAACTATAGAACAGGTAGATTTGCTTCAGGAGTAAGAGTAACAGATATTGCTAGAACTCCTCAAGGATTTCCTAGCATTGGGTATACTTATCAATTATATCCATACCAGACCTTTGAACCTGGTTATGCTCAAGGAGACCCAGACAGGGATCCTAGACCTTTGATTGATCGCTCGATTAGAGAGATTATGGCACAATTTGCAATAGGAAGATTTTATACAAGGAGACAATAATGGCTGAAAGAACATATGCAACACGTAGACAGTCCATTATTAATGCTATTGTAGATAAGCTAAAAGAAATAAATGGGGCAGGAAATTATTTAACAGATTTAGAGGAAAATGTTCATCCTCGATTAAAATTTTGGGATGAAGTGGAAGAATTTCCTGCTATTCATTTAAATGCAGGATCTGAAAGCAGAGAGTATCAAGGCGGAGGATACAAAGATAGATTTCTTTCAGCTACTATACGTTGTTATGTAAATGAAGAAGACGCCGTGGATGCTTTAGATAAACTACTAGAGGACGTTGAAACAGTTTTAGAAACAAATTCTCGTTTAAAGTATTACGATAGAACTGGAGCTGCTCAATATACTCATCAAATCACAATACTCAGTATAGATACTGATGAAGGTGTACTTGAACCCTACGGGGTCGGAGAGATCCTCATAGAGGTTCGATACTAGAAAATGCTGGCAGGAACAAATGTTCACGTCCAAGCCTTTTCAAGAAATTAGGAGATAATAATGGCTGAAAATTTATATTTTTCACGCGACACGAAAGTCTTTATTGAGTTCGATAGTGTCATTTGGGAAATGCCTGTACTTGATGGTTTTAGTTTCTCTCAAGCAACTAATGCCACTGAGATTACTCTTGCTGAGATGGAAAGTTCCACAGGAGTAAGTCGAAGAGGTCGTCGTGCATTTAATGACGCTTTGGCTCCTGCAGAATGGAGTTTTTCAACTTATGTGCGTCCGTATGTTTCAGCAGGTTCAGGCACGGGAGCGGCAGATGATGAAGCAAGTCATCACGCAGTAGAAGAAGTATTGTGGGCACTCATGGCAGGTGCAGACAACTATGATACAAGCGACTATGACTTCGATAAGGGTGGAACCTCTGTAACTACTCACGATGGCACAGATTTAGATATAGACTTTGATTCTTCAAATGCAAGTACATTGAGTACTTTTACTATTTACTTTGTTCTTGGAGCAGCAAATAGAAAAGTATACAAGATGGCTTCTTGTGTTGTAAATGAAGCATCAATTGATTTTGATATTGATGGTCTTGCAACAATTAACTGGTCTGGTTTTGGTTCAGAGATTACAGACGTGTCAGGCTCTACAATTGAAGATACTGTACAGCCTACAGATGGTGATACTACAAATGATGGCAGTGCTATTGCTGTAGGAGACATTTGGTTAGATTCAAATGATAGCTATCGTTTATATAAACTTACAAATGTAGGCTCAGGTACAGAAGCTTCTACTTCAGCAGTATACGAAGACACCTCTGCAACCGACAATTTTATTCGAAACCGTCTTACTGTACTTACAGTTGTTCCAACTAGTCAAGACCCGGATTCAGATGGTACTGATGAGCTTGAAGCTTCTTATAACCTGACTTTGACTGGCGGAACAATTAATGTTAATAATAATATTACTTATATTACTCCAGAAGAGCTTGGTAAAGTAAATCTTCCATTTGGTCATGTAACTGGTACTCGTAGTGTGAGTGGTAACTTCACTTGCTACTTGAATCGTACAGACTGGGGGGATTCAAGTTCTGATGAATCAGCAAACTTTTGGGAAGATATGAAGTCTATCGACAATGTTGTAACTAATTCTTTTGCACTTACTTTTAAAGTAGGTGGAGCAAGTGCAACTCCTCGACTAGAGATGGCAATGGCTACAGCTCACTTACAAATTCCAGAGCATAGCATCGAAGATGTGATTGCGTTGGATACTACTTTTGAAGCACTGCCTTCAACAATTAGTGAAACTGACGAAGTTACAATCAAGTATGTGGGAGCAACATAAAAAATAATTCTTGACATTTATGGTGTTTTGAATTATACTATAAAGAACGTGGGGAGGTCTCGGCCTCCCTACTTTTTTAACTGAAGAAGGATTTTTGAATGACAGAGGCAGCAGTAAAAAAAGAACCAGTATCACTCGCGAGTCTAATGACTCCAAGCAAAACAGTAACAATAGATTTTCCTGGATATGATGGTCTAACTGTTGATTTGTGTTATCTTGGAAGAGATGAATTACTGAAACTTCGTAAGAAGTGTGTAACAACAAAATTTAATAAAAGAACTCGTCAGCCCGAAGAGCAGCTAGACGAAGATAAGTTCTTAACAGAATACGTTAATGCAGTTATCAAAGCGTGGGCAGGATTCAAATATTCATACTTAGAAGAGTTTCTTTTGGTGGATGTTTCTTCTCAAAACGCTAATGATGAACTACCGTTTACTCAAGAAAATGCTGAGTTGTTGATGAAAAACTCAAACACTTTTGATACTTGGGTAACAGAAACAGTAGGTGATTTAGAAAATTTTACTGGGAGCAAGTAGAAAGAGTTCAAGAACTGCTTGCTCGCTACGTACGAGAACAGAACTCAAATTTCGATGTAGATAAATACTTATCTATATGCGAACAGTTAGGTGAAGAGCCTGACCCCCAAAAGATGCCGCTTACCGAATCAGATTTTCCTGATGAGGTTCAAGTGGCATTTTTTATGTTTAACCTTCTCTCAGATGTTTGGGAAGGAATGTCAGGTTCATACATGGGAAAGGATTGGTCAGGATGTGATTTATTATTTTCCACATATGAAGTAGATGATAAAAGAAATACTTTGTATTTTATGAAAATGTATGAACGTCTTACAATGAATTTTAGATTTGAAGAGGCAGAAAGAAAGCGTAAAACAGAAGAGCGTAAAGCGAAAAGCGGTGGAAAAAATTACACCCATAATATTAAAGGCTAATGGCTGACAATACGATAAATATAAAAGTTCGGATAGATGACAAAGGTAATCTATCTGTTTTAGGTAAGAAAGCAAAAGCAGCTGGAGAAGGTTTAGAGCAAACTGCTAAAGGCGCTAGAACTGCTGATCGAAACCTAAAAGGTGCTGCTCGCACCTCTTCAAACACCACTAAAAACTTTTCAAAAATGGCACAAGGAATCAATGGAGGGCTTGTGCCTGCCTATGCAACTCTTGCAGCAAACATTTTTGCTGTATCTGCGGCATTTCAATTCTTAAAAGACGCAGGCAATCTTGTAGCTCTTCAACGAGGACAAGAAGCCTATGCTGCATCAACCGGTATAGCCCTTAGAAGTATTGCAAATGATATTATAGCAGCTACAGATGCTCAAATAGGCTTTCAAGAGGCATCTCAAGCAGCTGCTATTGGTACAGCTTCAGGGCTTGGTACAGAGCAACTAAACGCTTTGGCAGAAGGCGCAAAGAATGTATCAATTATACTTGGAAGAGATGTAACCGATTCTTTTAATCGTTTAATTCGTGGTGTAACAAAAGCAGAACCAGAACTTTTAGATGAATTAGGTATTATTCTGCGTCTTGATAGAGCAACTTCAAACTATGCTCAAACTATAAATAAATCAGCAAAAGAGTTTACAGAGTTTGAAAGATCTCAAGCTGTAGCTGTAGAAGTAATTACTCAGCTAGAGGATAAGTATAATCGTATTGCAGCTGCAACCGAATTAAGTGTTAATAATTTTAATCAGCTTGGAAAAGCTTTTGATGATATAACAAATAAAATAAAAGAATTTTCTGCAACAGGTCTCACTCCGCTAGCTCAGGCTATTGTAGAAAGTCCTACTCTTGGAATTGCTTTGATGGGACTTTTTGCAAAAGGAGTAATTACTGCTGCTCTTCCCGCAATAGGCAGTTTTGCTTTCGCTTCGAATGAAGCACTAGAAAATGCAAGAGTTAAAGCCCAGGCTGCAACAAAAGCGATGCAAGAGCTTGGAAACACTACTGACAGAGCTGCTGGAGCAGCTGCAGCTGCGAGTAGAGCTCAAGCCGCAGCAGCAAATGCACCTTTACAAGGCAAGGCAATATCAGCATTAGCACAGGGAAGAGGTGCAGAACTCACCAGTAGACAAGTAAGTGGACTACTAACACAGGTAAAAAGAAGTGAAAAATTAAAGCAAGCAGAGTTTAGAAAGACAAGACAAGTATTGATTACAGAGCTCGAAATAATGCTTGCAGCTACGCGTAGAACTAATAAGGATATGACAAGAGTCTATCAAACTTCTGCGTCTCTTGCTCAACGAGCTTGGACAACAGCAGCAGCAGGTATACGAACCGCTATGGCAGCATTAGCAACAGCCGCTAACTTTGCAGCTACTGCTTTGAGTAGAATATTTTCTTTCGTTGGATACATTTCTTTAGCTATTGCATTATTTGAAATTGTAAGAGGCTATATAGGTTTTAAAAAAGGTGCTGAGGAAACAACAAATGAATTAGCACTACAAGAAAAACAATTAGAGTTATCTACTAAAAAGTTAAAGGAGTTAAATGAGCAATTTGCTGATTTTGTTACTGTTCAAAGTATTCTAACTGAAGATGGCACTGGAGCATTGCAATTTTTTCAAGCTTTAGGAAATCAAATTACTTCTTTAAGTTCTTCCTTTTTTCAATTGTCTGCAAAAAATTCTATTCCTGCATTTAGCGACTATACAAAAAGTGTAGCGGCCGAGGTAGCAAAACTAGATGAAAAATTAAAACTGTTTAACGGTACTGTAGAGAGGCAACGAAAAGAAGGATTCAGCGAGTCTTTTATAGCAGCAGGTTCAGGAGCTAGGGTAGCAGAAGTAGAAGAAGAAATTGCCTCTCTTAATAAAACTTATTTAGAGTTTTTATTATCCTCAGAAAAACCTGAGCTATTACAATTTGGTCAACGGATAGATGGGCTACAACAATCTTTTAAACTCTTAACTGAAAGATTTGGAAGAGGTCCTCAGCAAATACGAGAATTTGCAGATGCTTTAGCAGTTTTTTCAGATCCAGAGGCTACTATCGAAGAACAGGCAGCAGCATTAGAAACCATACAAGAAAAGTATAAGGGAGTATCTATAGAAGTTGGACGATTAAATAATTTACAGAGACTAACTAATGAAAATACTCGTCAATATGTTTCTGTTTTACAAAATTTAGGAAAAGAAAGCAGAGAGGCAACACTTCTTAGAACTCTAAAACAAGAACTTGAAGAACTTGAAGATACAAGTCTTGGCCTTTATTACAGAGAGTTGGACAGAATACTAGCACTTGAAAAACAAATAGCATTTACAGAAAAACTCGTAGATTTAGAAGCAAACAGGGCCAGAGATGCAGCTAGACTGGAACTTACAAGAGAAATATCCTTAAGAAATAGAACAAAACTTAATCGAGAAGCAGAGGCAGATAGATTAAAGATTGTAGAGCTACAGCAACAAGAAAGATATATACAAGGACAGATAGCTCTTTTAGAGTTTCAAAAAGCTGATGCTTCAGAAACTTTCAGTCGAGCACAAGAAGATCAGCTTGATTTGTTAAGAAGACAAAAAGATCTCTTACAAGAACAGCAAGAAACTATAAGAAATAACTATAATTTAATGCAGCAGTTTGCAAATGCTACAAATCAATCTTTCGAAACAGGATTACAACGAGGGTTAACCGCGATTTTTAAAGGACAGGAAAGTAGCCTAAAAGACGCAGTCTTAGGTATTGCAAAGTCCATGGTTGAAAGCGTAGCAGAGGTTGCAGCAGAAAATCTTACTCGTATGATTACTGGTAGTTTTTCAGGAGTGCAGATAGCCTCTTCAATAGCAGCAGGAGGTGCAACAGCCGCTTCAACAATATCTAGTGCTATGATAGCTGCGGGATCTGCTGTGGCAGGAATGTTAGGTGCTTCTAGTATAGCGGCTCCAGTAGTATCGTCCATAGGATCCCTAGTTGGAATACCTGCAGGAAATCGTTTAGGACTAGGAAGAGTTGGACTTAATCCAAATTTTACTGCTGCTGAAAAGTTAGGTAGTATGTTCGGTCCAGGTATTACTGCTACTTTTGCTAATGGTGGAATCATGAAAGGCGGATTTCAATCATATGCAAATGGAGGAATTATAAATCAGCCAACTGTAGGACTAGTAGGAGAAGGTAGGTTTAATGAAGCCGTAGTTCCTCTTCCTAATGGAAAAGCAATTCCTGTAGATATGAAAGGCTCTGGTGGAGTAACGGTAAATGTTGCTGTAAACAATAACGGTTCAGCTACTACAAGTGTTGAAGGGGCCCAACAACAATCAGCAAATTTTGGAAAGGCAATTGCAATGGCAGTACAAAAAGAAATTCAGAATCAGAAGAGATCAGGCGGAATGCTTAGTCCGTATGGAGCAGCATAATGGCACTAGGATTTGCAACCACATCTACTTATGGATCGCGTCAAATACTTCCAGATAAAGGAATGACTCGTCAAACTCAGCCAAGAGTTTTATTGGCTCAGTTCGGAGATGGCTACGAACAAAGAATTGCAAATGGAATTAATAGTTTACAAGAAAGCTATAGTGTAACTTTTAATAATCGTACAAAAGAAGAGATAGATGATATTACAGGATATTTAGGATCTTTGCAAGGAGTTACAGCACTTAGTTTTACTATTCCAGATAGTAATAATAGCGGAGAAACTACAATCAAAGTAGTTTGTGATTCTTTTTCTCAATCATATTCTTACGATGACTTTTATAGCGCATCAGCAACTTTCAGAAGAGTTTACGAAGCATGACAGAATTAATTGATAGTGTACAGGTTGTCGAGCCTGGAAGTGAGTTAGTTTATCTTTTTGATTTAGAATTAGATTCTAGCTCTACTTTGTATTTTCATTCAGGATTAGAGGCTGATTTGACCACTGTTCAATTTAGAGATAGAACAAGTCCTTATACGGTAAGGACGTATACAGCTTTGCCCATAGAAATGTCAAGTCTAGAAATAAGTGCTGACGGTGCTATGAATCGCCCTGAACTTACAATCGCAAATGTATTAAGTACTTTTTCTAGTGAAATAGGCGATATAAGAAATGAAGATTTAATAGGAAACTCTTTAGTTCAAAGAACTACTCTTAAAAAATATTTATATGGAGAAACTGGTGATGCTTCTCCTCCAATAGAGTTTCCTGTACGAAAGTTTTACTTAGATAGAATACTCAGTGAAAATAATGTTGCAGTTACATTTGAGTTAGCTTCTCCATTTGATTTATCAGGACTCAAGTTGCCTAATAGAACAGTTATAGGAAAATACTGTAGTTGGATATATCAAGGACATAGTTTAGGATTATCTGGTGGATGTACTTGGAGCAAAAATAGTACAATAGACTACGCCGATGGTTCTGGTAGTGTAAATTCTCATAAAGCTTACTTTACTTATGATAATAAACCTATAGTTCTTTTTGGAACTACAATGACTGGATGGTCTTCAGGAGAATATGAAACCTATACGGTATATTCAGACACCGCCCATTCAGTTGGAGACTATGTAGAGTATACTTCAGGATGGCAAACTACAGTATGGGAATGTACTACTGCTTTATCCTCTGGTTCTGGAGAAGCTCCTTCTGCTTCTTCAAAATACTGGAAAAGAGGTGATATTTGTGGAAAAACTTTAGACTCTTGTAAATGTAGATTTCAGTTTATTCCACAAACTAAAACATCGGCGAATCAAGCTCCTGCAACTACAAAAAATACCTCCAAAGCCTTGCCTTTCGGAGCTTTTATAGGTAGTATGAAGTTTAGATGATAGAAGAAATAGAAAGCCATTTTCAAAAAGAATATCCGAAAGAAGGGTGTGGGCTTTTAATAGAAAAACATGAAAAAACTAAATGGGTTCCTTGCACTAATGTAGCAGAAAGAGGAGAAGACTTTATAATTGACCCTCAGGAATATATAAATTTAGTAAAACGATATAAAATAGTAGGAATAGTTCATAGTCACCCAGACTTACCTTGTGAAGCAAGTGAAAACGACAAAAGATATTGTGATTTTTTAGGAATTCCTTACTATATATTTAGTTACCCAAGCATGGAGCTAGAAATACTAGAGCCAAAAGAAAGAGTTGTTAGTATAATTGGTAGAAAATATGAAAACTTCGCATAAAATATATTTACAAGGGGACATGGCTCTTCGTTTTGGGGAGTCTTTTACATTTACTGGAGACAGAGTTCAAGACGCTCTTCGTTGTGTATATGCTAATCGCCCCGATTTTAAAGAGTATCTGATAGAGTGTCATGAGAAAGGTTATAATTTTGTTGTAGATACTCAAGACACCGATATAGATACTCCAGAAGAATATTTTTTACCTGTACTTAAAGGAGATGTAATAATATCTGCTATTCCTGCAGGATCTGGCTCAGGATTTGGAAAAATACTAGCAGCTGCAGCAATATTTACTCTTATTTTTGCACCTGGATTATTTACGGCATTCGGCGGAAAAAGTCTTGCCGCAGGAGCCGCTGAGTCAGGTTCATTTTTACTAAAAGCTGGTGTGTATGTAGGAACAGGAATTGCAACAAACTTAGCAATGAGTGGTCTTGCAGAAATGATGGCTCCAGACCCTTCAGTCGATCAAGAAGATGAAGGATATTTATTTAATGGTAGTGAAAGGAATATAGCAGAAGGACTACCTATTCCTCTTTTATATGGAGAGCTAAGAGTTCCAGGCTATCCAGTATCTTTCGAACTTTTACAAAGCAATAGAGTTTTAGAACAATCTCAATCAGTTCCTTCAGCAGAAGGTAACATTGTTTTACAAAATACTCTTAGTTTTAATAACGACTTTACTGAAGATTCAGAAGGAGACAAAGAAGCTGTAGCACTTGCAGAGTATGAAAGTGCAAAAGCAGAAGAAAGCGCAAGACTTGCAAAAGATCAAACCGCAGTTTTTACAGATATAATTTCAGAAGGCCCAATTTATGGTCTAGTAGATGGTGGTAGTTCTGTTTTTCTAAATGGAGACTCCATGCAAACAAATGAACAGTCTACTATTCGACTTTCTGAAACAGGAGTTAATTTTACTCTTACTAATGGTTCTTCTTCTGTAACTATAAATAAAAACAGCTATACAAAAGATATAGCTCTTGATACTAATGGAACAAAGTATTTAATTGTAAGAAGTTTTGATTCTTCTACTTCAGCTACAACAGTGGAATGGACAGGAACCGGAGATTCTAGAGGAGTAAAAGTTACTACTACTTCTTCTTTTTGGGTAGATGCTTATCTATATGATGATACAAATTTTAAGTCTGTAGCAACTGTAAGACTTGTAGACAGCAATAATCAAACTGTATTTGAAGGTTACTTAGATAGTAGAGACTCTGGAACAGTAGGATATTGTAGACCTATCATTGGGTCAGATATTAGTCCATTATATTCAGATGGAACTTATACAGTTATTGTGGATGGAAAACTAGAAATTTCATCTATAGCTGCTGATCAAAGCACCCTTACTCTTGCAAGTAATTTTACTGGCGCTACAGGAAATTTTCAATGTGATTTAGGTTCAGGAACTTATTCGTCTCATAGCCTGATTGATAATGTAAACTTGTATAGCAAATATACAAATACATCATTACAATTCAGAACAGGAACATTGGGACAAGAGACATTTTTAGATGCTGCAGGAACAGGAGTAAATAATACTGCTATAGGGCCAGGAGGGTCTTTTTCAGCAACAGCTATTAGTAAATATAGTGATGGAAGCGGAACTACAAGTGCAGAATTTGAAGGAACTTCTGCTTCTGGCTTTGGTCTAACTACTGCTCAAGCTCAAGAAGTAGACGAGATAAGAGTATTTTTTAATTATCCTCAGTTATGGAATAGACAGCTAGAGAAAGGAAATCAAACAAAAGCAACCGTTTTATATACCACACAGATAGCAATAAAAAGAAATACTACAGATGGCTATGGTAGCTATATAACTTTGCCTGAAACACGTCACTATGCTGCTTCTAATTCTCCTATAACATTTGAAGAAATTTTTGATCTAAAGCAATATGCTCCTTTTATTGATTTTAAGATAAAATTTACTCGTACTACTAACCAAGATCAAGCATATAATTCTTGGACTACTACTGGCACTCCTAGTCCTGGAGAAGGGTATGGTACTGCTTCGGCAGGATCTATAAGCACTTTAAGCAGTATTATTAAAGAAAATTTACGATATCCTTTGACGGCAATGGCAAAAGTTCAAGCAAAGGCCTCGGACTTTAATAATCAATTACCAAAACGGACTTATCATTGTAAAGGATTAAAAGTGCTCGTTCCTAGTAACTATGTTACAAGAGATGAGAACGATGGTAAAGAGGCTAAATACACTCGTAATGTAAGCACCGGAGCAATAGAAAGCACCTATCAAGACTGGGATGGTAACTTTCGCGCACAGAAAGTATACACAAATAATCCCGCATGGATATTTTATGATATTTTAACAAATAATAGGTATGGGCTCGGAAATTGGCTTTCAGGATCTGAAATAGATAAGTTTGCTTTGTACAGAATCGCTAGATACTGTGATGAAATGGTAGACGATGGCAATGGAAGCACTGAAGCTAGATATACAACAAATACTTATCTAACTCAATCTACTGACGCTTTTAAAGTGGTTAAAGACTTAGCAACTGTTTTTAATGGTATGCTATATTGGTTAGATGGAGAAGTGTTTCCAGTTATAGATCAACCTGCTAATCCTGTTTACAACTTTGCAAAATCAAATGTTATAAATGGAGCATTTTCCTATGAAAGCACAGGATCAAAAACTAGAGCTAATCAAATAGTTGTAAAATGGAATGATCCTGATAATGATTATAAACTTTCTAATTTAGTTTTAGAAGATAGAGATAACATTGTAAAAACTGGAAAAATAATTAGTAAAGATGTTGTTGCTTTTGGCTGTACCTCAGAAGGTCAAGCAATAAGATATGGAAGATGGAAGCTATGGACTTCTGTAAATCAGACAGAATTAGTAAGTTTCAAAACTTCTATAAATGCTAATTTTCTTGCTCCAGGAGATATTATAAATGTGCAGGATGCTGATAGGTATCCGGGACATACTATATATAGTGGAAGAGTAAGTAACACAGGCACAAGAAATACTACTACTGTCCCTTTGGATAGAAGCATAGAATTAGTTTCTGGGTCTACTTATAAATTAAGTGTTCTTGTAGAAGAGCCTGCAACTTTTCTTGCTCAAGATTCTGCCACCATTGATGGAGTTGCATACGCAGAAGGTGATTTAATACTATCCGATGCGGATAGTAGTGCTATCACCACAGAGAGTGTGGCAAGTAATTTAGTAGATGATAGTGGTAATCCAGTTCTTACAGCTTGGAAACCCTATACTCGAGTAGAGGAACAAACTGTTTCTACTTCTTCTGGGACAGGAATATCTTCTTTAACAGTATCTAGTGCATTTTCTACTACTCCAAATGCAGAAACGATTTGGGTATTAAGAGAAACTGTATCCTCTGTAGATACAATAGACTCTAAAAAGACTTATAAAATTCTTTCTCTTTCTCAGGAAGAGGATCAACTATATGCAATTACAGCAGTAGAACACGATAACCAAAAGTTTACTTCTATAGAATCTGATACTTTTTCTTTAAAGACACAAGATCCTGTATTTCCTACACCTAAAACAACCGAAGTTGTTCCCGCCCCTACAAATGTCTATGTTCATGTTTCCGACTTGGGGCCTGGAGAGCTTGAAGATGATGCAGAACTTTTTTGGGATGCTCCTACACAATCTGGAAATGCTACAGCTATCTATCCTTTTATAGATGGGTACGAAATAGAGCATAACCTTCCTTTAGCTTCTAATCCTCTTACAGTGGGTAAAGACGTAAGATACTTAAAAGGGTTAGATATTCCACCAGGAACTTATTCGGTTGGTGTTAGAACTATCTCTCAAGGAAGAAAATCAGCAGTAACAAAAGCTACCTTCACAATCGAAGATCCGGCAAAACAATCTGTGCCTAGAGGTTTTGGAATGCCTTTGGGCGGTGTTTCTAACTCTGCTCCCTATATAACAAGTACAGGTACATTTTACTTAGAAAATTCAAATTTTGTATTTTCTCCAATAGGAGATCCTCAGTTTATAAAAGAGTTTGACGGAAGTCCTGCTTCAGAGTATTCTCAGGACTGCTCTAATATTAGCTCTGTTAATTATTCTGCGCTGTCTACTGAATTTGATAGGCAGCTTGCTTCACATTATATAATGTTTGATGCAGATGCTGCTGATCCCCTTACACTTATAAAATTTTACCAAGATGATGATTTAGGGTATGGATATTTTTATGATGCAGGAACAGGAAATACTACCCATACAAGTAACTGGACTACTTTAACGGGTACTGTAAGCGTAGCAGCTAACTCTAATAAAGTTGTAGGATCTTCCACAGCTTTTTCTAGTGAGTTAGCCGTTGGCGATATTATAAAGTTTAGTAGCACTCAAGCAGCAAAAGTAGTATTTGTTGCTTCAGATACGGATGTAAGAATAGATAAAAGTTTTACAACTGCTATATCTGCTGGAACAACCGCCTACGAAAATACTTTTAAGTTTGATAGAAACAGGGATGCAGTCTTTGCCCAAATAAGAAATGATAGCGGAACTTTTAGGTATTATCCTGTAGGTTTAGTTGTTAATAAAGATTTAGATAGTGAGGCTAGGTTACTTACTTTTACAGCTGCTCCATCGGTTATACTTTTTGATGGATCTTCCACGCTTACTACTAGCTACACTAATTTAGTATTAACTGCTGTTGCTGAAGGATGGGTACAACCTCAATTTAAGATTACAGGAGCAGGATTCACTAATTCAGATATAAGTCAAACTGCTGAAAGTTCTTTTTCTGATCCTACAAGTGGAAAAACTTATACTAAAACTCTTGATAAGGTTACAACTTACAGTGCCACTGCTCTTGAATTTACAGTAACAGTTAGAGACAAGTTAGATACTGGAAATACGAATAAGCAAAGAAGTGTGAATCTTACTATTCCTATAGTTAAAGATGGCACTGATGGTACTGATGGTGTTGATGGAGCCGATGGTGCAGACGGAGCAGCAGGAGTAGATGGAAGAGTTGTTAACTTAACTACAGATGCACAAGTTTTTGTATATAATAGTTCTGGTACGAGTCCAAGTCCAAGCAGTGCTACAGTAACTGCAACCGCACTTAATACATCTGGAACCGTATACTATGAATTCTTTTTGAATGACAGTAGTGTACAAAACACTACTACTGCTACTTATAGTTATACTCCTCAAACTAATGAAAGTAGTATGCCTGATAAGGTTGAAGTACAAATCCGCGAAGGAAGTAGTAGCAGCACTATACTTGCTAGAGATCAAATCACTATGTCTGGAGTTAAGCCAGGCACCGATGGTACTGATGGTGTTGATGGCTTGACAGTAAGCTTAAACAATGCTTCTCATAGTATACCTGTGACTAATACTGGAACAGTCACATATACTGGTTCCGGAACCACAGTTAAACTCTATGAAGGGGCAACAGAGCTAACATATGATGGGGTTGGAACATCCAATGGAACTTGGAAAATAACCACTACTGGTAGTAATATTACGCCTGGATCTACTACAGACAGTGGTAGCTATGCAACTATAGGCGATCACAGTAATATGACCGCAGACATAGCATTTGTAAGTATTGCTATAACAGGAAAGCGTTCTAATGGTTCAAGCATAACTTTAACTATTCTTCAAAGTCTTAGTAAGTCTATTCAAGGAAACGATGGTGCTGATGGTGCTGATGGTGTTGCCGGTGCAGACGGTGCTGATGGGGCCGCTGGAGCTGATGCTAGAGTTGTGAATTTAACTGCGGGGGATCAAGTTTTTACGTATACCGCTGCCGGTAGCTCTCCCAGTCCTTCTAGCACTACAGTAACTGCAACTGCGCTTAATACATCCGGAACTGTATATTATCAATTTTTCAAAAATGATAGTAGTGTACAAAATACTACTAGCAGTACATATACTTATACTCCTCAAGCGAGTCATAGTAATATGCCTGATAAGGTAGAAGTGCAGATTCGTGAAGGAAGTAGTAGTAGCACTGTACTTGCTAGAGATCAACTTACAATGTCTGGAGTCAAACCAGGAACTGACGGTACTGATGGCACGGATGGTCTAACTGTAATAGTAAGTAATGAAGCGCATACTCTTCCCACTACGAATACAGGAACAGTTACGTATACAGGGTCTGGAACTACGGTCAGAGTATATGAAGGATCAACTGAGTTATTATACGATGGGTTTGGAGTTTCTGCAAGTAGATGGACTTTATCAACTAGCGCTAGTAGTATAACTGCGGGAAGTGTAACAGATAGCGGAAACTATGCTACTATAGGCAATCATAGTAATATGACTGCAGATAATGCATCTGTAACTATCAATATAACAGGTAAAAGAGCAGATGGAACCTCTTTCTCAATTAGTAAGTTTCAAACTCTTAGTAAATCTAAGCAAGGAGATGACGGTGCTGACGGTGCTAATGGAGCTGACGGAGCTGACGGAGCTGACGGAGCTGACGGGTTAAGAAGAACTGAAGGGTATGTATATTATAATACTGCTACCTCTTCAGCTCCTAGCGGCCCCGGCAGTGGTACATACTATTGGTCAACAGGCACGATTACAGGTATGAATAGTGGCTGGCAGCAAAGTCCTCCTGAAATGGGAGCAGGAGCATCCGGAAAATATTATTATTCTAGATATACTGTTGCTCAGACCAGTGCTACACAAACTACAAATAGTGTAAGCTTTGGTAGTCCTACTCTTGGACATAACTTCACAGGTCTCGTAACTTTTAGTAGTGGAACTTTTCAAGAAGATGGCTCGGATATTACAACAATTGATGGCGGAAATATTACTACGGGTACTGTAAGTTTAGATGCTATAGATACTAATACTTCTCTTTCAACCGGAAGCCATGATTTTGAGTTTGCAGCAACAGGTATAAGTATAGCAGGCTCTACTTACGATGCCACTGCTACTTTTAGATCGAACCATTTTGGAAACTGTGCAAATTTATTTGCAGAATATTATGGAAGCTCTTCGGGAGGTTTCGGACTCGCAGCAGTTTCACGTAGAGGAGCTGCTGCAGGATTTAGCTTTGATACTGGCGGCACATACGGTCCTATCTCAGGTTGTACAAACTATCTTACTCTTTGTACTTCTACTAAACTCATCGATGGCTTTACAGGAGCCACAAATAGCTTTTATGTAGAGAATGATGGAGATCTTTGGTGTAGAGGACTACTTTCAAAGCAAGGCTCAGGAGCTACAAGCGCTGGAAACAATAGATTCAATTTTTATTGGACAGGCTCTGCTGCACAGATGTGGGTTGATACTTCAAACATCGGTACAATTACTATATCTTCTGATTATAGAATTAAGCAAAATATTACCACTCAGACAACTACAGCAGTAGACAGAATAGAACAGCTAAGACCGGTTACTTATATGTTTGCAGATAATCCTTCTTTTAGTTGGATTTCGGATGGAGTTACAAGAGAAGGATTTATAGCTCACGAAGTTGCAGAAGTAATACCAAGTGCTGTAGAAGGTGCAAAAGACGCTGAAAATGAATTACAATCTCTAAACTTGGATGCAATATGTGCTGTATTAGTAAAAGCTGTACAAGAGCAGCAAGCAACCATAGAAGCACTAGAAGCTCGAATTGAAGCTCTGGAAACCACCTAAAAAATATTTCTTGACTAAGTATGTGTCATTTGCTATAATTTTACCATGGAGACGTTTACATGAGTGCCGGTACTTATAATATAACAATCGATCAGGGAACAGACTTTGTATTAGACTTAGCCGTAAAAGAGAATAATTCTGCTTTTGATTTGACAGGATACTCTGCTAGAGCACAATTAAGGCGTACAAAAAACTCTGACTCAGCTACAGCTACTTTTACCTGTACTGTAGTTAGTGCTAGTGACGGCACAATAAAAATGGAATTAGATAATTCTACAACTGCATCTATAACTGAAGGATCTTATTTTTATGATTTAGAGATATATACTGCTTCCGATGCTACAGTAGAAAGGATTATTCAAGGCAGGGCTTTAGTTACTAGAGAAATAACAAGATAATGGCATTTTCAGTGACTATAACAGATAGAGGGACCGCCTCAAGTCTTGACTTAGACTTTGCTATACCTTCTACTCTTACAGCAGCAGCTGCTGGAGATATAAGTATTGCAGCATCTGGCGGAGTCCCTGGGGGAACTCTTCAAGAAGTTTTACAACATTTAGCAGATCAAAATTTTCGTTCATCTTCAGCACCTACAGGAAACTCTGTAGCGGAGGGGGATACTTGGTATGATACTGCAAATAATCAACAGTATGTTTACAGAGAAACAAGTTCTGGAGTATTTCAGTGGGTTCCAATTATTTTTGGAGGCGCAGATAGCGATACTTTAGATTCAGGAACATTTTAAAATGGCTATAACTTCTGTAACTGTTACAGATCCAACTCGTTCTGTAACTGTAACTACAAACGCTCTTCCCTCTACTTCTACTGTTTCGGCAGCATCAGTATCCGTTTCTGCGTATGGAACAATTACAGCAACAAATTTAGAAGATGCATTACAAGAGCTAGCAGATCAAAATTTTAGAGGCACAAGTACTCCTACGGGGGATAATATACAAGAAGGAGATACTTGGTATGATACAGACGATGATCAATTTTATGTCTATAGAGAAACTTCTACAGACACTTTTGAATGGGTTCCAGTGATGCTAGGGGCCGCAGGGGGAGATTCCGACACACTCGATGCCGGAGCCTTCTAGGAGATATTAAATGACAGCAACACTTAAAGTTAAAAGAAGTACAACTACTGCGGCTCCTTCGGCTCTTGAGAATGGAGAATTAGCATATTCCGCAAATAGTAATAAGCTATTTATAGGTCGTCCAGGCGGAACAACTGGAGATATTGATGCGATTGGTGGTAAGCTATATGTAGATATGCTAGATCACACTGCGGGGACTCTTACTGCTAGCAGTGCGATTGTAGTAGATTCAGATAGTAAAATTGATGTTTTAAATGTAGATAATCTTACTTTCAATGGAAACGCAATTACTTCTACAGATACAAACGGAAATCTTACTCTAACTCCAAATGGTACTGGTGATTTAGTCTTAGATGGACTAAACTGGCCTCAAGCAGACGGCACAGCAAACTATGTGCTAGGTACTGATGGCTCTGCACAGCTTTCTTGGGTACAAAGACTTGCCAATGTTGTAGAAGATACTACTCCTCAGCTAGGAGGTAATTTAGACGGACAAACATATAATATTACAACAACTGGCATAGTTACATATGGCACTCTTAATGATGGAACAACAGCATTAACAGCAACAGTAGCTGAATTAAACTATGTTGATGGTGTAACTTCAAATATTCAAACTCAATTAGATGCAAAAGGTACTCTAAGCAATATTGTGGAAGACACCAGTCCCCAGCTTGGCGGTAATCTTGACCTAAATGGAAATGACTTAGTAACTTCATCAAATGGTAATATAGAAATTGATCCAGATGGTTCAGGTGTAGTAATATTTAAAGGCAATGCTACAAAAGGTGCAGGACAGTTTAAATTAAATTGTGAGAATAACTCACACGGTATAACAATTAAAGGGCCTCCTCACAGTGCTGCAGCTACTTATACCCTTGTACTTCCAAATGACGATGGTGATGCAGACCAAGTTTTAAAGAGCGATGGTTCAGGTAATTTATCTTGGACTGATGTTACTTCATCAGTTGTAGAAGATACTACTCCTCAGCT
>Ga0181568_10002081_pt1 | contig 18200 bp, 22 predicted proteins | sample 101ome_20_FD_133758 | JGI IMG/M metagenome (GOLD analysis project Ga0181568, IMG submission 133758) | Coastal salt marsh microbial communities from the Groves Creek Marsh, Skidaway Island, Georgia - 101404AT metaG (megahit assembly) | ecosystem: Environmental > Aquatic > Marine > Intertidal... | reverse complement strand
GACTCTATCGGCATCGCCCTTGTATCCTGCATCACTTGGCTTTTCAAAGAAGTTCTCCCAGTCAAACTTAATAACTCCTTTACCAATTTGGAAACCACCTGAGTCTCCAACAATTACAGTTTCATTCTTATCTCTTTCGTGAATGATGTGTTCCATTATAGCACTTCTATCTAAGTCTAGATAGGCATGACCGGCACTATACAATGCTTTGTCATAATAGTAATAACCTTTCTCTTTGTCAAGAAAGTTCATACCTGCAAAGCCATGCTCAAAGCCTTTAGGAACTCTACCGTCTGGAATATATCCATCGACACTATTACATCTGCCTAATAGTTCTGTAAAGAAGCCACTGATTGCTGGCAAAAATGTTGCGTAATCGCTATGTCGTTTGGATAAATCTTTCATTATGACCTCGCTGGTAGTAAGTATGTGTAAACACCTAAGCCACTATCTACCGTAATCTGTAAAAGACCTTGATTATTGAAACTCATATCAACTTCTGAGTTGTCGCTAAGTCTCAAAATTTTCAATACAATATCCAAAGGCCAATTCCATTCAGTGTTGATATCTCCTTCTACATTGTTGTTCACAAGGATCTTAGTTCTGTCCGACCCAGCATCGCCAACAAAGAAATACAATGCACCATCTTCTGTCTTAGGCATAAAGTTGGCTTCATATGCCGCCAATACATTATTAAAGTAAGATAAGTCTTGCATCATTTTCTTACTAGGTTGAATTGAAACATCAAACTCTGCACCTTTAAACTTAATATCTTTTAGTTGCTGATTAATTACATCTGCTAACATAAATCTGTAATGTGCATCAGTGCCTTCACTACATGTGAACTCTACTTCTGTTGGAACTTGTTCGCCATTGCGTTCCTGTGTGTTTATTTTTACAGTTGAATCCTCTTTATCAAAACCAGGATACTGTAAGTAACCTTTTAACACAGCCATTCTGCTTAAACCTACTGTAGAATCTACAAAATCTACTACAGGATTATTTGTACTTCCTTTTAGAATAACTGTCTTGTCTGCATCAACAGTCTCAATTTCTGTAGACTCTGTTGATCCTTTTATTTTTACCATCTCAAAAATGCCTAAGTCATGTGTATGACGTATTACATCTTTAAGTGTGTCCTTAATATAATTGCTCATGTTTTCCTCCGATAGAACATAATTCATTGTATTGTACTATTAATATTTAGAAAAGTCAGTGTTTTTCTAACCATTTTTTTCGATTAAAATTCAAAGAACGCATCCATTACCTTACTGTCGTTTGCTCTGGATAAGTCCCAACCCATAACTCCTAAGACATTTTTTATCTTTTTATCCAATACTGCTTCTTCCATTCCTTCTTCGTCAAAAGGAAGATCCTTAAACCAATCAGGTATATGTAATTCATCAGTAGGATATGCTATACTGGTATAGTTCATAGGATTGTTTTTTAGTCTGCACACAACAACTTTTGCACCATCCATTATTTGTAAACTGTAGTTGTCGCTATTAGCATACTTAAGATTATTCCAATTGATACTTGCTCTTACATGACCAGGAATCATTTTGCTTTCTGTTTCATCTTTGAGCTTGTCTAATTTATATAATCTGTAGTTGTCGCCTGGGCCTTTTACTTGCCTGTTATACTTTTTAGTATACATTGTGATGTTGTTGGCACGTTTGGGCATTCCTTTCTTCCAAGGTTCTAATGTTTTAAAGTAATCCTTGAACTCTTTTATCTTGTTTATTACTTCGTTTTCTGTTTTACCATCAAGTGTGTCTCGTAAACATTCTTCTAAAAAGTCCTGTACAAACTCTGGAGTATCACTTCGCTTGATGTCCATGCCCATTACTTTTAGTTTGCCACCTTCTGGTTGATATCCTTCTATGTCTAAACACAGAATTGCATATCTTTTCTTTGTAATGAATACTCCTGACTTCCCAACAACTTCTCTACCTGCTTTGATAATACTGCCTTTTTCGATTGTACACCCAAAGTCATCTTTCATGTATTGTGGGAATGTATCTGAAACTTGGTCACTGATACGGTCATACAAAGCAATAGCACTTTCCATATCCAAGTGCATGTCATCTGGCATAGCCGGTGTGGCTGTAAAATACACAGAGTCTGTATCACCGTAGACAACTGTATCGCCCGTATGATCGTATCTTCCTGTGAGCAACTCATTCACTTTTGCTCCCATATGGCGTGTGATACGCCTACCCGTTAATGTAGTACTCTGACCTATTCGTTTGTCAAAGAATCTACATCCTGGATTCAATATCGCTCCGTAGAGCGAATTCAAATTAATCTTTTTAACTAATTGCCTTTTATCCCAAAAGGCTATATCGGCATCTGTAGTTGCCTCTTTCTTCTTTGCTTGTAGTTCTTGTCGTTGTTTGTACCAACGTTCTAACAGTCCTGGGACAATACCCTGGAAGTCTGTTTTAAAGATAGTACCGTTAGCACTAATGTTCCAAGGTTGACCACTATCAAATACAAGAGTATAAACATCAGCACCAGTAACTTCTACTGTAGTTCCATCTTCCATATCCAGATGCATCACAGTGTTAACGTCTTTAGCCATTACAAGTTCATATTCATTAGTACCAAACTTACCAAGCCAAGCATCTGCAAAAGAACTTTTTTCTAATTTCATTTTGCTTTTGATTTCTTCTTCAGTGTGGTCTAGTCTTAACTGTCCAACAATAGTCTCTGGAGCCATGTTCAATGCTCTAAACACACTAGGGTACAGACTGTTGATGTCCATACTGCCTATCCATTCGTGATACCCTTTCTTTGGAAAAGCCACGTAGGCACCAGCCGCCGCAGTATCCTCTCTTGATTCTTTTGGTCTGTCTGGTACAGCAAAACCTCTGCGGTGTGCTTCATTGATAATTGCTTGTTCTGTAGTTGCAACTGCTCCCATCGTAGTAAAAAGTAATACAGTATTATCATGTGCAATAGTGTTTGCTAAGTCAATAAACTGTAACTTCTTATCCATATTAGCAATCAGCATGACGTCTTGAATATTATATTCTAAGAACTTTTCAAAGTCATGATTGTAAAGTCTGTCCAAACTACCTTCATAGGCTACTTTCTTCTCGCCTAACTCCATCTCACCAATGTAGTCTAGTCTGTAACTATGTCGTTCTTCATAGTTAAACTTTCGATACAGTTGCATATAGTCTAAGTGTACACGACCTACTAAGTCATAACTCTGTCTTTCCTCACCAAAGTTATCATACTTACGTTCTTTAGGAAACTGATCCCACAAACAAAGTTTTCTTGTTTCGCTTTTACCTAATACTTTTATAATTCTATTTGTGGTGTAGGGAATATCATAGCCTTCACTGTTCCATCCACTAAGTATGTCTGCATCTTCTATGAGTTGTAAAAAGACTTTTAACATTTCTGCTTCGTCTTTGAACAGCATAACTTCTTTATGTCTACTTGCTATGTTTTGAGCCTGTTCCCAATCTAATGTTTTAGGAGGTACAGCCAAACACACCATAGCATCCATCCAATCCAAATATACACCAATTGCTGTAATAGGCATAAATGCTTCTTCAGGACTAGCAAACCCTTTTATAGGATCAAAGTCAACCTCAATATCAAAAAATGCAGAGTGCAACTTAGGTGCATCTACACCTTCATAATGTTTTGCTAGAGTTTTATTTAACGGTTTGATATCTGTTTCATATAACTTGCCAGACTTTCTGTTAATTGCTACATTTTTTCTAAAGTCTTTAAGATTTTTACAAACAACTTCAGTGAGTGGTTCACCATAGACACTTCTTGCCGAACCTCTCGGGTCAGCATAATAAAAATTGTATACTGGCTTGTGTTGTGTTAGTACTCTTTTGCCGCCTACACGTTCAGAAACGTATACGACATCTCGAGTACGGTCGTGCCATGCATCAACATAACTCATATATTAATTGCCAATTATAAGTTGTCTTTGCCTACAGCGGCTAGAATTGTTTCTAGTTCATCAAACTTATCTGATTCATCAGTGAATGATGCCTTGTGTGCTACCTTAATTGCCTTGTTAAGAATTGCAGGCTTAAGATCCATCTCTTCTGCGATTGCTTTCACAGTTTCTCTTAGTCCTGTTGTTAATGCGTCTACCTCGTATAATACTTGGTCGCCTTCTTGAATGAGTCTTTTGAGTCTTGCGACTTCTTCTTGATTGAATGTTCTATTAAATGCCATAATGTCCTCTGTGTATTAAAATATTTATAAACATCACAGTAGTATATACTCAAAGATTGGCTATGTCAAATGATAAATACATGTACAGAACAGGAGTTATACGATGGCAGACATTGAAAAGAAAATAGTACAATTAGAACTAGAAGTAGACACAAAGACTGTAGACAGTAGCAAAAATCCATATCAAAAATGGATACATTTAGCAAGGGCAGTTGATGCCTGGAGAATATTTCCCAGGGCATTCTTAAGTGTTTATATTTTCTTGCTATACTATTCAACCATATGGTTCATGGGACTAGAAAATCCTAGTTTAGAGCAAAGTGGTTTGATAAGTATTATTGTTGGTGCAGGTGCGGCATGGTTCGGATTATATGCAGGAACAAGTAAAAACAAAGGCGGTGATTAGTGTTTCAAAAACATTTCGTTAGATTTAATACAAGAGAAGAACTCGATGATTATGATGTTATTGAGTTCTTTGATATTGTACAAAGCATTATACCTACAAAAATTGTAACAGGTGTGAGCTCTGACGGAGATAAAGTCAGTGTAGATGTACTAATTTACACAGATGAGGACAACGATGGCCCAATCTTTATACACGAAATAATACTTGAATCAGATATATCCGAAGAAGATGGTAATAGAATATCACGCGAATTAATAGAAGAATTTCCAGACCAAGACCCATTTACATTTGAAGCATCAATAGAAGTATAATGGCAATAGATAAAAAAGGTATTCCTTTCCATCCGGAAGAATACAATCCAGATTATCCTAGAATTAAATGCAAACAATGTGGACTCATGAATAGTTGTGAGCATGACCTTGTTGATGCAGAGCCTTGGTATCCTAGATTACCCATACTATTAGAAGGCGGCATGGTACAAAGCATAGATGATTTTGTATTGCATACTTGGACCGAATGGAGTTTGAAAGCAATTAGAGATGCTAAAATTATTAATCATAAATTGGTTATGGATAAATTTATACATCCAGAATTATTATATAATTTATTAGAAAACTGGCCCAAAGAAATGTACGACATTGAATGTAAGGGTAGACTTCAAGCAGACAAAGATTGTAATATAATATTTAAAGAGTTATACAACAAAGTATTTGATAATGAATATGTTAAATGTGCTATAGCAGACAAGTTTGCATTAGAGGAAGAATATTCAACTGACATGTGGCTGTGGCAAGACACGGAACAATTTCGTGTTAATGATGTACACATAGACCATCCAGGTTTTGATATAACATTTGGTTTGTACTTGCCACATGATAAAAGTCTTTCACGTTATGGTACACAATTTTGGTTACCAAAAGAACAAGAACCAGATTTAGAAAAAAGTCTTATAAGAGAAAATTGTACTCTAATAGACCAATTACCTTTTTTAGCAGGCACAACATATTTCATGCCACGTACTTCTTATAGTTGGCATAGTAGTCCAATATTGGATAAGGAGATGATTAGAAATCATGTTTACGGATATTACAAAACATTATAATCATTTTAGAGATAGAATTAATGAAGCAGTTCTGTTAACAGATCCTTGGCCTCATTTGTATATAACAGAAGTTTTTCCTGCAGGATTTTATAGAACTGTATGTGAATTTGAAAACATTGAAGGCATAGAACCGTTTGAAGAGGAAGGTAGAATAAACTATCCTTATAATGGTGACAGTGAATATGATGACTTTACAGCAAAACTATTTTCTTTACTAGCCGCTAAGTTTGAATATCACACAGAATTACCTGTTCCAGCAACAACTAATTTTTGGACAGACACAGACAAATTATTAATAAATGACATTCAAATTGATGCATTTAAAGATTGTACATTTACATTGAGTGGTCAAGTATATCTACCAGTCGATACATCACAACGTCACTATGGAACAATACTTTATAGTTATGAAGGTAATGATATCAAACAACATGCTAGACAAGATCCTGGTACAGCACATCCGCATACTGCTCATTGGGAACATAAAGATAAATTCAAACAGGTAAGGACGGTTCCGTTCATGCCTAATACAATGTTAGTAACAACTAATCATATACATAGTTGGCATCAGCCTCCTTGTATATTGGATGGGGATATAAGAAAAAGTCTTATGTGGCGTTGGAAAGTTTAATTTAAGTAATTAACTTGCAACCGAATTGTCTGATGTTCTACGCCAGTTGCTACCATCAAAGAATACCACAGTTGCACCACCACTTTCATTTGTACATAGTGCCAAGTCTCCTGGACTAACATCACTAGGTAATGTTGAAACTAGATAACTAGGTAGTTGCGGTAAGCCTGAGTATTTAATTATAAAACCTGTGTCGCTGTATGTAAGGTTCGCTGATGCTACATTACCAAAGTCACTTGTAAGTGTTGTACTACCTGATATAGTACCGTAGTCTGTTAATTGCCCAAACGATAATGCAGTAACTTTTTCTACATTAGTTGTACTTGAACTAGAACCTTCCCAAGTAATTGTGCCTGTTGCACTGTTATAACTAATTTCGTTACCAGCAGTTGAATTGTCCACAACACTGATAACACTTCTTGCTCTAGGATTTGTAAAGTATAAATTAGTTGATCCTTCGCTAATACTATCAGTATTAGCACCTGTTACAGTTGCATTGCTTACGTCTAGTGTGCTGTTTGCAGTAAGAGTAAGTGTAGCACCACTAATGGTTTTATCACCGGTGATAGTCTCTGTGCCAGTGATATGAACTATGTCTGCAGAACTAGTTATCTGTGCATCAATTCTGTCTGCAATAGCGGCTGTGGTTGCAAATGTACTATCGTCATCGCTCCAAGAGTCGCCTGTTGCATCAAAGTTTGTAGTTGCAAAATCATCTACACCCAATCCACTTACATCAACTGTGATAGTTGCATTAGCATCGTCGTATGTTACAGTTGCCGCACCAGCACCTGCCATTATAGCACCGACTCTATCGTCTACACGTTCATCTGTATAATATAAGTTGCTTGAACCTTCACTTAGGTCATCTGTATCAGCCGCCGCTATTCTGGCATCTGCTCTAGCATCAGTATAGTATAAGTTACTACCTTCGCTTATGCTGTCTGTATTAGCACCAGTTATAGTTGCACCAGTTACATTTAATGTGCCTGATGTTGTAATAGTGTTTGCTGTTACACTGTTAGGACCACCGTTCGGACGTACACTACCTACTAAATCACCTGTTACATTTCCTGTAAAACCACCAGCAGTTAAAAATTCATTGCCTAATGTCCACTCACCTTCGCTTTCATCCCAAAGTAATTGTACATTTGGTTCATCGCCTCTTTCAACTTCTATACCTGCATCAACTATATTATCCGCACCACTAAAATTTGAATTTAATGTGATGATATTATCTTCAACATTTAATGTTTGAGTGTTGATTGTGGTAGTAGTACCTTGAACTGTGAGATTACCTGAGACTGTTAAATCGTCTAGTGATACAGAACTATCTGCTTGAATTATTTCAGCCCAACTGACTACGTTTCCAGAGACTGTAGCAATTCTAACTAGACTGTTAGAATTATCAAACCATAGGTCACCTGTGGATACGTCTCCGCTTGAAGGTGTAACTGTTCCGCCAAAGATTTTGTTACCACGTTTACCAATTTGAAAAGAGGCATTCGTAGTTCCTTTGGCATTCATATAGACTGCCATACTGTAATATACTCCGATCTGTGTTAAACACAGTCTAATCCTAAGATTAGTTCTAAGTTATACTACTATTTATCTTCTTTGGATAGTGTGACCCTATTAACAAAGGTCTCTTTTGCCTTACTAAATGTAGATACTTCTTGCTTTTTAACAAAAGCAGTGAAAGTAAGTTCAGTACCTTCAGCAAAATCTTCCTTGTTAAGACCCCTATACAAATCATAAAAGAACTTTACGATATTGCCATTGGGTGTAAGAACAGCAACTAACATGCTGTGAGTTCGGTTCATGTAACGTGACATAACAACCTCGCCTGTGAATTCACTCCTCTTATTAAGAGTGCCTTCATAACCAGATGTCTTTCTTAATTCACGCTCTTTTTCTGACCAAGTATCATGTTTGATATTATTTTTATAAACACTAGGCAAACTGGCTACAATAGGTAACCTTGTATCCTTCCCGTTGATAGAAATATCATCGGCCTTAATCAACTCAGTAATTTTAGTTTCAAAGTCACTAAGTTTACGAGTCATTGCTTTAAAAACAAGACCTTCAAAGTAATCAACAATCTCTTCTGCTTTCTTTTTGTCAGCATCTGTGACTTTGATTTCTGATTTTTCAGGATTGTGAATAGCACCAAGCATCAGTTTAAAACTAGACTCAATGCCCTTCTCTTTATCTACTTCGTGAGACTTGATGTACTTACCGCCCTGGAAGTTATCAACTGCCACAGCATAAGAAATAATTTCAGTACCAGTAAAAAGTTTCATTAAGCCTCCAATTTAGCAAGACGCTCGTCTCTGTAATCCAGAGCACCTTCGCCTAAATAAATGTTACCATCTTCTGCTCTGTAAAGAGTATCCAATGATGCTGAATCGTCTTTCTGTCTTTGCAATACTGAGAACTCAGCCTGCTCAAAAGTGATAGCACCAATCTGTACAAAGTCCAACAGCATGTCTGCAAAAGGAATAGCACCGTTTGATTTCCAAACTGTAAGTCCATCTACCTGAGCAGTATCTTCAAACTTCTCTTCAATGCTCTTTGAAAAGTTGTTGCCTTTTTGGCTAGTGAAAAGAACATCACCTGTGAAAGTCCTGTGATCAGGATTGCTGTTAGCAAGTCCAAAACGTTCTTTGCGAACTGTTTCACCTGCTATCTTAACCGTGTCATTTAAAATGTGCATAAAAACTCCTACCTTTTTATCAAACTATGCATATATTATAGGCTATTTTGGGGTCAAAGTCAACCTTTTTTTACCACTATTTTTGGTTGTAAGTGCTTGATTTTATTGGGGGAGTTCCCGGCTAAGTACCTTTATCGCACCGCCGGGCGGTCATTCCAGGCTCTCTGGCCCATTTTTGGCTCGGTGATGTACTGTTTTCCACCCCTTACCGACTGTATGGTTCTGCTGTCTCTTGGCTTGTGATATGGTTGTAAATGTCTTCCCAATTCTTAGCAACAAAGCCATCAATCTTGATGTTCATGTTATGACCATGTTCCATAAGTATTCCTTTGAATCCAACTTTTACACCAGCATGTAAATTTACAGGTTTGTCCTCAATCCACCATGCGTTTTTGTATTTCTTGTATTGAGATAGTTTTAACAAGTCCTCATCTTTGTCTGCACCTGTGTCTAAACAAATGACTTGTTCGAATGCATCTCCCATTAATTTTTTAAGATTTCTAGTTCTAAGTTCTTTAGCATAAGAATCTAAACTTAAACTTGTTAGTGCTACAAATTTGTATCTGTGCTTCTCATGTAGCAGTTTAACATAATATTGTGCATCTCTTAATGGAGGAAGGAAACCTATTGCGGCACTTTCGTTAAATTGTTTTACTAACTTACTGCCTTGCTCGTAGGTCATTCCATACCTTTCGCCTATGTTATATTTGAACTGATAACCTTCTACTTTGTTGTGTCCATGATGTTCCATCCAAACTGAGAATCCTTCTTCCCAATCTAGAACTACGCCATCTATGTCTGTTATAATATATTTCTGAGCCATCTTTACTCCTTTTTGTATTTGTATTATACAAAAAATGGATTAAGATGTCAAGATTTATTTCTATTGGATTTTGCTACATGTTTTAACATATTTCTAGTAGCAATATTAAAATGATTTAGCATCTCTTCGTCACTGCTGAAATGACAATTTATTACTTGTTCTGCAATAGTATATGGTTTAGGCTTTACTAAGTCTACCATAAGGAATGCGGCTTCATCACTGTCTATTAGATTGGACATATTTACGTCCTTGGTTGTTTTGGTTAACAAGGGCGTGTCTACAAAGCCAAAACTTATACAATGTAAACGACATTTGCTTTGCCATGGATAATTGAAACTGTTTCTTATTGTAAAATCTGCTAGTTCTTTTTTATCATTTACATAATCACTTTCATCATCTAATAAAATACCTTTGAGGTACCCACTAATAGATCCAGTACTAATAATTACCTTGTCTTTATCTTCCCATTCTTCGTATAATTTTCTCAGAATTCGATTTTGAATTTTTGGATAGTATGCATTATTGAAAAATACATCAGGGTCATAGTCAATGATATCTTGTATAACATCATCGCCATTGTTTACAGCAATGTTCCATCCGTTTGATTTACTGTAACCTTTTACTTCGTGCGGTGTTGTGAGTGTGTAAATATTATCGATTGAATTACCAATACCACTTGAATGACCGGTGATTGCAATTTTCATATCAATCGAAGAACTTCCCTAGGACACCACCAACTTGGTCTCCGACACTTTTTTCAACTTTTCGGACATCAACAATTATATTGATCTGTTTGACATTGGAAAAAGCATTGATCAGTTGTGCCCAAGTTTTATCGGGACTAGTTGGTAGTGGATCTTTTAATTCGTGGTGGTCAAGTTTAGCATTAGTGCCGTCTTTGAACTCAAGGATTATCGTGTCGATGATATCAACTGGTATCTCACGAGGATAAACCTCTTTTAATAAATGTTCAAAGTCCTGGTTCTTGCTATGCTTCGCAACCAAGACAATCCTTATGTCATTGCCAGACATTCTTACTCCTACTTACTTTATTACTTATCTTAAAGGTTATCTATTGAAGCCTTTGCAGGTCTTCCTGGACCTTTTTTAGGTCTCAAATCAGGTGCTAAATCAAACGCCTGTTTTCTTTTTGCTTCAGCATCTTCAATTAATGCTTTAGCATCCTCTTCTAATAAAGTAGCCTGTGATAGTAAGTTGTTTGCAACTGCCTCAGGATCTGAACCATCTTCAACAACAGGTGCTCCAGTGTCTATTCTGGCGGCTTCTGTTTCTGTTTTAAGTGGTGGATTAGATTCGTTTTCAATCTGTCTTAATTCTTTGTTTACATCCTCTAACGAAACTGTTTGGTTTGGTAAAGGAGTTAAATTGACCATGTTAACTGGTGCTTTAACTAATTTCTGTCTAGTGTGTAATGCTTCTAGCATGTTCTCACCATCAGTTAGTCTTCTTCTAAAAAACACTTCACTGATGTTATTTGATTCTTGTGCTTCTGCACTGTCTACTACAGACATTATATCATCATGAAATTGTCCTTCTAGTGAATCACTTAAAATAACTAGAGCATTTTGCTCATCATCTGGTAACTCCCTAAATACAACGATACATGGCTTCTCACCATATACGCCTACATGTTTCATCATATCTGCCATTATTCTTCTCCGCTTTCCTCAGGTGCATCTACGCCTTCTGCCTGAGATTCTGCCGCGTCTTGAATCGCCGCATCTTGTTGTGCCTTAACTCCTGCAAGGAATGAGGCAAGTTTGTTGTATAGTGAACCTACTGCTTCTAGTTCACCGCCTCTAAACGCACCACGTTGACTAGCCAAATCTATAATTTGTGCAATTTGGTCTAACTCTTGAAGTGTTAATGTTTGAGGTTGTGGGATTTCTGTTTCTTGAAACTCTTCGTTAATTGTTTCTTCAGATGAAATCTCAACGTTATCTTGTGCTTCTTTAGCCATTTTTACTTTCTCCATTGTGTAAAGTTTTTTTATTACAGCAATATTTATAGTATGTTTTAACTATAGAAAGAAAAAAATGGTGCCTATTTGAACTCAATAACGTCGATAAACTTGCCTTGCTCATCCAAAGTTACACCACTGACAAAGCCTCCTTTACCGGCTCCAGTGTCTGTAAATATCACAGTACCACCATTGTCATTGGTGCTAACAGTAACTTGATTAATGTTGTTTTCAAAAGCAGGAACTTCTTCAAACGGACTTCTGTCATGTCCAACAATTACTGTCTTGCCATTTGGTATAGCATCTACCCAACCATATGTTCTATGTGGATAATGTTGACCATTCCATTCAACAAAAGGTTTTGTATTATCTATCTCACCATATAAGAATGCTCTTTTGGCTTGTTTAGATTCTGTATCACCTTCCCAATAAGTTGATGTGAATGCTCCGTGAGTTATATGAGTGTCACCTATCACAAAGAAGTTTTTCATATTTTCATATATAAAATTGAAACTGTCTTTGGCAGTAGAATCTTTTTCAAATGCCTCTACTGTTGACTTCATTCCTTTTGATACAGTGACATCATTACCCTTAAGGTATCTATAAATTTTGTTATCGTGATTACCTTCGATAGCAATCGTGTTGTCTACCTTCATAAGAGTATTCATTAAATGAATTACTTCTACAGGATTAGGTCCATAGTCTACTACATCACCAACTGAGATTATAGTTAGGTTATGTTCTTGTGCATAGATGTAGGCGTCCATCAACGACTTATATTCGTTGTGAATGTCACCTAAAACCAAATATTTCATTACTTATTACTCCTAACTATACTTATATTATAGGGCCTTTGAGCCCAAAAGTCAACCAATTTTTCTGGTATTTTAGTAATATTCCAGGGTGCCTTCGCGTACTAAATCGCAAGAAACACAATGTGGACCACCGGCTAGTGTTCTCATATGGCGCATTTGGACTGGAATTGGGGTGATTCCATTGCTTTCCATAGCCTTCATTAGGGGTATTTCCTCACTAGGAACTAGGACATGCTGTGGGTCTATGCTGAGTACATTCATGCCTATCCAACTACTTGCTGGAGCATAATCTTCTAAACATGGTTGCCCTACGCACATCTCTTCTGTGTACCAAATCTTATCCCAAGTTTCAAACAGTTCTGGTACCTTATCTTCGTCTACTCTACTAGCATTCAATACTACAAGCCCAGGACGTAATGGCATAATTGTGCTGTCTACATGAGCCCAACTGTATAAATCGTGCATTGTGTGAACTCTAAATGAGTCTCCAAGGGTGTTTTGAAGCCACTTAGCACCTTGCTCGTTGCCTGTATTAGATATCAAGTATAGTATATCATACCCACATCTAATCAAATTTGCAGGATCTAAAATAGGTTCGTTATTGTTTACACTTGGGTCTCTGCCTGGTTGTATTTTGTATAAGTCATCTTGCAACATAGGCTTAGGCATAGGTAACCACTTTGCACCTTGCATACTTTTCTGTTTAAACAATTCATTAAACATAAAAGTTTCATGATATCTAGCCCTAAGGCTCATTGCTCCTTCGATTATCGTATCACCTATCACAGTTACACTATCACGTGGGCAATATGCTTCGTATTGTTGTGACTCCCATAAGCCATTTGAAACAGTTGTAGTGAAGTCTATGACGCTCAAATCGGGTCTATGTACCTTAACACCGAAGTCTTCTAGTACACCAACCAATCCTTCTAAGTCTTCTTCTGCTTCAGAATAAACATGCTCAGGGTATCTACCTTTAGGCATCTGTGCATATTCTTCAGGACTTAGATTTGCATAGTTTGTAGCATGATGGCTAAGGTCATGCTCGGGGATATTGGCACCTTTGGCGGTGCCTATAATTATTTCTTTTAGGGGGTCCCATTCATTGCAGGACCATATTGCTTTACTGTTTGAACTCATCCACAATATTTATCTTGTGGATCTCAGGTGCATCGGGGTCTTTTGGTGCAAAGTTACTGATGACCAAATGTGCATCTTCTAAAGACTCAAAGTAAATAAGCCAAGAACTATCTAATTCTTGTTTAATCACACAATACTGAGCCATAGAATTTTCTTCTAAAAATTCAATTACATCAAAATTTCTAGTCTTAAATTTGTTGCTCAACATAGTAGCCAGTTTTTCTGTGCCTTGTAGCATCATAAACTCTGACTCAGTTAATCTGTTATACCTAAATAAATCTTCAACTCTTTCCATTACGATGCTCTCTCATATGGTCCAGTTATACCGAAAGGTGCTTCTGGCGTCTTGCCACCATAGCCACCTCCGTGTACTATAAACAGTGTGTCACAGTATGTTTCGTCACCCCAACTATCCCAGGGGTAACCATCTGTGAACATGATAAACTTCTTAGGCTGAATGCCTTGTTCTTTCATGTAATCGAAACAACAATCAAAGTCAGTACCACCGCCACCTGCTGGCTCGTAGTCTAGAAACTCATCCATGTTGTGTTCTGTAAACTCTTGTGGATTATGAACTTCTGTGTCAAAGCAGAACAAATGAATTTTAAAATCACTATACTGATCCATAACACCTTTTGTTTCGCTTAGGATATCTTCCATCATATCATTTGTCATAGACCCTGAAGTATCAATACCAATAGCAACATCAATTGTTTGTTCACGGTCCATACCAGGCATCCAAATACCACTATCCAAACCTTTACGGCTAGGAGTGTTGTATGTGTAATCACTTCTAACTACACTTTGAATCTGTTGTGGTAGAAGTTCTCTCCAGGTAAGTTGAGGATTTCTCAACTTGTCAACAAGTCGTTTAATACTGCTAGGCAGTTTTTCATTGCCGGCAGTCTTAGCCGCCTGAATAGTTGCGTTCTTGAACTGCTCTTTAATCTCACGTTTTTCTTCAGCAGTATATTTTGCAGGACCTTTGCCATCTTCAAAGTCACCTTCTTGACCTTTGTCACCACCAGCACCGTCATCATCGCTACCTGAATCCATATCAAGGTGTACGTCAAGTGTAGACACATTAATTATACGACCTTCTTCTTCGGCTTGTTTGAACAAGTCATCATAAACTTCTTCTGAAGTCCAACCACGATATTTCCAATCATGACAGATTTCAACAAGTTCAATCTTCTTACCAACGTTACCTTCTACAAGGTCGCCATTAACAATATAGTCATTGGCAATGTTCCATAGCATAGGATTCTTATCGCCCCTACGACCAAAGTGGTCATAGACACAATGCTCAACTTCGTGTCCCCAAAGGAATACTAGCTCATCATTGCTAAGAGCAGTTACAAAGTTACGGTTATAATAAAAGTATTTGCCATCTGTTGCGGCAGTAGGACACCAATCTGTAGCATCCTTCATCTCTAAACGACAAGCCAAGTTGCCATAGAAAGGGCAATGTAGCAACATGCTGATACGAGCCGCAATTAAACGATCCTCAATTTCAGCAGTTGTCTTAGTTGTCTCTGGAATGTTTTGAAGAGCCTTGTGAGCAGTATCGTTCGGTGTACCGGTCACTTTGTCTTGTTTTGCTTCTAATGTATCCACTTAATAACTCCTACTATTATTTAGTATGTATATATTATAGGTGATTTCGGGGTCAATGTCAACCTTTTTTTACCTACATAACTCCTTGATTTTGAAATAAAAAACCCTCCCCTTGTGAGGGAGGGCCAATCCTTAGGCTGTTTTGTAGGAGTAACGATGTAGGATACAGCCACCGGATTTAAACTTAAGATGTTGGGAAGAGATACTTCCAATACCTATCTTTGAACTCCTTCTTACCTTGCAACTTACGAGGTTTGATGTCAATGTCATGGTCACTAAGAACAGTCTTAGCACTAAAGATAACTAACTCAGGCTCGAAGTTTGCCATAATAAAGTCGAAGAAGAAATCAACTCCTTTGTCAAAGTCTTTCTCTGAACCATTCTCAGATAGAGTTGCTAGTTCATAACAAAGTCCAATTGCAAATGAATACTGAGCAGATTTTTCTTTGATGTCTAACTTCTTAACCTTACCAGTTAATACATCTTCTGGGTTAGGCAACTTACTAGCAATCTTTCTGTGTTCACAGAACTTGATAGCCATACCTTCACCAATAGCACCGGCAATCTCTGCCTTTTGCTCAAAGTCTGAAGCAGTATCAAAACCTTCAGTGTTAAGAATCTCACTTACAAAACTCCAAGAACGAGGAGTTGCAAATGATTGACTTGAAGTCTTAGGATCAAAGTCAAACAAATCTGCTTTAGAGTAAGTAAGATAACCAATCACATCTTGATGAACTTTGTTTTCAGTGGCCCAAAACGACCAATCTTCAAAGTTTACATCCATATTAATGTGACGGAACCTGTTAGCCAAAGGTGCTGGCATTCTGTATGTAACACCTCGGTCAGTTTCACGGTTACCTGCGGCAACAATTTTTACATTGTTTGGCAATTCATACTGACCAATCTTGCCGTTAAGGACTAATTGGTACGCCGCCGCCTGTACACTTGGAGGAGCAGAGTTAAGTTCGTCCAAGAACAATACAATAGTATCGTATGCAGACGCAAGTTCTTCTGTCGGTAAGTCTACCGCAGGAGCCCACTCCATTTGATTTGTATCTGGATTACGGAACGGATAACCTCTAAGGTCAGTTGGTTCCATGAGTGCAAGACGCATATCTATCATATACGCATTGCCTAATTCGCCACTGTCAACAACTTGTTGAACTAGGTCTGACTTACCAATACCGGGAGGTCCCCAAATAAAGATAGGTCGAGATGCCTTCATTGCTCGAAGGATAATTGGCTTTACTTCGCCGGGTCTTACTTGTAGTGTGTCCATCGTTTACTCCTGTTTAATTTAACCTACAATATATATTATACGTCTTTTGAGACCAAAGTCAACCTTTTTTTCCCAATTTTAGGAAAATTTTCTGTAAATCATCGGTAATTTCAGTCAAAAGTTCGTGATCCAGTGATTGAGCAAGTTCAAATATCTCCCACTCAATTGATTTGGTGTATTGATATGCTTTGGCTTTACAGTCTTCCACAGAGTCCATCATTCTGTTGAGGTCGTCTATGTCGATTTTTTCAATCAACTCCGACATATCTTCAACATTTACTGTTTTCATGTGATAAAGAAAGTTGTCGTCGGACTGTTTGATGTTAATTTCTGCACCATTGTCCATCTGATTGATAAAATCTTTTTTATCTTTCTCTGATAAACTTTCTATGATGTCAGACATTATGCCTTCTACAATTTTAGAAATATGTTCAGGCTTTTTAAGTGGGAAAGGGAGCACCTTGCCCCCTTTTGAATTATTCTGGTTGTCGTCAGACATTACCAAACCCTTACGTTGACAGTGATAGTATCGCCAACTACAGGTTGGTAGTTTCTTTTTACAGTCACTGGTAAACCATTTACTGTTCCAGAAACATTGTAGCCGTCAACTACACTTTCTTGAAATGATTGTCTGGTGTAATTGGTTACTTCTTCACAAGTTCTGTGGTCAACATTCTTTCTTTCATTAATGTTGTTACCAATCCTGTTACCAATCAATGCACCAACTACTTTGGCTATCTCATTTCCTGAGCCGCCACCGATTTCATTACCGATGCCATAACCAATTGCTGTACCAACCATACCTTCTTGGCTACCAAAGCCGTTGTCAACAACTTTCTCAAGTAAACCTCTTGAGTTTTGTTGATATCGATAACATACTGTTTCAGTGTAAGGTACATTCTCATACCTAGTAACAGTTTTATAAAGAGGTTGAACTGACGTCACTTCCATTTGAGTTGAAGCCGCTTCTGCCTCTATTGCTAGGAATCCTGCTAGAACTCCTAATGCGATTGCTTTCTTTTTCATAAGTCACTCCTATAAATAATTAACTTATACTAGTATTATACTTATTTATTGATGAAAGTCAACCTTTTTTACCACTTTTTTTGGTAAAAAACGTGGATTTTGCACAAAAATTGTGCAATTATTGGTGAAAAGGCCCCGCATACCCTTATGTTTGGGTGACCGCACTTCACGACTTTCGCCGCCTTTTCTTGCCCTTGACATTACCCTCTTATTACTTGGTCGGAGATAGAGGATTTGAACCTCTGACCTTTCGGTCCCAAACCGAATGCACTACCAGGCTGTGCTAATCTCCGTACTTGGTGCCCGGGGCCGGACTCGAGCCGGCACGTTCTTGCGAACGGGAGATTTTAATTCTCTTGTGTCTACCAAGTGCGCCCCTCGGGCTAAACTATCTTTTCGGATGACTGGTAGGGGTCTTGTTTCTCAAGGCGGAGTTGACCCTCCATTGTTTT
>Ga0181568_10002080_pt1 | contig 18208 bp, 11 predicted proteins | sample 101ome_20_FD_133758 | JGI IMG/M metagenome (GOLD analysis project Ga0181568, IMG submission 133758) | Coastal salt marsh microbial communities from the Groves Creek Marsh, Skidaway Island, Georgia - 101404AT metaG (megahit assembly) | ecosystem: Environmental > Aquatic > Marine > Intertidal... | reverse complement strand
GATTCTTTTTTGTAATCCAGGGAACTTAAAGGGAGTCTTTCTAGATTGGGCCCACAATTCGTCGAAAGTTTCAATAGGCAGGTAGTCCGTTAAATAGACATCCCCATCCTGCAGAATTTGTCCAAAATTGCGGTCTAGTAAGAAAAATTCAGTGTAGAACGCCTCTTTGTTCTTTCCGTTCTGAAGTGTAACCACCGCATCAAATGAAAGCTGGCACTCTATACCTAATTTTGGGGAGGGCGTGTAAAGGTTTCGATCAATTGTTAACTTTCGTGACTCGTATAAGGGCACTGTAATGCTTCCTGCATTTGTAGGAAGTGCCTGTGGTTCAAATTGGTTCATTTTTTCCTCAAGTAATTTCTTCTGGGCTTTTAATGCATCCAACTCCGTAGACTTGTCGTTTAAGTTAGTTTGCATGGTGGTAATCTCATCTTTTAGTGCGGCAAACTCCGGCGTGGAAAATATGACTGCATTTTGTGTCATACTCTCTTGGTCATTTTTATATTTCTTCAATTGATCAAGCAAAAGCTGATTTTTCAAGGAAAGCTCGCTAATGATCTGGTCTTTCGTCGATATAACCTCGCGAAGGTCCAAGATTAACTCATCGTCGGATTTTGAGCGGCTAGTAGAACGCTCTGCCATAACGAGTTTCAGTTCGCTTCCTTCCAAAACTGAATTATTAGTCCCATCGTCAATGTTAGCGCTAAAGGCTTCATTATCCGTGGCTCCATCAATTACATCGACCGCAGGTGCCTCAATACCTTGCGTGACCAACTTGGAAAGATCATGCTCTGGCACATCAATGCTTTCTACAAATTCAGATAATTCTACTTGGGCCAATTCTTCAGTCTTCTGCTGAGTTTCAATCTTAGCATCGCGCTCACCACAGGAAATAAAGACCAATGTAAGAGATGCTGTAATTGCTAGTTTACCTAAACTCATTCCAACATCTCAAATGTCGCTTTGATCAATGGCAAGATTTAATGAATTGCCGATCTAATATTTACATATTCCAAAAATACATTACCTTAATAATATGTCTCCCTTACCCCCACCAGAGACGAATCTCGTGCTTCGGGAAAATAACTATTTGAAGAAGACGATCTCCGCTTTGCGCGATGAACTTGTTAATCGGTCTTTTGATCAAGAGCAGGAATTGCAGAAAACAACATCAAATCACGAAGCAGAAAAAAGCCAACTTTACTCCACCATATCCAACCTCCGAGAGGAAATAGAGCATAAGATTGCATCCTTCGATGAAGAAAAGCAGAAATCTTCCCAAGCCAACAGGCTCGAACGAAAGAGCCTCAAAGAGCTAGTTAGTACACTCAGAGAAAGGCTAAATGAAAGCAAAATCTCCGCAGATAGTTCTATACAAAGAATCAGTTCTGAATACACACAAGAGATCATTCAACTCAAGAAGAACTTATCTGCCCTTCGAGATGAGCTAGATTCTGCCGAGATCGAAAAAGAGCAACTCTCGCAAAATATACGCAGGGAAGCCGCCCGGGAAATTGCTGAATTAAAGAAAACAGCCGATCAACTCCGTAAAAGCATTGATCGGAATAATCTAACCTCTGAAGAAAAAGTTCAAAAAGCCCATGCCCTAGGAGAATCAAGAGTCCTTTCCTTACAAGCTACAATCAACGAGCTAAGGTCTTCTCTTGAAGAAGCCCAGGCTTCGAAGGAGAGTCAAATCCAAGCCGCTGTAAGTAAAAGTCGGGCTGAGCTCGAATGCCTTAAGGAGAATATACAAAAATCTCGAGAAAATCTTGAACTTGAGAAGGTGAGGCTAGATGATCGAATTCAAAAAATACACCGTGAGAATGCGTTAGAAATCGAGTCTCTGCAAAATACAATTGGATTTCTTCGTCGGCAAATTGAAGCAATCGAGAACCGGCAAGCCGAAGCGGTTGAACAAGCCGTACGACTTTCACGAAATGAAGTACAGCAGCTCAGATCCACACTCTCCTATACCCGAGAAAGCTTCGATCAATTAAAGGCTCGGGAAAGCGACAAAATACAAAGAGCGGTTGCTTCTGCAAATCGGGAAATTGAATCCCTTAAATCCACAATCTCTAGCCTGCGTGATGAACTCGAACAGGCGACTATTGAGAGAGAAGGAGACATTCAGAAAGTACGGTCAGCAAGTGCCTCCGAAATCTCACAACTAAAGTCCTCGCTCACCTCTCTTCGAGAAAAATTACAAACTCTCAAAGACCAGAATGAAACGAATGTTCAAAAGGCTGTGTCTAGTATGTCAGCTGAAATCAATTCATTACAGGAAACTATTCTCGGCTTACGCGAGGAACTGGATCGCGTAAAGGCAGAGAAGGAGGTTGCTGTGCAAAGGGCTTTATCTTCAGTTAACCGCGAAAACGAACAATTAAAATCGAGCTTAGGGATGGCTCGCGAGACACTGGAACGGGAAAGAAGTAGATTTCAGGATGAAATGCAAAGAGCCTCCTCTACCACCGAATCCGAAAAACAAATCCTACGTAAAATGGTATCTTCCCTGCGGGAGGAAATTGACCAAATTAAGGGAGATGAACAGGCCAAGATACAGCATGCAGTTACTCGGAGCATGAAGGAAAATTCCTTACTCAAGGAAAATATCCATGGCTTGCGTGATCAAATTGACGCCGAACGTAATAAACACAAAAGCCTAGTGCAATCTGCACTTGCTAAGAAGGAGAATGAGGTTTCTGCATTGAGAGAAACCGTGACCAACCTTCGCCAAGAACTTGAAATATCCCAGGCAAGCGGTGAAGAAAAAGCACAGGATGTTGCAAGATCCTTCGCTGCGGAAATAGTCATACTTAAAGAAAATATTCATCGAACTCGGGACCAACTAGAGACCGCAAGGTTAGATCACTCGCAAGGAATTCAGCGAGTCAAGAGTGAGAGAGAAAGCGAAATAAGGCTTCTTAAGCTGAATGTGTCAGAACTTCGTGAAAAACTTGATTCGACCCAAAATGATCACGATGCCGCAGTTCAAAGAGCAGTCGCTGCCGAATGGACCGAAAAAGACCTCCTTCGTAAAACGGTCTCTTCATTGCGGGATAAAATTGAATCCGAAAAACGGTTCAATCAACAACGTGCCCAGAAAAACCTTCAAAGAACATCCAGTGAAATCAATCTTCTTAAACAGAGCGTTTCCAACCTTAGGGATCAGCTAGAGCAGGCCAACTTGGATAAGCAGCAAACCATTCAATCTGCACTGTCTTCGCAGCACAATGAGACCAACCACTATAAGCGCATGGTTTCTGCATTGCGCCTTGAGATTGACCAGAAAAACTTTGCACATGAGCAAAAATTGCAAAAAGAAATTGCACAAAAAGACTCTGAATTTAAACAACTCCAAGAGACCATACTCAATCTAAGGTCAAAACTTGAAAAATCCAATGGAAGAAAAAAAACAAGATAAAACAGGTGCGGAATCAAAGAGAACCGCTCGGTTCTCAGATATGTTGCTCCAGGTAACCACAGACCTTGCCAAAACCAAAAGTTTAGACGAGGCGTTAGAAACCTTGGTAAAAATTACCACTACTACCATTGGTGCGGAACGGGGCACAATCTTCCTCAATGATGCCTCCACGGGAGAGCTCTACTCTCGAATCGCACAAGGGAACTTTCGAAGAGAAATTCGGATTTTAAACTCCAAAGGCGTCGCCGGATGGGTTTTTACGCATGATGAAGGAACCATCATACACGATGCATACAAAGATGACCGCTTCAACAAGGCCGTTGATGTAAGGACTGGTTTTCGCACCAAAAGTATACTTTGTGCTCCACTCCGAACCGTTTCTGGCGAAAAAATTGGGGTTTCCCAAATCTTGAACAAGATTGATGGCCAGTTCGAAGAGGAAGATCTCGAACTCCTTCTGGCAATGACCGAACAAGCGGCTATTGCCATTCAGGGAAATATTATTGTTGAGCAAGTTGAAGCAGCAAGGAAGCAGGAATTGGAGTTTCTCGACGTCGTATCTCAAGTCTCTTCTGAGTTAGAGCTTACTCCCCTACTCCAAAAAATTATATCCACTATTTCGACGATGTTGGATTGTGAGCGAGCCACCCTTTTCATAAACGATGAAAAAACCAACGAACTCTACACCGAAGTGGGTGAAGGGTTGGATGAAAAATCGGTGATAAGATTTCCCAATCATCTCGGTATTGCTGGCACGGTTTTTACCTCTGGTGAGTCGGTTAACATTCCCCATGCCTATGCTGATTTACGGTTCAACCCTGCATTTGATAAACAGACTGGATTCTTTACTAGGTCTATCCTTTGTATGCCTGTCTTTAACAAAGAAGGTAAAGCCATTGGAGTTAGTCAAGTCCTCAACAAGCGCGGAGGTTCTTTCAATACCGAAGACGAGAAAAGGTTAGCCGCTTTTACCTCTCAAATTTCGATGGGTATCGAGAACGCCAAACTTTTTGACGATGTCCAAAGCCAGATGAATTACTCTCAAAGTATTCTGGCTAGCATGCATGATGCTGTCATCACATTTGATGAAAACTATGTCGTTAAAACATGCAACCCCGCTGGACTGAGAATTCTTAAACTTAATAATGAGTCTGAAATTCTCGAGCAGTCTGCTTCCACTATTCTTTCAGCGTCTAATCAATGGCTACTCGATAAGATTGAATCAATCAAGGAGATCGAAGAGTTTTTAGACCACGAGTTGATTTTAGATGGGGAGACCCTATCTGTAAATGTAACCCTAACGCCCCTTATGGGTAAAACATCTACAGGACTAGGCGATGCCAAAAGCTCCAAGAAAAAGGCCGATGCTACTGTTATTGGTGCCATGCTTATGATCGAGGACATTAGCTCCGAAAAGCGTATGAAATCTACTATGTCAAGGTACATGGACCCTGAACTCGCGGATCAACTAATGGCTTCCGGGGGTAGTAATGAAGAAATCATGGGCGGTAAACAAAGCGTTGGAACGGTGCTTTTTTCTGATGTACGAAGTTTTACTACCATTACCGAGGAACTCGGTGCACAAGGTACCGTAAAACTTCTCAACGAATATTTTACCATTATGGTGGATTGCATTACGGATGAGGGCGGAATGCTGGATAAATTTATCGGTGATGCGATGATGTGTATTTTTGGAACTCCAGTACCCCACGACGATGATCCTGACAGAGCAGTCCGGGCCGCCATTCGCATGATGACCGATTTAAAGGTTTTCAACGACAAAAGAATGAATGAAGGCAAGAGACCCATTGATCACGGGATGGGCATCAATACAGATTCTATTGTTTCTGGGAACATCGGTTCCCCCAAAAGAATGGATTATACCGTGATTGGGGATGGTGTTAATTTAGCCGCCAGAATCGAAAGTGCATGCAAGCAATATGGTGCCCACATTTTGATCAGCGAATTCACTTACAAAGCAGTCAAGGCTACTTATAGAACTAGGCAGGTTGATTATGTGATTGTGAAAGGGAAAACAGAGCCGGTTGGCGTCTATGAGGTTTTAGATTTTCATGACGATGAATCCTATCCAGACTTAGTTGATGCACTTGGTCTATTCAACGATGGTTATCGCTCTTGGAATCAAGGGAAGTGGGATCAGGCGATCAAATTATTTCAGTCCGTTAAAAAGATTAATAAAAATGATCTCGCTGCGCAGTTATATATTGATCGATGTAATCACATGAAAAAGAGTCCCCCAAAAGGAGAATGGGATGGAGTATGGGTGATGACCACAAAGTGAACATATTTTCTCAATGAAACCAAATCCCAAAGCTTTGCTTGAAAAGGCAATCGCCCTAGACCCAAAGCATCCTGAGGCACACTTCAAATTAGGTTTGTTGAACAAGAGTGAGGGCAAGCTTGAAGTTGCGTTAGAAAATTTTCTGCAGGCAATAACCCTCAATCCAAACTTTTCTGAAGCCGAGTGTGCCTTCGCAATAAGTCTGATGGAAAAAGGGGATTGGGAAGAGGCAAGAAACCATTTTCTTAATTCTCTTGAAATTAACCCGAACTATTCTGACGCCTATTTCCACTACGGACTTCTTTTGATCAAGCTAGAGGATTTTGAAGAAGCAAAGAACAACTTCGATAAAGTAACTGAAATCGACCAAAATTACGCATCCGCATATTACTATAAGGCAACTCTATTAACTAACGCAGACGACTTCGAAGAGGCCAAAAAGAACTATGAAACAGCCATAGATATAAATCCAAGTTTTGTTGATTCGTATTATTACCTTGGAAAATTATTATCCGGTGGCTTCGCTACGAATAAGGAAGGTACTCTGATCGATAAAAAAGATTTTACCGAGGCTCTAAGTTTGTTCAAACAGACGATTCTATTGGCAGAAAATCACCCAAAAGCGAATTACAACATCGCTAAAATCCTTTACTCCCAAAAAAAATACGAAGACGCCAAAACCCATTTAAAACAAGCGATTTCACAGGAGCAAAATTATGCCAAGGCTCACTTTCTTTTAGGCAAGGTTTATGTAAAATTAAAAAATCTCAATTCAGCCGAAAAACATTTTAATGAATCGATAATTAGTAACCCACAAGCACCACAGCCGTACTTTTGGTTGGGTAAGTTACACTATGAAAAAAATAACCTAAGTGCTGCAGAAGAAAACCTGCTCAAGTCAGTAAATATCGATGACACGAATTGTGACTGTCATTATTATTTAGCCTTGATTTACCGGAATGATGACGACCCATCTCTTGCTAAGAAATATTTTTACAAGGCGCTTGAACTAAATCCGGATTTTACCCTTGCTTACTATCAACTTGGTCACCACACCGAAAAAAACGGTGATCCCAACGAAGCCAAAATTCATTTTCAAAAGTCCACAGATATTGATCAAAATTTTGTTGAAGGATATTTTCATCTCGCACGAATTTTAAATTCGCCGGCAGAATATGATCTTGCCTTGAGAAACTATGAAACCGCTTTAGAGATTGACCCTTCTCACGCCCCCTCCCATTACTACTTTGGCCTCCTATTATCTGGAGGTTTCAGTCTAGCAAAAGATGGCTCCCCCGTTGACAAATCTGACCCAGAAAGGGCTATCTTCCATTTCAAGAAAGCCATAGAACTCGATGTTAGTTCATATAAACCCCACTTCAAGCTGGCTCTGCTGATGTTCAAAAATCAAAAATATAAGGAAGCATATTCTCATCTACTAAAAGCTATTGAAATTAATCCATCATTTGCGGATGCACATTACGAACTCGCGGTACTTCTGATGGATGAAAAAGCTCAGAAAGAGTTGGTTGACTATTTCTCCCGTCCAAGCAGAGAAATTTTAAAAAAGAATGTCAAGCGACAAAAGCGTAAACCAAAGAAACCTTCTAAACCCTAAAGCTTTAGAAGCTCTTGCTCTTGACCACCTGAAACGAGCAATTCGAATTAATAATGGGCATAGTCAATCAATCACAAGATTGTGTTCATATTATCTATCAAATGGACAATTAAATGATGCGAAGAAACTTGTAGAAGAAAGCCTTAATTTCGAACCACAAAATCAAGATTTAATCTATCTTCAGGCTCTTCTGTTTTATAAGAATTCAAAATACACTGAAGCACTAAATAAGATTCAATGTTTCTTATCTTCGACTAGAGAAAACTTAAGATTCCTAAAACTAGCACAAAAATTATACAATAAGTTACATGATTTAACAAATCTGCAATATTCTCTCGAAAAACTCATTGAAATTGACCCAAATAATTGGGAACATTTCTCGCGATTATCAAATCTTTTACAAGAACCTGAAGATTATCATCGTGCTATTTTACTTCTGGAAATTGCATGGGATTTATCAAATCAAAATAAAGAGATTTTAATTGAAATAATAAGACGAGCAGGAACAAAATCGTTTTTTGATGAAGAAGGAGTTCTGCACAGGAGACCAGACCTTCCGCTCTTAAAAAAATATCTTCATTTAATTCAAGAAACGACTTTATCTGATGTGCACAGGCACCAAGTTGGTCAAATTCTATTCGAATGCGGAATGCATGAAGCCTGCCGGTTTCAATTAAACAAAATAGAGGCTAAACCATTATCTAATTTCTATCTGATCAAAGGATTATCTGATTACCACCTAGGCGACCTCCAAAAGGCAAAGTTGAATTTATTAAAAGTCACTCCTAAAAATAAACAATATTGTTATGCACTTTATTACTTGGCAAAAATAGATAAAAAATTGTTCATGCCTGGCTTCAAGGTATCATATGAGAACGCTATTCATTTCTTTAATGAATACATTTGTGACCTAAAGAACAAAATGGGAGAGGAACTCTCAAGGAACCACTTTCATAACTCTAAACTGATTGAAACAGAAATTTCTCAAGTCAAAAACTACATCTCGGAGTGCATTAAATTAAAATCCACTTCCGTAACTTAATATTCGACTTAACAAAAGAGATTATTTAATCAGTGCTGGTTTGCTTCGATGTACGGAACGAGAATGGAATCGAGACGAAATATGCAAAAGTTCCTAATGCCAAAATAACCCAACTTTCTTTAATGAAGATGGCAACAGAAAGACTAGAAGCAATCAATATCATGGTCGCTTTGTTTTTAGAAAATCTGAAAGAAAAACTTTTAAAGGAAAAAGTTGGTACGCTAGAAACCATCAATGCAGATACAATTAAGGTCCAGCATAGAACAGGTATGATGTAAATATTCGCATTTAAAGGATATCCAAATCGGTCGGCATTGATTTGGAGCATGATTGGGAGTAGCACAAGCAGTGCCCCCCCCGGTGTCGGAACACCCACGAAAAAGCCACTTTTACCATCGGCAATACTATCCAATGCGGACGAAACATTAAAGCGTGCCAGTCTAAGTACTGCACAAGATGAAAATACAAGAAAAGGAATCCAATACCATCCAAGAATATATTGATTGTCCGATTCATTGAAGCTGGTTCCTAACCATATGTAGAGAATTATTGAAGGCGTTACCCCAAAACTAATAGCATCAGACAAGCTATCCAATTCTGCACCAAACCGAGAAGTTGCCCGAAAGGCTCTGGCAGTAAGCCCATCAATTAAATCAAAAAATGAAGCAAATAGAATGCATATCACTGCGGCTTTCCACTCGTGGTCAATGGCAAATCGTATACCAGTTAACCCTGAACACATACCAACAGTGGTAAAAATGTTTGGTATCAGCTTAAATAAAGTGAGTTTTTTTTCCACCCAGTTAAAATTTTAAAGTTCTTTGCGCAAAAGCTAGGATTTTCCACCTTAACACACTTTCTCGAAAATTAAAATTACCTTGTACAAGGCACCTTCGCTTACCATTGCAGGCAACGCATTAACCAACCTCCATCCATCTTTATTTAACGCATTAGATCTCTCTCCAATGAGCCTTGCTAGTTCTTCGGAATGATCATCCCCTTTAATTCGAATACCTTTGGGAGAAATTACTTCAACTTGAGACTTCAAGATTTAAAATCCTTAATGATTTCAACTACACTGAATTAGTAGTATCCATGTTTTTGGTTGAAGAATCTTCCTTATCACGACCGTAATATTTGTTATAGTATTTATACCTGAAATAACCATAACCATAGTAGCCAGAATAATAATATCCAGGTGTTTTCTTTTGTGGCAAATCATTCAATACAACGCCAAGAATTTTGGCTCCTGTCTCGTCGATGCTCTCCAGTAAATTTTTAGCTATTTTGCGAGAAACCTTTCCGTATCGAGTAACAAAAAGAACTTCATCCACTCTGCGGGCAATCGCCAGAGAATCCGGAAATAAACCAATAGGAGGACTATCAATTATAATAACATCCGCCATATGCCTCAGTTCAATTAAAACACGTTCATACTCTGCACTTTCAAGAAGCTCAGTTGCAGCCCTGGTTTTTCCTCCTGATGGAAGCACAAAAAGATTTGGATGAATTTGAGTAAGCGTTTGATAAGCTAATTCAGTAAGTCCATCAGTTGAATCATGGGCATGATTAATTAGCGTAAGTAATCCAGTTTCATTGGTAATATTACAAAATTTATGAATTCCGGGTCTTCTTAAATCAAAGTCAATCAGTATAGTCTTCTTCCCATGATTCGCACAACTGTAAGCTAAATTAGCTGAAATCAAACTTTTACCCTCACTAGGAATAGCTGATGTAATCAATATTGTTTTGGGGTAATCTGAAATAGAATTCATCTGAATTCTACTAAACATACTGCGAAACGCTTCAGTAAGTCCGTCATCTAAATCATTTCCGACAATTAATGGTCTCTTTTTTTCCTCTACCGCAGATATTTTGGGAATACCAGCTATCAGATCTCTCCCCAAAAATACTTCAATGTCCCAAGGAGATTTAACTCGATTGTCAATGAACTCTAATAAAAAAGGCACGAGGAAGAAAATTGCTAAACCATACATAATGCCATCTCGCTTTATTTTTACTTTATCAGGGGTAAAAGGAGCTCCAGGTAAATACGCGAATGCCTCTTTGTTTAGGGGTTCTTCTTGCTCTGTTGGTAATGTTTGTTCAATACGTACATCGTTGAGCCTGCTGTGGATTTGATCTGTTGTCTTCCTGACAACCGAAAGTTGCCTATCATAATTCTGTAGAATTTCTTCAATTTCACTCAACTGTCTAGATTCTTGCTGAACCTTGGACATAGCATCTGTAAACTCCTTTTCTTGAGCGGATAATTGGAAATGCTTATCTCTAAGGTCCTCAATTGCTGCCTTTACTTGTTGGTTGAGTGATTTCTTCACTATTTGAACCTGTCTAGCATTTTCCTGCATCTTCGGGTGCCGCTCTAGGTATCCTGAACCAGTTTCCTCATACTGCTTTCTTTGCTGCTCAAGATTGCTCAATGAACTTCGCAGACTGGGTATTGATCCGAAGGATTCAATTGCATCAATCTCAAAGAATTCTTTTATCACCGCGATATCGCCTTTAATGTCTTCCGAGCGAGTTGATTCCGTTTGAGCTCCTATCCTAACTTGAATTTGCAAGATTTGCCTAAGCAGGGAATTTATTCTTATTTGCTCAAGTTTCGAGGATGTTATTTCTTGCTGGTATTGACTCTTTCTAGCCGCAGTATCCTTTTTTTCGTCATCCAAGAAGGGCAGATCGTGCTTTTTTTTATACTCAGATTGCTCCATAGAAATCCTCTTTTCTTCTGCCAAGCTTTTTTCCAAAAGGACTTCAAGAACATTTCGGACATTTTCTACCTGCAGGCTTTTCCTGCTTCTATGAAGTTTTTCATATTCCACTTGCACGATATCAGCAATTATTTGTGCTCCTTTTGCTGAGCGGGCAATTGAAGATATTGTAAATCTTGGTCTGCCTTCAGAAGGCGGAGAAACCGATATGGAATATGAGATAGTTGAAGCTACATCAATAGGTATTCCATCTCTTAAGAATGGTGCAAGGAGAACAGACTTCAATTCCGGGTTTTCATTAATTTTAAGTACAACATTCGCTCTCAATTCAGCAGAATTTAATCCATCAAGATGCTTAGCAACGAGACCTTGGACCTGTTGGTCGCGATCCACTTTTTGTAAGTTGAGGATTGCCGGGGGGGGAATAAGACGAAAAGAAGAACTGGACCTAAAAAGTTCAACCCCTTGCGATTTAATATAAATATATCCGAGGGCGACGGGTAAGGCTAGAGTCAAGGAAAGTAACCAACGGTCCCGAAGTATGAGCAAGAAGTCTCCAATACCCTTTATGCGTGTCCCATGCTTGGCACCCTTAAATGATTTCTCAGGATCAAGGTAACTATCTTCCATCAGATTAACCTTTCTGGAACCTCAATTCGATCTCCCGGGTAGATCCAAAAGTTTTTCTTCGAGTTACCACCTGAACTAAGAGCATCGACATCGACTTCATAGGTTTGGGTGTTTTGAGGCACGCCATTTTCATCAAAAAATGTTCTCGTAACATAAACACGATTTTTTCGAGCAATATCACTAAAACCTCCTGCCCTTGCAATTACTTCAACGATATTCATCGCTTCAACTTCAGGAGGAAAAATATAAGGACCCTTTCTGTTGACCGAACCGCTAAGAAAAACAACCCGTTCAGAATATTTTGAAATGGTAAGAGCAACTTGGGGTCTAGAGAAAATAAGATTTGATTTGTACTCTTGCTCGATAAAATCTGTGGCATCTTTTTTATTAAGTCCAAGCACATAAACATCGCCGATGTGCACTAAATTGATAGTACCGTCATTGGTAATTGTCTCATCAATGGTGCATTCTGGTTCTCCGCGAACAATCAATCTGATTTTATCCCCCACTCTCAATTTATAGCCTGTTGGATCCTTAAGAATGGAAGGGTCAAAATTGTAGGAACTTTGAGCTTGTGCGCTGAATATCAGTTTAGAGCTGAACAAGAATACACAGCATATCAACTTGTAAAATGTAAATCTCATTATCAGAATCGACCGGTCGCTTGGGCGTACAAGACATGCCTAACGAAAGAGTCCCCAACAGGACTCGAATATGAGAAATCGTAACCTGACGATGCGGACAATATCCGATTGATTTTCTTGGAAATGTTGATTCCAAATCCATGAGTTTTCATGGAATATGACCCGTTGTTTAATGTCGTGTAATCAGTTAATCCCGTACTGATATATGCTGCACCACTCAAAGTGTCGGTGAAACGATGGTTTAGTCCAGCACGCAAATTAGTTGAGAATGTCGATTGTCCAGTCGAGGATGGCGAAGAAGATCGGGAAATTGAATAGTTTGATGATGTTTTGGAATTGTACTTCCAATTGAGGGACAAACTCGTGATAAGGTTGTGTTGGTTGGCGGTGCCACCATGATCAAAATCAAGAAGAGAGTAACCCACAGAGGCGGTGCCACTAAATTTTGATGAGAAGTCGCCATCGGCACCAATCGATATTGAATGCGACTTTGAACTTGTTAGTTCATTTCCGTTTCCATCAGCCTTGGATCTAGAGAATGTGTAGTTGGTAAAAAAATCAAGTTTCTCTGAGTAAATATAAAAAGCTCTGGCGCTTAACGGCAATGTGGAAAAGTCAAAGTTTGGCTGATTATTGCTTGATTTGTCTGTTTGATAAAATCGATGTGAATACGATGTGCCGCCGCCTACCCCAAATTTCTCACTGTGGTTGTAGCGCACATTAAAGCCGCTGGAAATAAATGTGTATGACACAAGATCTTGATCGAGAATGCTAGCTCCAACTACTTGACCAACATCAAATGTAGATTCAAATCTAATCTTAGCATTGTTGGATATTCTTTTTTTTAGGGCTAGGGTATCATCAAAATCTATGGTTAGAGAAGTGGTGGGCACGATAAAACTCTTAGAATCATTGAGCACATATTGGGTCATATTCACTCCAGCCGAACCAGATATCTTCAGCAAGCCTAGTTTGTTGCTAAAGTGAAGTGCGGGTGAAAAGGAGATAATAAAATCGTCCTCGCTTTCGATTTCATTAATACTGGAATTATTGCCATCGCGGATAGTATTAAATTGATTCGTCGACATTGCAAAAACACGAGAGTCATATGTGGTTTTTAAAGTGAGGCTGGCATCGAGCTTGCCATACCTGCCCTCAACTAAGGCAAATAATGGTATACATGATGGTAAAAAATAAAATAGTATGAAAGATGAGAAAGGAAAAAATTTCATGAGCTTAGATTCTTTATTGAATTTCTAATGGTTCGCATTGTCAACTTCATCTAATGTGGTAACTATAGACCAAGAAAACTTTTGAGATGCCAGTAGCTGTATTAGTATTCATCGCGGTAATCACTTGGGGTAAGGCCGGTTTAGCAGACGGTATCGTCCGTTATCTTCTGTTCGGCATCTTCATGTTTAGTTTAGCTCAAAACAGAAAGATGTATATGGCCAATATTCGTCGGCCTGTTGTGCTTTTAGTATATTCTGTTATTTTAATTATCTATATAATTTCATTTTTCAATCCTTCCCACAGAGGAATTTCATTTGAAGACTTAAAGGAAACCAGTTTTAGCAAAAGAATTGAGAATAGTAATAATCCAGAAAAATCTCAGTTTCTCGCCAATCGATTTAAGAGTATTATGCAATTAGTAGAACACTCGCCTGACAAAAGTTTGGCCATCTTCTTTGATCTAAAGTCCGCTTACAGGATTAAATATAAACCAAATGAAACTGATGATCTGTGGAATTTACTCGATGAAATTGAACAGAAAACTAAAATCAATAATATTTCATTCCTTCCTTCATTAGTTACAAATAATCAAAATAGTTTTTATGACTTTATTTTTTGGTTTTTATGTTTAAGTATTGGATCGATAATCGTTTATAATTCTTATTTTTTTTCACAGGAAAGATTTTTTCTTCATGTCATCTCAATCAATTCATCATTACTGGCAATTATTGGTATATTGCAGAAGATCTACTACATTCCAAGCGATAATGTCCTCGAAATTTTAGGTGTCTGGGACGCACCTGAACCAAGATATTATTTTTCTACCTTCACCTATAAAAACCATTGGTCTGCTTTTGCTCTTCTTTCGATATACATCATAGCTAGCTTATTATTCAAAGAACTCTTAGTCTGGGGTAAGGATTGCCTGAGGTCCAAGCACTTTATTTTTCTTATTTTATGCCTAGTTCCTATCATTATTAGCATACCCTTTTCCGGGTCTAGATCAGGCACAATTTTATTACTTATATCTTTTATTCTTATTACATATATTTATTTAGATAGCTTGACAAATTATTCTTTATTAAAAAAAATTTATTTCACTTCGCTAATTATCTGGATCCCGATATTTCTTTTTTTCTCTTTATTGTTCTTTAAAAGTGAAACATCGAAGGAAATGATTAGTGTCACAAATCTTCAGTTTAAGGCATTTGAAAATGGTAAAATGCCTCTCCGCTGGCACTTATGGCAAGATGGCATAAGAATAGGCTTTATGAAACCTATTTTGGGGCATGGTTTTAATTCTTACAGTAGTATCAACCCAAAGTATCAATCTCATCATGTACGCAATGAAAGATCAGTTGGATTAGAGGCTGCTCATGTTCCTTACATTCCTCTAGTCGCACATGTGCACAATGATATAATCGAATGGTGGTGCGAGTGGGGATTGTTGGGCATTTTACTCTTCCTCGCTCCATCATTGATTTTTGTTTTGGGGGGTATTTTGGGTAATTTTCATCCTGAAGTTAAATTTTTGCTTTGTGGCGTTTTAACCATTTTCATTTACAGTGTTGTTGATTTTCCGACGCGCACCCCAGCTTGCCTTGCGTTAACCTCGGTGTGCTTTTGGATGGGCATCAAAAAAGCTCGCTTAGGTTGACTACTTTTTATTTGCATCGAATCCTAGCTTAAACGATATTTTTATAGAGATTATGGCAAATGTTGTTAAGAGTTTTTATGTAGTTTTATTTACGCTCTCTTTTTCTGCTCTGTATGGCTCGGAGGTTCCTCAATTAGCTAGAACCATCCTGCTCATTAATACACAAAAGCTGAAGCAGGAAAAGCCCACGCTACTGAACAGTCGGAGATCTTACCAAACGCCCTTTGTAAATTCTCAAGATAATTTGGATGAATTTCAGCAAGACGAGATTGACGCTGCGAATCAAAATGCCCTGCTTCAGGATCCGGACTTAATTACTGTACCCAAAACTATTTCTTCCACCTTTGAGGCAGCTAGCGATGGTTCAATCTCCACAAGTACGCAACTCGAGAATTTGTTTCAAAGTTATCCTGCGAATGAAGAGATAGATTTCCAAAAAACTCTCAATTATTTAGTTCAAAAAAAATCAGGTGAAGGAAGTTGGGACATTTCCGATGGGGTATTCCTTTCTTCCTTTAAAAGCCTTTTCAAAAGCTATGTCACTCACAAAGGAGAAAGCCCAGATTTCCTTAATGTTTTTAACGAAATCCTTCCCCAAATTGAGCAATGGGGAGGAAATGGCCCAACTTGGATAAAGAGGCTCTCACAAGCAACAATTGAAGGTCTTTCCGAATTGCAAAGGCCTCAAGCTGAAATACTGGCTGCTACAGAAATAATGACCAAGGCTCTCGTTGATTTCATCAACTCAAACCCCGAAATTGAGGTCCCCGGAATGCTAAACCGAATTGAAACTGTTGATGCTAATCGAAAGGATCCAAATATGAATATGCAATTCGGAGGATTAAGCGGTTTTGATCCTGAAAATTTTGCTGCTTACCAACAGCTTGCCGTCGGGCTTGCCCAAGGTTTTTATAACTCGGAATTATCCGCTCAAATGATTTCCGAGGGACTCAATGATCCAGATTACAAGCCCCGCCTTTACAAAGAATCATTCGAGGAGTTCAGTGGCTACAAGGACAGTATAATTGAATCCGCTACTAATAGTTTGCTTTCATCCCTTAGAGATCTTGCTTTGAGCAAGGAAGAAGACCATTCTCTATACACTTATGATAGTTTAAAGTCCCTTGCCAACGGATTTGTAATTGCTTCCACTGTCTTTGCTACATCTGAACCAGATTATTTAGCCGAAGGTCTATACACCGATGCGGCTGAACTTTCTTCTCGTGCCGTTGCGCACTCCGCGATCACTCATGAAATTTCGCTAACGAACGGATTTTCAGGAAGCAGAATTGCTGAATCAGTGGCTCACGGTTCTGCGATGGGTGCTCAGCTCGCCACTGTTCTTCCTCAATCAATGGATTTCGTTAAAAATTGGGAAATCTTTAGTCAAAGCAGAAGAGATATTGCCCAAGCCGTGTCCCGTGGTAGTTCCTTTGGGTCTGTCGATGCAGCGGCCGCATTTGGTCTGGAAATCCAGAAAGATATTGATCAACTCGAAACTGAGATTCAAGAAGCCGAGGAGACGCAAAGTGATGAACTCAACGAGTTAAAAACTCGAATAGATGATTTGAAAATAATTAAAGCTAACTACGCAAGAGAGCCCTTAGTTTTTATCGAGCAAGTAGCCCAAGGAGCTTCCTTGGGTTCAATGATGGGAACGACCGGTCTGGCTATCTATTATCCCACAGACCAGCTTGTTCCTATCATTAATTTCACTGCTCAGGGGTCTGCTTACGGAAGCGTAAACCCTGTAAATCTTGATTCTTTAAACACAAATTCCGCAACCGGACCAGTTACGGAAGAAATTCAAGTCTCTCTTGCCAGGCAAAGTGCTCTCGGTTCATCAATGGGGGCCGTTTTTGAACCAAGTGTTCTTTTGGGATTAACGCCCAATACTAAAACTGAAGATAAGCAAACTATTGATAATCTTTCTGCCGCCTCTTTTGGTGCCACCTACGGAGCAATTCAAGGACGAAAGGAACAGGACTTGATTGAGGCGAGCGATGGTATTATCAATTCCAAAAATACTGATGACATCAGTATTACAGAAATTCTTCAATCCACCAAGCAAGGGACGACTGAGGGTGCTTTGGTTGGTGCTACACTTGCTCTAGGACTTGAAGATACCAATGAGAATAATTTAAATTCAAAAGGAGTTTTACTTAAAGCGATTAATTCAACAAACGCAAAAGCTGCAACTGATGCGGTTTCTCCTCTTACGAGTCCTACAAATTCCCTTGGCGGGACACCGTTGGTTGGGAACCCCCTTCGAACGAGCTCAAAAGATATGCTTCTTTTGATGCAGAAATTCGGTATCAATCCTCGCTACACCAACGCTGCCACGATGTTCAAAAGGCCAGTTGTGCCTCAGTTAGATGAACCACCGGAAAATCTTGTCAGCGAAACTAACCCCGTTGGTGACAATGATGAAAGTTATTCAGAGAGCATATCAAATGCTTCTCCACTTTAAGTTACATTCTCGGATTTTGTTATTTGCGATCTGACTAAATTTTTAGCATCCTATCAGGATGTCTAACAATCAATCTGATTTCGGCCTCATTGGTCTGGCGGTGATGGGTCAAAACCTCGCCCTAAATATTGCGGATCATGGTTTTAAGGTGTCAGTCTTTAACCGCACATACTCAAAAACCCAAGATTTTCTTGATCGAAATTCTTATTCCCAAAATCTTCTTGGGCATGAGAACCTTGAAGCGTTTGTGTCGTCGATTATTCGGCCTCGCAAAATTATTATTATGGTACAGGCGGGGAACGCCACCGATGCGGTAATTGATTCACTTCTGCCCTTTCTGGATGAGCAGGATGTGATCATCGATGGTGGAAATGCTAAATGGACGGATACAATCCGACGGGAGGCTGACCTTAAATTAAAAAATATTTGCTTCGTAGGTTCTGGAGTTAGTGG